>TARA_R110000803_G_scaffold109426_4_pt1 | contig 13165 bp, 10 predicted proteins | sample TARA_R110000803 | Tara Oceans TARA_R110000803 (sample SAMEA4397772) | marine metagenome | biome: Polar Biome; feature: [SRF] surface water layer (ENVO:00010504); material: water (ENVO:00002006), including particulate matter (ENVO:01000060) such as... | depth 5 m | reverse complement strand
ACTTTAGTGATATTAAAACCACCATAGTATTGATTAGATCTTACAGGGGCATCGATGATTTCTTCATCAATAATATATTTGACAGCATTAGTTTCTAAGTTAGAAATTAAAGTATCAACATTCAAGTTATCTAAACCATTAACGTTATCATCAAACCACTCTATTGAGTTTTCATCAGTAGCGTCAACAAGATATCTTCTAAGTTTTATTTTTTCAGTGCTAGCAACAATTTGACCATTAACATTAAGTTCTATTTGAAGTAATGGATTTAAAAATGATTCAAAGAAGTTATTCGTCTTAGTAATAAATTCTTGTGGTGTTTCAATTGAAGTTACATTATTCGCAGGAGCCTTAAGTTTAGATTTGTTAATCTGTCTAAAAGTACCATCTGCCATTTTAACAGCAGCATCACCTGAAGCAATACCTGATAAAGACTTGAAGTTTGTATCTAGTCTTTCAATTTCTCTTTTAAGGTAACCAAATGCAGGCACCTGTACAGTTTTAAGTGCACCGGCCTGATCGAACATGTCAACGGTTACACTTTTCTTATCTGTAGTAATTGCTTCAGAGATCTTTTCGTAAGTCTCCAAAGAGTTCTGGTTCATTTCCAGGAACTGTCTAATTATTTGTGAAATTGAATTATTTGCCATCTTATCTTAATATATCTGCTACGAATGTTAAACTGTTTTCATTTACACAAACAAGTTCAATATAAGGCTTAGCACCTCTTAAATCACCAGAAGCCACTTGTCTAACAAGTGTCCAGTCATTTGCCTTGTCTGTATAAAAGTTGATATTATAGCCATTAAGATCAAGGGTATCATCAAAGGCTAGCTTTAAAGATTGACCATCTTTCCACGATGCTATCGTATCATCTATGTATATATTGACATTATTATTAGCCACTCCAAGCGATGCGGATGTTAGTGAAACTCTAATCATATTTTCAAATGATTTAAGTTTTACATATATTCCTTTGTTAAGTGCATTGGCTGGATCGAATTCAGTAATCTTAGTCCCCACTACTTTATCAGCTAGATTAATATCAAACAAAGTCAAAAGTCTATAACCTTGAATATCGTTATTAATTTTAATCTTACCAGGAACAGACTTGTCAACTTTAGTACCAGTACCATCAAAAATGACATCGGTATTATATTGCACTGATGTCGGTATAGTACCATTAATAATACTATTTAATCTTTTATTTGTATCAGTAAGCATATCAAGTAAAGAAGCTTCATCTGCATAATTAAGTGCAGCATTCTCAACTTGTGTTTGTAATTTAACTAGATCTGCTTTTAATTGAGTAGCATCTTCAGATGAAAGAACCATGTTCTCCATCGTATCTAATCTTGTTGCAATGCCAGCATATCTGTCATTCGCTTGAAGTAAAAGCTTAGTTGCATTTTCTAGAACTGATGTGGTATCAAAGAATAAATCCATTGAGAATGTTGAAAAGTCATTAATAGAATTTTCAACTCCAACGTTATCTAGAGATGTATTGTATTTAATATTTAATTTTAATGAGTAAGCATTACCGTTAAGTCCAGTTACTGCATTAGGCTTATATTTAATATATTCTCTAATCTTACCATCTGTGAAATTATCTAATAATAAAACACCGTAAAGGTTTGTCGCTCTATTAGCAGGATTAGATTGTGAGTATAGATCATAATAAACAAGAACAACATTAAATTTAAAATTACCACCCTTTTGTGAAAAGTCGTGTAATGTATTAATAGAAGAGTCTATATTAACAGCGTAATAATCTGCTTCATTCCAGTCAATCCCAATTGCTGGTGTGGTATTAGTATTAATATCATATGCTGGAAAAGTAGTAGGATCAACTAATGACTCTATACTAAACCCAGATTCAGGATGCGATGAACGTCCTTCGATATTAGGGCTAGCCGTAAGCGTAAGACTTGTTGTGTTATATGTGTCGTCTTCGAAAAGAACAACTGGAGTATAACCAACAGACGAAGGTACATTTACGAATACCTCTTGATATGTGTTTGCTCCATAATTTTTATCATTAATAACATCTACAGTACCTACATATTTAACTACTTTTTCATAATCATTACCAGTACCTGACGCATTATCTTCTTCTACATATCTACCAACAGTTGATACTGCTTCACTAGAAGTTGCAGTTCTAATTCTTAATGCACCGATTTCCTTTAGATATTTAAAAAATATCTTTTCAGCGTCTGATTTATAAAGAATAGGATCGAAATCATCATCATTTCTTATTAAGTCCTCGAGATTTAATGCATAGTTTTCAAAAGTTTCAGCCCATGCTCTATTGTCATTAGCTGATGAATTGACATATGCATTACCAGTAGTATCTACTAATCTTTGAAATTCAATTGTATTTAAATTATTAACTTGTGTCGTAACATCTGGAAGGTCAAGTAAAGCATATTGAGAGAACTCAAACTTTAAGTCTGGATCTCCTTGTGCTCTAGTTAAATCTCTAGCTGCCGACGCAAAGGCGTACATTGTACCACCCTGATCTTGTACTGTTCTTACTAATGGTGTTGCCATTTATACCTAGTTATTCTTTTTATGACCGCGAACGGTTTTTTACTTTATATTATACGATAGTTGCAAGGAAAGAACTTACAACGTACCATTTACCCGCAGAAGTACCAACCCATCTAAGAGTTAATGTACCGTCTTGTGCAATAGAAGCAGATGTAACTATACCCGCAATGCTAGTAGCATTGGCAAGTGTTACAGCACCACCACTTGCTATGATTGTAATCTCCTGACCCTCATTAGCTTGATTTACAGTAATAGAAGGTGCAAGTGTTGCATCAACTATATAAGTTGAATGAGCAAACGCTAACGCCGCCGGCATACCTAAACTACCAACAGCTACACTTTTGTAAGTGATACCTGCATTGATATTAAGAATACCAGTGGTTGTTGTTACAGTTGCTAACGTATTTAATGCTGTTGTGAATATAGCACTCGCGCCAGCAGCTACGTTTAATTCTGTCGTCGCAATACTACTTATACCTGTAATATTTGCGGTAGTTGGATCAAGAAGAGCGGTTACTGTACCTACCTCATCGTTGATAGCTGTGAAATTATCATTTAGAGTAATTCTAGATGATGAAAGACTGTCTGTCCCTTGGATTAGCGAAATGGTTGCCATTTTACGTAAATTTATTTAATTGTTAAAGCGTTTTTGCTAGATTTTTTAATGTTGTCATTAACATCACGTATTTCAAGCTCAATTGTATAATCACCTTTGTGCTGAAAGAGGTATGTTAACCACTTATTATTATAGTATATATCATCGATATTTTATAGATTAAATGGGGAGCTATTATCTATTCGGTTGATACATAATTACACTTAACTCAATATTAGGATTAGCAAATTCTAATATTGTATTTGGACCTATAGTTTCATTATGATTACTTTCGGTTATAAATACTTCAAAATATCTTCTAGTACCTGTTGTATTTTGTTCAAAATCAAAATTAAAAGTAATAGACATTTTGTCTGTACCTAATAATGTTGGTGTATTAGCTCCTGTATATGTAACCCAAGTTGCTTCTAACCCTGTTATTGGGTCAATTATTACAACAAGCCATTCTGGGTCAACGCGTTGACCATCGTAATAAAGATCCGAAAATTGTAAACCATCAAACCATTGTCCAGGGTTGTCACCTTCATTGTAACCGATCATAGTATCACCTGGATACCCAAAACCTATAAATGTATCATCCTTATCAAAAGTTAATACCATGCCTCCACTACTTTGATTTACAGTAGGTTGATTAAAACTAGCAACAGTTAAGTTTAATGGTATATTATTAGCAGCTACAGAACTTTCTTGTGTTAATACGTGCGTTACTGATTCTCCAGTTTCACTTTCAGTGAATGTTATTTCAATACTCCTATCATTAGTATCAGTATCTTGTAAACAATTCCACTTACATACAAACATCCATCCATTCGTACTATAGCCAGGTGGTGTAGTATCTGGATAGCCAGGAGCTCTCAATGGGTTTAGCTCACTAGAAGTGGATATTGGAGTTACAGTTTCATAGTAATATAACCAAGTAGGGTACTCACCAGTCGCTGGATCAATTATATCTAAAGTAAAGTTTTCATATGGTATTTCACCATCAACACTTCTATTTAAATTATCATATAATACTTTTACCAAATGTTCTCCAGCTAGATCAAGAATATATGAACTACCGCGAGGAACCGTACCTCCTCTTTTATTAGCAGTTGACTCATTAGAACCCCAAACCTTACCGTCTCTCCAAACTGTTTCCATAATATATTATATAGTTCTTAAGTTTAATATTGGGCTAGAGCTCGATGAACCTGGTATATATAAACTCGTATTCGTATTTGAGGTTATCTTAGGACCTGTTCCCGGACCTGGATCTCCAGGGAATGATTTAATTGTTAAAGCATTTTTGCTAGATTTTTTAATGTTGCCATTAACATCACGTATTTCAAGCTCAATTGTATAATCACCTTTGTGCTGAAAGAGGTATGTTAACCACTTATTATTATAGTAGATATCATCGATATCTTTACTGTTATTATGAAGCCTCCAAGAATATTTAACCTTCCCTGGGATTTTCGAAGTATCAGCTGAGTATGTCATGTGTGTTAGTAATTCAATTTCAGTATGTTCTGGTGTGATCCTAACATCATTATACGTTGGATTATGTGATTTGTAATTACTTTTATTTATAATAACCCCATTACCATTAATTATGGCAACATTTGAAAAATCATATGTTACTGAATAGTTTTTACCAGTTGCTTGTATACCAAGGCAAGTATCAACAGTCCCGTCGTTATTAGTGTCTTCATATATAGGATTATAAATAAACTTAGATGTAATAACATTTGTTGAAGCATTTAAGTCATCAGCAACATCTTGCCATCTTATTAAAGAAAGTGGATCATTTAAATCAGCATTGATAGGTTCAAGGACTGTAGTTGTAGTGGCCTCTGATAAATTAAAATAACTTATTTCAAGATCTGAATTTAAATCAGCCGACTGTATTGTAAATGAGGCTATATGATCAGCACCAACGTGCGTTGATTCCCACCAAGTATGTTTACCATCATTCCAGCTCTGTGTTCTAAGGTTTTTCCAGAAATACGGACCTGACGTTTCAGAATACCCAGTTGGACTTGAACTATCAAGATATTCCTTTACCATTGAAAAGTTAACCCCATCCCCAGTACCATGTAAATAATTAGATCTATCTAGCGTTGTATACAATGATGCAATTTCTTTATTGACAGTATCTTTGTTTTGTTGTGGAAAGTCCCAATCCCCACCTGCATTTTTCCAATTGTGTGAAGACCTGCCCCATAAATATTTCTGAGATTCTTTCCATCTGTAAACGCTATAAAATTCAATAGCCTTTAATTGAACAGTAATAGCATCCTCCATTCTAATAACCATTACGTTATTAAATAAATCAACTTGCTCAAATTTAACTGAGTAAGATCCATTGTAAGGAAGTGCTAGTGCAATCCTTTGGTAATCATCAACAGAACCTATGATTGTCTGTGAGTAGCCTCTAGGACCCGTCACGTACCATCTAAGTTCATATATGTTTTGCTTCCACCAATTTACCCAAGTTATGAAAGATTCAGCATCATCCCAACCGAATTTAGCATCATCCCAAGTATCAAGGAATGAAGTACATTCTAATTGTACAGGTGCTCCAATTCTTTCATCAGTGTTATTTGAATTAAAAGTATTTCTATTGATATTATAATAGTCATCATAAAAAGCAGTAGTAGCAGAATACAATGTTGACATTTCAGCCGGCGTTAATTCTGAAAAATCTTGAACACCACCTTCGAAAAGAGTTGACACTTTTTTAAGATCTTCAACATATACGTCGTTGTTGTGTATTTTTATTGATGGGTCAATACCAGAAACAATAGTAGTTATTGGATTTTGATTATTCCAAATGTTTGTATTGTATTGTGCAAAGAAATCACCTTCACCGATTATATCAATAATCTTAGCTTGTAATGGTAAATATTCTTTTTGTAATTTATTCTTTAAGCCATAAAGTTTAATAAGCACTTCTTCCGGTGTAAAGTCAAATACTTCTTTAACTATAGGTACATCAAAATTATCAAATTTACCAGTAGGCTCATTTAATTTATAAAATAAACCAAACCTAGAAGTCTTTTTAAAAGATGCAGATGGTAAACCAACTTCTCTTTTTTTAAGAGTAAATCCAGATGCAGTATTTGGAACCTCAACTGCTTTAAGTTTTCCAAACATTGGTGATCTATCATCGATCATTAGCCAATATTCCTTAAGTGTTAAATTATTATAACCGAAAAACTTAATAGCATTTAACAATGCTTTATAAGTTCCAACAAATGGTTTAATATTTGAAAGCTCAAGTAAAAGTTCTTTACGTTTTCTATTAATAAGCTTCCAATCACTGGCAACTTCATTAATATCATGATTCTTAAATATGAATTGATCCTTCGTAGTTACTGATGTTCCAAAGTTAGAAAGTAAAACACTTAACCTTTCATCTTCCCCTATAGTTTCACCATATACATATATTGTAGCAACTACGTGATTATCTACAGTGTCGTAGATTTTAAGGTATCTATAGTGTGATGATTCAATATCAGAATTCAAACCTATAGTAACTTGCATGGCATCCTCAGAATAGCCCGAAGCAACTGTGTGTATACCGTCAGCTGCAGTTGAAACCACAATTGAGTTTGATTGAACAGCGACAAGTTCAGATGCCGCTTTTGTAACGTACATTTCATTATCAGCTGCCAAAGCCGCAGTAAATAGATTAATATCTTTAGATGAATTTATTTCACTAACAAATTCAAATTTAAATTGCGAAGTAATATTAGATCCAATTGGCTTACACATTGCCGGTGCTCCATATTGGTTAAACACATCTTCTAAAATAAAAAGTGTAGCAGTCTCATAAAGACCTGTTGATACTTCATCTAAATTTATAGAACCAGTGTATGTCTCATTTGTAGAATCATAATCTAATTCAATTTCAGACTTTATACCATTAAAAAACCTAAGGCCAACGTATCTCATTATTTAATTCTCCACTCATCTTTATTTACACTAAACGCTTTAAAAACCTTTAGCTTTGAAACTGCCTTAACATTATTAACAAACATATCCTGTATGAAATTAATAAATGTTGACATAATACTATTTCTTTGTATGTGTTTAGACAAAGCGTTTTTAAGCAGGTCATCTGAATAATCACGACCTTGATTACGCTTTTTATCATTTAACGTTTTAGTTAAATCATATTTCTTACCTAATTTATATTTGTATAATCCTGATTCTAAACTCATTATAATGCTTTTCTATTTGATGCCTGTATTCTTGTGTATACAGTCCTAGGTATTGGCGTAGTAAATGCAACCGATAATGAAGCCATTAAACCAATCTTTGGTTCATCAACTACAATTCCACCGGATCTATCTTTCCAACCACCTCTAAATATTGCAATTTCTTGTTTTCCTAAAACAATATCACCAAACTCATCTAAACCAGTAACTTCAGTTTTAACCGCTGCTGGTATACCTTCAGCTGGTGTAAATGTAACCGTATTACTAACTATAGTTTTCTTAAAGAACAGAATTCTATTCTTACCATTACCAACATCTTCAAGTACCGGTGTCTGTGGTACAATTGTCGTTTGCGTTGTTGTATAAAAACCATCTCTTAAAGCGTCCTCTTGTGATTTAGAAATAAATTGAACATTTACAGAATCAATACCATCAATGCCTTCAATAAGTGCAACGATATCAGATTTTGGTAATCTATCTCTTCTTGTAACCTTAATAAGATATTCAGAAACCTTAATTCTAATATCATTCATTAATTGTATTTCATCAAACCCTTCAAAATGTCTAACTGTAATATTCATTGAATACATCTTTTTAGTAGGTTGAACAAAGTCAATTTCAGTAGTTACCATTTGTTGACCTGATCTTTCAATAGTTTCTCTAATAGCACCTAATTCACTTTGAGAGAATAAAAACTCTTCTGTCGGTACTGAAAAATAATCCAGTACACCCGTTGTCTTCTTTGCAACATCTGGTAATAAAAATAAGTAAATAATATTATCATCATCCAAATATTGATCATCAGTTGTATTGTATGCATCAATGTATGAAAACATATCATACCTTGCTAAAAAATGTTCGTAATTATCCGGTGTTGCTAATACAAAAGATTTAGATTGTAATGGCGCAATAAGCTTTGTAAATTCTATTGACTCCGGCGCAGCACCCATTTTAGGTGATGACGTAACGTTAATCTCTAATAATTCATTAAGATCATATTCATTTGAAATACCATCGTATCCAGAATCTATAAATTTAAAAGTAACATCTTTAGATTCACCTAAATTACCACCAGCACCATTAGACTTAATATACTCCACTCCAATAATAGAACCATTTGCTGGAATAGCACCGAAGTTACCATTACCAAAAAATAAATCAATACCGCCAAGTATTCCAGTTTTTACAACAACACCATCCGTGTTTGCTTTCATATCATATAAAGAAGCAAATACTTGCCAAGGTTTTCCATTAACTGAAACCTTAACCTCATCATGTGCAGTTGTAGTTCCGGTTTGTATGTTAAACGTTTGAAACTCTAGACCAGTACCCGTCACAGTTTGATTTTCAATAATACCTTCTATGATTGGTATTTTAATATAATTAACTTCAGTTGTACTTAAAGAAATAATATCAGAAGCCGATCTTAATAAATAAATAAAACCATTCATATCTGATTTTATTTGTAAATTTGTCGGCATATAAAGAGCAGATCCAGTAACATCGTTTGATTTTCCGGGTGCCCATCTAATTTCAATCTCACCTCTTGCAGAAAAACCTCTTGTTGGATCATGTCCGGTAAGTCTTGCCAGTCCGTATATGGATTCAGGCTGCTGTGCTGTCAATATATTTTGCTCTACCGTAGAATCTTCAATATAGAAGAAAATCATTTCAGTGATTTCCGAAACAACTGCTATAATTTGTGAAAATGGCGAAGCTGTGGTAAAAAGCTCACTAGCTCTACCATAAACCCTACTGATATATTGTGTAACGTCTTGTCTTATCTCCAACGCCTTTGTTCTAGCGGTGCTTAAAAATTTAAATTCAGCCATTTAGTTAATATTTCTTAATTTATATAAACGCCAACTTGAAATCTAGAATCAAGTATGACATCAATTTGTGCGATATCCCTCACATTACCTTTATAAAACTGTACTGTAATTCGTGTATCATATTTTTGTGCTAAGGGTACGTATATGTCTAATTGATTACGTACAATAGCCTGTATTTCTTGTTCATTTGAGTTAAGTGTATAAACTAGGTCTTCTAAATTAGCCCCAAATTCAGGATCACCCATAACATCACCTCTATTAGTAAAAAGCATTGTCTCAATTTGAGTCAACACTTGTGCTAGCTCACTTTCAGAATGTACTTTGTTAACATCAAAATTTGGATCACCTAAGTCCTTAACATAAAAATCCATATAATTATATATCTGTATTACATTACGAATGCATCATCCAATCAGTGCCTTCGTCATTTTTAATATTTTCAATAACTTTATCAAGTGCAGATTCACCCATGCTTTGGATAATATCAGCGTTAACCGAAATATTACCCGGTAGGCTATAATTAAAGATTGCAAGCTTTTGACCAAACGACATCATTACTTTTGCCGCAACGTAATCAAAGAATTGCTCATCACCATATAAAGCACAATCTGGAATAGTTTCATAAAGTTCTAGGAATACATCTTTCTTAGGTGTTTGTCCAGTAAACTTAATTTCATGTGTTGCTTGTGAGTAATGGAATGATATTGGATTTTGTGTAATCTGTCTAGCCATTTCAAAACCAGATTGATTGATTACATAATATTGTAAGTTTTCCATACCTTCAGCTGTACCAGTACCGCCGTAAAGTCCACCGTAAAGCATTCTTTCCATATCAAAGTCACCTTGTTGGAATGTGATTGAAGTACCACCAAAACCACCACCAGATTCAAATACACCATATACTGAGTATACTTCTCCACCGCCAAATGGATTTCCAACACCATCCGGTAATGTCAATGCCCTTCTTTGTTTAAAGTGAGGTGTCTGGAATATATCTATTGGAATATACAGAAAGTTTTCAACTACTGAATACTCATAGTTTCTATAAAACCATTTTTTAGCTCTGTTGATAATATTAATTATCTCAGATTGTGGAAGATTCATTGGAATCATACAAGCACCTGTAACATAAGAACCGATCTCTGCTAAAAATTCATTTAAGCAGTTTGCGGAATACGCCGGGTCCGTTGTTAAATCGCCAGCGGGTGGATTAAAAATATCACTCATTTTATTATTAATTTATTTTTTTTGATTGTACAATTTCAGTACCATCGAATTTTGCTGTTTTTTCAGAATAATTACCTTCTCTAAAGATACCACCTTTCATAGTACCTTTAAATACACCGTTGTTACCAAATACATAAGAATCTTCAACAATACAACTTGAATGTACATATGATGATTTTATTTTGCTATCTGAAACTTTACATCCTTGATATAAGTTAGATGTTTCAATATCTGAATTTGTAAATCTACAATTATAAAAATCACAATTCTTAATACTCCCCGAAAAATCACAGTCGACGAATTCATAACCTTCTAAACTATGACCGCCTTTAAATACACCACTTTTAACCTGAACCTTTGATCTATCAGTATCGTAGTTTATTTCACCAGATTTCATACCACCCATTGAAATAAGATTAATGATTTGTTCTTGAATTTTACTCCAGAACATATCTTTAGTTTCACCTCTATTTCCATCATCATCCATTAAATCTAATGTAAACATAATTTCTGGAAATGCATCAAAATTCCTATGATCCTTATATAAATTTATAATAGGTTGCATGTCATGCATGATTTTTCTTAATTCAAGTCTATTTAATTCAGTTAATCCTGGATTCGCACATACTTGAAATAATTGAACTGTAAATAAATCTAATAAGTGTAGAGTATCTGTAGTTCTTTTTTGATAATCTTTACCACCGAGATATCTAAATTCTAAATAATTGTTTTCTTTTTTTAAGAAATTAACTCCATAATATTTAGTACTGGGATAATGGAATAACTTAGAATCAATTGTATTTTCATTAAAATAAGTAAACCCCTTAATTGGGAGTATGTATTTAATGGATTTAGCATAAATTAAATCTTTTCTTTTTGGAAAGAATTTAAAAACTTGATCTTCTTTAAATTCAAGGATGAATTTAAGAGTATTCATATTCGTTATAAAGGAGTTACCAACTATATCTGATTTAAATGAAATATTAAGATGTAATCCACACCTATCATTAGTGTATCCATTTTCATCAATCCATTTAAACATTTTAATAATTAAAAGTCTAACATCCGTATATGGCAAAGGGCCAGTGACCATTTCGATCAACCCAGCCCCGCCAGACATATCAGGTTCTAGCTTAAACACTTTATCGGTTGGAGTGAAATCTGAATGTGCTTTGTCTTCGATTTGCATCTTACGACCTAAAGTTTTTTCTAACATCTCAGCAGTTTTATCTACCGAATGATTAGAATAAAATTCAAATTCAACACCAGCTTGTGAAGCTAGAAGTATATCTTTATTCTCTTGATTTAGCATGCAGGTTTATCTATTCTATTTGAATATATATCTGCCTTCCCGTGAGGGTTAATTGGAGCCTAAGCTCCAACCACCTTCAAGAATACTTTATTAGTGTCATTATCAATCTTAGTTACTTCTACATTAACAGATTGACCTTTAGAAAAAGCGTCCCTTAAAATAACACCTTTAGCAAAACTTGATACGTGTGCCATACCAACAACAGTGCCGTGCAGTTCAATAAAAACACCATAATCCTTTACAGATCTAACAGTACCATCAACAATTGAAGGTATGTTTAAATCTTTAGTGAATTCTTCCCAAGAGTTATCAATAACTTCAGGTGTTGGTTCAACTTGAGTAAGGATTATTTTCTTATCAGATACAACCTGCTTGATTTTAAATTCAACCGATTCACCTGGTGTAATATCACCCGACTTATGTTTAGCAGACCATTCTTCATTTAAATCATTAACGTGGATCATACCAGTTAAGCAATCATTAAATTCACAGAATACACCAAACTTAGCACTACCAGTCACAGAGCCAGTCTGTGTGACATCTAAATCCTGTTCTAGTTCTGCTAGCATGTTTGGAATCATAGCTTGTAGATAAGCTCTGTGTGAGACCACGATGGTACCTTTTCTTTCAGAGAATGAATCCGGTACAACGTACATGTCTTTACCAACAATTGAATTAAAGTCAGCAAGTTTATTAATACCCGCCAATGAACCTGGCATAAAGCAATCAATACCTTGTACTTTGACAATATATCCACCACCCGGTATCATTGATTCAACAGTACCCATAAATGCAGTTTCACCTGTTTCAGTAGCAGCTCTTAATTCAATAAATGTTTTTTGTTTATTACCTTCAGTAATAGATGCAAGTTTAAATTCTTGACCCTTTGATTCTAATACTTTAACAGAAACTTCGTCACCTGGTAAATATTGTCCAATAACATTACGATCTTCTTTTGCAACATCAATATACAATAATTCACGATAATCGACATCAACAGTAGCCCACTTCTCAGTCATAGAGTGTAGTTTACCTGTCATTATAGATCCTTCAATTAATTCAGATATATCATACGTGCTTAAGGCAGCGTTGTTGATAAGATCATACATTTCTTGAGCATTCTTATTATTAGAATATACTAAGTGCTTGTGAGATGTAACCTTAATGTGAGGGTTTATCTGTAGTTTGGTATTGTTTGAATTTTCGTAACCGTCCCAATCAAATTCACCGGTTGGTAAAATAAAGTCGTATTCAGGTGCTGATTGCACTAGTGGGACTTCGACGATACTAGCGTTGATTTCTTCTACTTGATCCGTAGCTGTAGAGTCAACTAGACTTTTGCTTAATGCATTTTTAGGAGTGGCATTAATCCTCGCTCTTTTTTTGTTGTTTTCCATTTTTTAATTAGTTAGGAAGTGAATAA
>TARA_R110000803_G_scaffold209612_1_pt1 | contig 13191 bp, 13 predicted proteins | sample TARA_R110000803 | Tara Oceans TARA_R110000803 (sample SAMEA4397772) | marine metagenome | biome: Polar Biome; feature: [SRF] surface water layer (ENVO:00010504); material: water (ENVO:00002006), including particulate matter (ENVO:01000060) such as... | depth 5 m | reverse complement strand
CTTCCGAGTAAATCGCGCGAATAACTTTGTATGCTGTCGCTGTTCCACGTTTTAAATTGGTCCGGTTTAATGTGTATTTTCGACGTGGTAACGCCTAAATAAAGGTCTGGCGTTGCCGTTCCCGCTGTTATACGGTTGGTTAAATCGTTCGTTCTTAGCATTATAAACGACCCGGCCGGGTACGCTTTGGCAAATGTAATAGAATCGAAATTAAACAATGCACCGCCGGCGGCTTGCTCTGTATTGGCCACTAATTCAGTAACCCCGCGCATGGTCTTATCGGTTATAAATAGTTTTTGGTTATCGTAGACCTTGCATTTAAGATTTAAAACGGTTAGTTTATCAATAGAAACACCAATTGCGGCCGCTTCGGTTGTTATTCCTATAACTAAATCGTCTAATAAATATTTTTGTTTAGTTGTTAAATACTCGCCATGTGAAACGTCCGGCAAAATAGGAACTAAACTATTAACGTACTTGTCCGGCATGTTTCCGGTCGGGTCGTTTTCTCCGGGTCCGGGGTCGGTATAAATGTCGGTATCTTCTAGGTCAAACGTGTTTTCTGAAATGTTAAGTTTGACCCATGTACCGCCCCAACTTTCGCGCTGTGGGTTAAATTTCCCACCGGCAAAAATATAGTTTGATTTACCGCCGCCTATTGTGTCTTCGTATCTTATTGCTTTGTGTGCTTCGTAGCTTGTCGAAATTATGGTACCCGAAATACTAATTAAAGGCTCGTCTAGGGTCTTGAAATATTCTGAAACTAACAAAGACCCGACGCCGGTATAAGCTCCGGACGTGCCAACTCTAAAGCCCCCCGTACCTACGTAGTCGGTGCCAACTTTGGCGCGCAATGTAGTTATTTGGTTAGATGAAGAGGACCCGCCTAAAATAAGTTTTCCTAAATCTACGTCGGGCGCTTGGTCGTTTCCGGTCTGGCTTGCAAAATAAACGGCTCCTATTGGCTCGGCTCCGTCTTCTACGTTTAACTCCTCTTCAATTGTCATATCCGACGAATAAGGAAAAAACGAATTACTAAATACTTGCGACGCCGGCACGACCGGGGTATTGTTTACATATCTTAGCCCGGTACTTAACGCCGGGTTGTGGTCGTTTATCCATGTGGTCCAATCTTGGTAAACGTTTGTAAATGGTAGCCATTGAGTCCAATAAAATATATATGCGTTTGGTAATATTTCAAAAGAAACAACCCCGTACGTAGACCCTAAGTCTGGCAATTGAACGCCGGCCATGTAAAATTTAGCCGTTGCCGTTGCCGTTCCGGTGGTGGGTTCGTTGTTTTGCCAATTAGTAAACAAGCCGTAACCGCCGGCCATGTTGACCGCCTCTTCTACGTTTGTTTGACTTGTAGTAATTCCACCGTTTCCGTTTTCGTAATACGTCCCGGCGCCGGTATATATAACGCATGAACTATTAACGGTCGTCCACTCGAACGCGTACGGGTCGGACTGCGAACCGTTGGCAACTTGTTTTAAATACTTGTTTCCTATTTTTAACTTGAAACTCATGACCCCGGTCATGCTATCCATTTGCCCGAAACAAGGCGTTACGGCACCGGCTCCGGTTAATGGGAACGTTTGCGTTATTTGGTGGCTTAAAAATAGGTTAATATTTGCCGTACCTTGTGAAACGTAACCTAATTGCACCGGTCCGGCCGTGTAGTCCGTAGACGTTGGCATAGTACAAAAATTGTTTCCGAAAATATACGTTGCGCGTACGCTTCGCGCTTCCGGTTTTAGGCTGTATTTCCCACCGGCTAAAATAATTCCTTTGTCGGTGTCCGTTGGGCTTGCGGTGTTGTCTATTTCCACCACATTGGCTATATGTGTCGTGTTTCCGGTTTCCCCAAAGGCCAAATCTGTGGACGCATTTCCGGCGGCGGTTCCAATAATTGGGTCGGGTTGTAAGCTATCTAAAAACGCGGCTTGCTGTACCCAATATTTACCCGCCGAAAATAACACGCGAAGCATGAACGGTTTTAATATTCCGGAAAACTCGGCGTTAAAATTCTCAATTGTAAGCGGAAAATTTTCCGGGTCCGTAACAAATGCCGCGCGGTTATAATATGTTTTTCTTAAAGGGTTGGCTGTCGCGGCCGGGGTTCCGGTTGTTTGATTGTACCAGTTTGTTTGATATGCGAACCGTAGGGGGTCGGTAATTGCATCGACTTCGTAGTTGTCCTCAAAAACGGATAAAGGCTTTAAAAGGTCCTTATAATCGGCTTGCCCGGCAACGTCGACCTGATTATTGTACCGGTTTAATGGTTTATTAAGGCTATCCGTTGCCTTTAATTCTACGATGTAAGGAAATGCAGCGTCGGCGTAACCGTCAAAACCGGACGTAACCCACCCGGACCATACAAAATCGGTCAAATTTTTTATAATTTTAATGTAATAGGTACCGTTTGGCGCATTTAAAACCGTGTGCGCTGCGGTTAATTCTGTGGCGTTTTTAACTAAAAATTTAACGGTGCATTTACTAGCCATAACTCCGCCTAAAATCGGGTCTTTTGGTTTACTCCATGTTAAATTAAACCCCGGATTACCTAAATCTATGTCTATGGTCGCCGGTATTTCGGCGGTTTTATGCCATATTTCAACAATAAACGCATTGTTAAAATTAGACTTAAAAATACTGCTATAATGCTTTCGTGTTGGCATAGTGTTTTTTTAATACATTGAGGGTCGGCGGCCGAACGTATTGACTGACTGCGCCAAATTTCCGTATTCTTCCTCTAGGGCGTTATTTAATGCCGCCACTAAGTCGGTGCCTTGAACTACCAATTGACCGGTAACGTTTACGTCTTTACCTAGTCCGCCACTTAGTACGCTATTAGGTAAAACCATTCCGCCGCTTGTAGGTTGGAAGATTTCCGGCCCGGCTTCCCCTACTAATGCCGGTTGGCCCGCGGGTAATATTCCCCCGTTTTCCATTGCCGGCAACGGTGCGGCTGCAATTGCCCCCACCTGCATGGCTCCCATGGCCCCAACGACTACGGCTAAAGGTATGTTCGGCAACGCTTGCGCTATTGCTCCGGCTGTTGAAATTACCGCTTGAAAAATTGCTTGCGCCTTGGCGGCAACGGCTTTTTTCTTGTTTATTTTGGCTTGTTTTTTTGCGACTTCCTCCTCTAGTTTTAAGAGTGCGGCTTGTTTTTGTTCCTCGCTCATTTTTGAACCCTCAATTCTTTTTTGCTCCGTGTCGTAATACTGATTTAATCTTTCTTGGCTTGCGTCTAATGCCGTGTTAATTAAATCAAATGCACCCGATACAGCCCCACCCCATTCGTTGGCAAATTGTCCTATTGTTTCGGAAACGTTCCCCATGTTCTGGGTTAAGTTGGCCATTCCTTGGCTTACCATACCGGCGCCGTCTTCGGGTGGTGGGCCTTGCGGTATTAGACCCGGGGCCGCGGCCGTTGAACTGCTCCCGGTTGTTGGGGTTAAAGTAATAGTTTGTTCTTGCTTGCGCGTGGGTTTTCCACCACCACCGCCGCCGGTACCTACGCCCATATTTTGGCCAACCATTCCCATAGCTTTGGCGGCACCCTCGGCGCTGTTTTTAATACTAGTAAAAAAGTCTTTAAACTCGGTTTCGGCTTTTGGAACGTCGCTTTTAAAGTCTTCTAATTTTTCGGCAATTGCTTCAAAAGGGTTTTTAATTCCCTCTTTTCCGAACGCTTGCATAACTTTATTATAGCCGTCTATTAACCAACTAAAAATATTATTTTTTAGAAAGAATTGTAACAAAGAAATAAGAGAATTTTTTACTATTGCAAACGCTTTATTTGCTTGCTCTTTAATAGCCGTCCAATTGTCGGCAACGTACATAATAGCGGCGGTTAATGCTGCAAGCCCGGCAACTACGGCAACTATTGGCCAACTTATGGCCGCAATGGCGCCGGCTAAAAAACCGAATAAACTAATAAGCGGGCCAACTACCGCCAAAATTCCACCTATTGTAACAATAATTACTTTTGTCCCTTTGTCTAAACCGCTAAACGAATCTACTAAACCCGTAATAAAAGAAACTAATTTATTTAAAACCGGAATTAATAAACCGCCGACGTCTTCCATTAAGTCGCCGAACGTGTTTTGCAACTGCTTTAAACCCCCGGCGCCCGCTTTTGCGGCTGCTTTACTTTGTCCCTCAAACATTGAGGAAAGACTAGAAACGGCAGAATCTAAACGCTCCGAACTACCAACGGCCCCCTCAATTTCTACACCGTACCGGCTCATTGAATTCGTGGAACTTCCCACCGATTTGGCCACCATGTCGGCCGCCGCGGTTAAATTCATGCCTTTAGCCGTTGCAAGGTCTTGAACTAGTGGCGTTAATTTCTTAATTGCTTCGGTTTCCAATCCCATAGACGCAAGCATTGCTTGCGCTCCCATGGTTTCCTCGTCGCCAAATAAAGTAATTTTCTGTAATTCTTGCGCGTGCGTTTTTAATTCCGCAAATGCTTTGCCGTTGCCCTTTAACGCCGTGTTTAATTTTGCTTCGGCCTTGGCTTGCGTGTCAAACGCTTTTATACTAGCCGCCGCAAAGGCCGCCATTGGTAAAGTAAGGCCTAGCGTCATACTAGAACCTACCTTTTTTAAGGACTTAGACGTTTTTTTAAACCCCTTTTGGACCTTTTTCATTTTAGATTGAAATTCCGCTATATTGGCGGTCAATCTAATACCGACGTTTTTATTAGCCATTGTCTAAGTTTCTTAATTTGCTGCTCCTTATTGCATAATCGGCACGGCTTCGGTTTACTTTCTGGGGTGCCGCTTTCGGGTCCCATACAAAAGGCCACATTTTATAAACGGTCAAGCATGAATCTTTTTTTACGTGCGGTTGCATTAAAGTATTTGTACTTTGTCGCGCCATTTCCCACGCGTCCCGGCTATGCTGTTGGTCGCGCAATGCTAAACCATTAACCGCGTTTATAAATTCACGCAAGGTAAATTCGTTTAATTGCTCCGGTAATAACAACAACCAACCAAACGCCATTTCCTCGACTTCGTCGTAGGTGTTAAACCCTCTGGCGTTTACTTTTGCGCCTTGACTAGCTTTTTTTTTTGTCTTTCGCCGGGCTTGTTTACTTGTCCCATGCTTTCGGCAAAAACAGCCAATACGTTGGTCATTGCGTCGCCGTCTTCGTCCATTAAGTCGGCCACGTCGTCCATGTCTAAAAGAAACGTTTGTTTCGTTACTCGGTGGCCGTCGGCTAGTCCCGCGTAAACTAATGCAATAGCTTGCGTCATTGTCATATCTACGGCTATACGGTCAAGCTCTTTTAAGGTTGTACCGGTAATGTCCGAAAATTTACGCAATGCAGCGAACCCATATTTTACCGGGTATTCTTTGCCGTCAATTGTTACGGGTGTAGCTTTCATATTTTTATTTTATGTTGTTGCAATGGCTAAGGCTTCCGAACCGCTTAACGATACGCTGTATGTCGATTGGTCTTCTAGTCCGCCGTTTAAACTAAGGCTTGTAATATACGCTTTCCCAGAGTAGTATTTGTCCCCGGTCGTAGCTGAACGCATAGTGAATTCAATAAAAACGGGCGTATTATTTCCGGCGTCGGCTAAATATACACTCATTAAATCGTGGTATGTTTCCATTCCTACGGCCGGTGCGCCCGGCACGCCTACGTAAAATAAACTTTCACTCGATAAAGTCCAACTTCGCATACCCGGAATTATTGCCTTCCATGCTCCGGAATTTTTGTTTGATTGGTCTATTTCGTCGCGGCTTATTTCTAAACTGCAACTCGTTGCAAACGCCATTTCTACGTGTGCGCCACCCGATGTCGCGGCAATTTTAATAATTAAATCGGAACCGTTGATTAATGCTGCTGTTGCCATAACTTAAATTTTTTGTTTGTTTGTTGGTTTTTTTTTCCCTTTTATAAATATAGCTTCTTTGCTATCAATAAACGCAAGGGCGCGCGTATAATCGTCTGTTTTTATAATGCTGTTTTTCTCGTATGTAATGCCGTCGGCTTTTACTTCGGAAATAAATTTAATTATATACATGGTTTTTTCTTTTAGTTGTACGTTGTTACGTCAAGGAATACGGTCCAAATGTAACGCCTTGTTTTTGGGTTAAAGTCTTGTTTAACGCTATCAATAGAAATGCGCTCTAATTTTACGCCGTTGTAAGTGAATGGCACAAATGATGTCGCCACTTGTTCAATTAATGCGCTTGCAAGTAACACGCCGTTTCCGTAGTCTTTCGCGAACGCTTCTAGGCGCACCGTTGAAATATTCACGGGGGGCGTGGTATAAAATGGCGCTTTTACTTTTATGTTTTCGATTGCGTCTATTTCGTACGTAATACCTAAAGCCGGGTCGCTTTCTAAACGCATGGGCGCGGGCTGTATTAAACTAGAATCGTAGTTTAATAAATTAGCCGCATTAATTACCGCGTTTTCTTTCATTAAATAAAACAAGGCCTTGCCTACTTTTATGCCGTTGTAACTTGCCATTTATTTAATCTTTTTTTTGATTAAATTTATAACCGCTGTTTCTATGTCGTTGGTTCCTTTTAATCTGGTCGCATTGTATGCCTTATCAAATATTTTTCGACCGGCAAAATTAACGTTCATTTCGTCGCTTCCCTTTTCTAATAGGTTGGCAAAATAAAACGCGTTCCCGCCCTTACTTCTAGCACCCACATAAACGACCGCAATTTTTTTGTTTTTGCTTGGTATTACGCCAATTGACTTTTTAAATCTTCCGGTGTCTACGCTTCCGGTTGCAATTACTTGCTTTCGGACTTCTTTAACTATCGGTTTCGCAACTTTACGCAACGCCGAAATTAAGACCTTTCTTAAACCTTTGTCGCTTAGTCGGCCTAGCATTTTATCAACGGCAACGTCGCCCGTTATTTTAGTCATTGCACGCATTAAATAAATGTTTTTCCCATTATTTCCACATAGCATTTATTACCACCACCGCGAAAACGGACGGAATTAATACGGTAATTCTCGCCCTCATATTTAATCAAACCGGTTTCCCTTATAGCTTTAAAAAATACTTCATATCTGAAAATAAATTTTAATACTTTTTGAAATTGCTCTACGCTGTTCTCTTCGCCGCTATCACCGCCCTTGTGTATTATCTGGCTAAACCGATAATAACTTGTTCCGGTGCTTAAACTCATGTCGCCGTAGTCGGTGTCCTGCGTTGTATTAGGTAGAAAAATTTCTACTCTGTATCGTAATTGTCCCGGGTCCATTAAACAAATTGTTTAAAATTGTTTACTAATTTTTGGTAACCTAGGGGCGTTTCGTACGTCTGGACGTGTTTTATAGGGCTTCGATGGTCGTACCAATGTTGTATGAGCATATACATAGCAATTTTTAAGGGTCGGACGTCGTCTTGACTTCCCGGACTACTTACATACGAAATTCTAATGCCGTCAATTGCAACGCTTGGCGCAATAGGGTTTAAAATTTCAATTCGTCCGCTTATATTGTTGCCCATTGCTTCGGTATAGTCTACGTTCTCAACTAGTGCGCTTTCTCCCGTGTTTGTAATTCTGTATTTTATCACTAATGACGTAATAACGCCCGGATATGATAATTGTATAATATTCTCGGGGCCGTAATTGTCGCGCCACTCTTCGACACTTTCAGACACTACCACTTGGTTGGTATCTTTTAAAACCGTAATTCTCGCAATTTTAATTAATTCCGTAATGTATGCGTCGTCAAGCGTAAAACTAGCGTCTAATCGGCAATATTCTTTTGCTTCTGGTAGGCTTATTACTTCCGTCCCGGTGTATACGGTTAATGTCGGTTGTCTAGGCATTATAAACGTTTTAAATAAGTAAGGCGGCGTTAAACCGCCCTACATTATTAAATTAATATATTAAGCTTGTATCGTCTTTCTAAATACCGAAGCGGCGTTGTCCGCTTTTCCGTCCATTAAAGTGGTTACGATTAACCTACCGATTCCCCTATTTCCGAGGGTATAAGGGTCATAAACGATGTCGATACCGCCAAATTGTCCAATATGTAAATGGTCAAACGCTCCAAATAAGGCCGCGTCTTTTGTAGCTCCACCGCCGGCGTTTAGGTTTGTAGTAACGAAATATTTATGACCGTTTAACGTTCTGTTAATAGGGTCGAAAAATCCGTTTACAAAGTTAGCACCCGCAACCGTTCGCGCTGCTCCGAAACCGTTACCGTTGAAAATATAAGCCGTTCGCGCTGTCGCTTGGTTTATGTTTTGTCCTAAGAGTTTCGCTTCCATGTCGGCCATAGACGCAATCGAAACGGCACCGGTTCCGTCGGACGCTGCGTCTGATAAAATACTATCTGGGCCGTTGGTCGTTGTTGCTGCGTTTTGTAATAAGGCTTTTTCAAATGCCGCCATAATAGACGCCGCCATATTAGATTGTAAAGCACCCTCAACGGCTGCATTTTGTTGCATTAACTCCGCACTCATTTGCACCAATGAAATAATTTTATTTGGTGAAAGTGTTAAATCGTCAATTGTTCCGGACGCCGGTACAACGGTTGTACCCGTAGTATATCCGCTTTCCGTAACAAATGCGGAATTAATACCGCCAATAATTGGAAATTTACGGTCTGAACTTAAACCCGTCAAGAAATTCGACCCGGCTTGTACTAAAACTGAATTCGCTTGTAATTGGTCAATAAATGACCCGACGTCTGTACCGGCGGCCTTTGCAGCTGCTCCGGGTAATGCTGTCGCGGCTCTGTGTAATACTGAACCGGGAATTCCTACACCCCTAAACGCTTGTCCCGGGCTTTCGTGTCTTGCTTCCGTGTCAAGCTCTTTAATTATTCCGGTAAGGTTTCCGGTGTACGCTTGGCGTGCGGCCTCGGCAAAAGAAAAACGTTTTAAATCTTTGTCGTCTTTGTTCACGGCTTGCGTCGAAAACGATACCGGCGCAACGTTGGCGCTTGCTAATTTCAACGAACGCTCTAAACGTTCAATTCTAGTACCTAAGTCCTCAACGTTTAACTCTACTTTGTCAAAGCTCTTTTGCTCGTCGGTTGTAAGGTTTCTATCTTCGGTTTCTGATACATTAATTAACGCCGTCATTTCGTCCAACGAAATTTGGCGGTCTTCTTTTAGTTGTTTTAGTGTCTTTTTCACTTTTTTAGTTTTAAAATTCTTAATTTGTTTTTTCTCCTTTGTATGCGCAATATAGTGTTGCTATTGTACGCGTCTAGGCTCCTAAGCGCCGCGGACGTTTGCGGGTACGCGGGGCGGGTTACTAAACTAACATCTACCAACTTTTTAACTTGTAATACTTCACGGACTAAACCGCTGTCGCTTTCTATCCACTTATCCGCTTCAATATAAAACCCGAAACTCATTTTATTAATGTCGCCGCGTTTCATTAATTCGATTGCGTCGTTTGCCGCGCTTGTGTTTGGCATAGTAACCGACGTTTTTAAACCGTGGTCGTCGACGCTCAATTTAAGCGTCCCGCTTGTAGAACGTCCGAAGACAATATTATTATCATGGTTGAATAAATAAACAACGTCATTTTCTAATACGTCGTTAAATGCGTCGCGGTGTATTATTTCGGTAAAACCGCCTAAATCTTCGCTTTGTTGCCCGAAAACAGCGGCGTAACCGGTAACGATTGTATTTCCGTCGTCGTCTTGTTCGGTTCTTATTTCTGGGGCGTTGTATTGCCTTACTTCTTTGTCTTTACTCATTGTCTAGCTCTTTATCTGTTGCGGCGTAATTCATAGGAACGTAGTATTTATTTCCGTCCTTGCTGTCGTTCATATTTTCGCGGCGGCGTATTTCGTTCGGACTAATTGCCCCGACGCTAAATAATTTAGCGTAATACTCGGCGCGGGCCTTTGAATCTCCACGCAATAACCCGGAAACGTTAAATTCAAAATATGTCTTTCCTTTGTCGTTCTCAAAAATTAACTTTTTGTTTAATTCTTGTTCCAACTTGGTGGCAATTGGGTTTATTGTGTGCGTTAAAAATTCTTGTGATTGGTGTTCTATATTTGAAAAGGTGGCGCGCTCTAGGTCGCCCAATAAATGCGGGGGAACCCTATAAATGCGGCTTATTTCTAAAATACTAAATTTTCGCGTTGCTAAATAGGCCATTTCGTCCGGGCGTAATTGAATCGGTTTATAACTCATTCCCTCCTCTAATACCGCCGTTTTGAAACTTGAATTTATACCGGTATGGTATGTGCGTTGCCAATGTTCGCGTAAATTTTGCATTGCTTCGCTTCCGAGTTGCCCGGGGTGCTCTAATACTCCGGAAATACGGCCGCCGCTTTCGGCTAAACTTTTGCCGTAGTCTTGCGCCGCTAAACCTAGGGCAATATTATTTTTTGCGTACGAAATACGGCTTGTACCCATAAAACCGGTTAAAACCATGTCGGGGACGTGTATAATGTCGCTTGCGTCGTGTCTTCCGGCGCCTTTTATGTCGTAAACTAGTCCGCCGCTTATCAATTCAACGGTAATATCGTCGGGGTGTACTAGCTTTAATTCAATCGGAACCCCTCTTTTGCTTCGTGTTATGTGCGCGTAGGCGTTCCCGTGTAGTAATAAAGTATTTAAAAACGCCTCAAAAAACACGTATTTTGTTTGTATTGCGTTTGGTTCCGCGTTCAAAAGTGTAAATAAAGGGCTTGCGGTGTGCTTCTCGCGGCCGTTGTCCGTTTTTATGTAATAGTTTAACGGCAATTGGCTTATTGTTTCGGATATGACCCGAACGGCTGCATAAACGGCCGAAAATGTTAAGGCGGTTTCTGGCGTTACCGTGGCGCCGCCATTTCCGCCGGTACTTAACGCATGGTTTAAAAAATTGCGTTTTTCTGGTTGGTTATTCTTAAAAAATAAATCCCTAAATTTCATTTTCGCTATTTTATGTAAGTTAATACTTTTTTTCTTTAAATTGTGAAAAAACCTTTTTTATCTCTGTAAACGCTTGGTTTCTCGGTTTCTGTAAATGTACGTTCGCCAATGCTCATTATTAAACTTATAATTGTGTCAATCTTGTCAACGCTTTTATCCTTTGCCGGCTTTATATTTCCGGCGGGGTCTGAAACAATGGAAACGTTCCCAAATTGCCACCGCATTACCGGACAATTACCGTAAACGAAATTTTGTTTTAATATTGCAACTTCTAATTCTTTGGTCGCCGGGCTTAACGATTTGTAACCCATACCGTACGCGCTCATTTTTACGCCGTGTTCAATTAAATTTATTACTAATTGGCTAGAGTTCCACCGGTCGTATGCTATGGCTTTAACGTTGTACTCGCTGCATAGCTGCAAAATCTTAGCCTCGACGAAATTATAGTCTGTAACGTTTCCCGGTGTTATTTCTAAATAGTCGCTCCACTCCAAATAATTAACGCCGTCCTTTTGTCCCGTTCGCGCGTTGGCTTTGTCTTCGGGGACGAACGTCCAATGCTTGGTTATAATTGTTTCGTCTATTTTCCACGATAAACAAAAACTCGTTAAATCGCGCGTGCTTGCAAGGTCTAAACCGCCATAACAAGGCGCAAATTTAATTAAATCTTCGTTAATGGCTTCGTTGCACAATGTAATTGCCGCGTCTGGTATCCAACGCGAATTGCTGCTAGTCCATTGGTTTAAGTGTAACCGTCTAAATATGTTTTCGTAGCTAGGTAAAGTGCTGGCTTTCAGCACTTCACGTTCCATGTATTCCGTTTTCAACGAAACACCTAGGCCCGGGTTTGCTTTCGCCCATGTTTCCGGGTCGGTAATGTCGTCGTCTGGGTCGGCTTCAAAAATTACCGGTAAAAATGCGGGGTCTATTATGGAACCCTCTTTTACTCTTTTTGCATAATCGTACAATTTCCAACATTGTGAATTCTTATTATAGCCGGCCGTTGTTATCGCAATAGCTAAAGGGCTGCGACGGCTTCCGGTCGCCGTTTCCAAAATTTGGTAAAGGTTTTCCGTTCCGTCGTCTTTAAGAGCGTGTATTTCATCAAAGATAAAAGCGGAAACATTAAAACCGTGTTTCGTACCACTTTCGCGGCTTATTGCTTTATAAACGGACCCTTGCGAATTATAAACGATTGAGCTTTTAAAAATATCCACGAACGCCGACAATTTCGGGTTGTTTTCTATCATTATTTTAGCGCAATCGAAAACTAAAGCGGCTTGTGCCTTATCATTTGCCGCGCTGTAATACTCGGCGCCGGGTTCGTTGTCTATATACATCAATGTTAAAATAATCGCGGCGGCTAGGGTGCTTTTTCCGTTCTTTCTAGGTAGAAAAATAAAACTTGTCCTATATTTTCGCGTGCCGTCCGGCTTTTTCCACCCAAATAATGGCCTTATAATTTGCTCTTTTTGGTATTCTTGTAAAATAAACGGCGTTTTTGCTAGTTCTCCCTTTGTATGAGTTAAGTATTTTTCTATAAATATGACCGCATTGTTGGCCGCTTCGGTGTCGAAATAATATTTTAGTTCTTTTTTCATAATCTAAAAACGTTTTCGGTTTCGTCTGGGGCTGCATTTATCCGGGTCCGGGCGCTTGGTGTTAATCCAAATTGGACGGCAATTTTTAGGGCTTTGTTTAGGGCGTCGTTTGCAATTTTTTGTTCTGGCTTGCTTTGTCGTTTTATCAAACTTCCCTCGTCGTTGTAAAATTCATCAATTCGACCGGTTAATTTTAGACCGCTTTCCATTTCTATATAAATGGCCATTTCGTTACAATAAGCCGTTATTAAGGACAAATCGACCAAATGAAGCATTTTTTTATTGGATAATTCGTTGCAAATTATAGAATATTCGATTAAACCTTGTTCGGATAACAAAAACGGCGGCGCCGGGACGTTTGCAAGCCTCGAAACTTGCATTTCGTTATTGTTTTTTCTACATGGTTGGTCGGTCCCGGCCAATTCTTTTAAGCGCTGCGGCTTTGGCTTGCGTCCTTTCATTTTTTAGGCTCTTTTTTAACTATTTTAATTTGTATTTTCTCCAAATTGCACGAAATAATTAACTCTTTAAAATGGTCTAATACGTCGGCGCGGCTTTCACTTCTAAAATTAACCGTCTGGCCGGTGTCCCTATCTTTTAAAACTCCGTTATACATGCGCTTTTTTCTTTTAAATGGCTTAAATCTTCTTAAATAGGGTAGGGGGGGGGCATAAACTCCAATTTCGCACGTGCAAAAATTG
>TARA_R110000803_G_scaffold47825_5_pt1 | contig 13193 bp, 16 predicted proteins | sample TARA_R110000803 | Tara Oceans TARA_R110000803 (sample SAMEA4397772) | marine metagenome | biome: Polar Biome; feature: [SRF] surface water layer (ENVO:00010504); material: water (ENVO:00002006), including particulate matter (ENVO:01000060) such as... | depth 5 m | reverse complement strand
ACCACCATCGGAGGGTAACTCAGATTATATTGCACAACCAACATTAATGATAGCGTTCCCAGGTAGGGATACTTTAGTGTTGGACCCAAAAACTAAAATATTAACAAATACAAGACCAGCCCAGGGAGGTTTGGTTAATAATAGAAGAACAAATACAAACTAATGATGGGAATAAATAATGGATTCTTTAAGAAGGTAGAAGATGGGTCTTCAGTGATTAGACCGATAACAATTAATACTGATAGTGTTACTATTAGTGGTTCTGACCTTAAATTTTACGCCGCTGATCGTAGAAACTTAACAACTAGTCAGAATAACATTTTCATGACGATGAATTTACCCTTAACACCAACACAAAGAACAGTGTTTGGTAGTAACTTCCCAACAGGTACGAGTTACAATTTCTCTGGAACTAGTGGGTTTAATCAAAATGTCATTGTCTATACTCCAATACCACCATCTAAATATGGTGAGTTAGTTGTTGGACATTCGATACATATGAAAGTACCCGTACAAACGGGGTCCACAATATTTGGTATTTATTGTGGGGTGGTACCATGTGTAAGTACAATAGATATTTATGCTTCATACCAATACCAAGGAGGGTATAAGAACTCGTTTGATGGTTTAACGTCAGAAGGTAGTCCAAATTCTATTGAGTTTGGTCAACCAATGTACGACATTAACGGTCAATTAATTAATAATAACCCATATAATAGTAACGTAGTATTTCTTTTTTCAGATTTTGTTAGAAGACCGAATAACGACACTAGTAAATCATGGGCAACCCAATCATCCAACGCATTAGTGAATACGAATAAAGTGTTTAAGAATGGTAAAGATACTTTTAATTACGAGTCGTTAAATATGACTGGTAGGGATAAGGTGGATGTACCTGTCGGTTTATGTATGTTGGATTCTGGGTTTTGTGCAATAACACATCCATATATTGTTGATATTTTATCACTAACCGCTGGTACCACAACTGGTACAGGGTGGGTAACACCATCTTCTGGTACTTATTCAGGACCAGGTACTGTGCAATCAGGTACTGATTCTGTTGGTTCAGCGTGGGCTAGTGAGAATGGTGCTAGTAATTATGGAGATGTCGGTTTCGATGGAGGTTGGAAGAACCAAGGGGACAGTGGTAGTCCATTTACTGCGATTTATTTTACTGGTGGGACCGCTAGTTCTGGAGGGCAAACAACAGCAGTTTCTGCTTCGACGTCATTTAGAACAGTTAGTACTGATTATGTTCAGAGTATTACTTGTGTTGCTGAAGCTGGGTCTTGGGGTACGTCAACCAACCCAACATGGATAGAAGAATATTCTGAATCTGGTTCTAATAATGCTGGTGTGTATGTAACTAAGATAGGTTTATGGGATGAGAACCATAATCTATTAGGTGTTGCTGTTCCAGATGTGCCAATCCTAAAAACTCAGACACAATTTTTAACAGCAACTCTTAACTTAACTAGATAGTCTGCTTATATTGGTCCCTATGGACGAAAAAGGAACTATTTTAGGGCTCGATGTCTCAACTAAGACAATCGGAGTTGCACTATTTCATGAGAACGGGAAGTTATTGGAATTAACTCACATTACACCCAGACCAAAACCAAAACCAGAGGTTAAGATAGCTGAATTAATTGCTAAATGTAATATTTTTAGAGAATACATTCTTAAATATAAGAACCTAAATGTTACTAGGATAATTATTGAGGAACCATTACTTAGGAGTAATAACGTAAATACTGTTGGTACCTTATTGAGGTATAATGGAATGGTGTCTATGATATGTCATGAGGAATTAGGGGTGGTACCAGATTATATATCAACATATAACTCAAGGAAGTATGCGTTCCCAGAATTAATGGAATCTCGTAAAAAAGGTGGGAAACCCACATTATTTGGTGGGTATGATACTAAAATAGATAAGAAACATGTTATCTGGGAGAAAGTCGCTGAGTTAGAACCACAAATTGTGTGGTTATATACTAGAAATCAAACACTAAAGAAAGAATCGTTCGATATGACAGACGCTTATGCTTGTGTTATGGGTTTTATGAGACAAGAAGAGGTGTGGACTTAATTGACATGTAGTTTCTAATTTACTATCTTTGATACATGGCGAATGAATTAATATTAGACATGTTGGATGAGGTATTGGGTGAGAGACAGAAATCTTATGAATCGAAACAACAGGTTAGTTATGACTGTCCTGTATGTTCGCAAGATATAAAAGGACTTGACGGTGGTGATGGAAAGGGAAACTTTGAAGTTAACTATCGTCTTGGTGTTTATAAGTGTTGGTCTTGTTCCGAAACCCATGGGACCCATGGGAGTTTAAGAAAATTAATAAACATTTATGCTCCTAAGAGAATAAAGGACAGATACTTCAGTCTAATCGACGGGAGTGAATTTGAATATTCTGAGGCGAATGAAGTTGTTGAGAAATTAGAATTACCTAGGGAGTATGTTAGTTTAAGGAATCCGAATATGGGAGATTTCCAAACGATTAAGGCTATTCGTTATTTAAGGGACCGTGCGATTACAGAAGAAATAATTACTAAGAACAGTGTTGGGTTTTGTCAGGGTGGTAAGTATTCTGGTAGGATAGTAATACCATCGTATGATAAGTACGGAGAGTTAAATTACTTCATTAGTCGCAGTTATGTTAATCATAAGATGAAATACCTAAACCCAGTAACACCAAAGGAGACGATAATCTTTAACGAAGATAAAATTGATTGGGACATGAATGTGTTCCTAGTAGAGGGAGTGTTTGATTCGTTATTTATCCCAAATTCAATACCTCTTTTAGGTAAAGTCATGAGTGATGTTTTATGGTCTGAGATTTATGGTAAGTTACAAAAGAAAATATTCGTGGTGTTAGATTCCGACGCATGGAAAGACGCCGTGAGGTTATATAAAAAGTTAGATGGTGGTAAACTTAAAGAACGTGTGTACATAACTAGGGTTCCGGATGGGACTGACGTCGCTGATATTGTGAAGTATCATGGTATGGATGGTTTGAAACAAGTTTTAATGTCATCTGGGAGATTAAAAGAAAGTATACTATAATGGAAACAATTAGAGAGTTAGCAAAATTTAATCATATTAAATATTATGATGAACCACATCTATATTATATAGATGGTGAGAGGATGACGTCGGCAACGACATTCATTGGACAATTTAAGGAGAAGTTTGATAGTGAGTATTGGTCACAGAAGAAGGCAGATGAGAGAGGTATTACAAAAGAGGAGATATTGGAGGAGTGGAGGATTAAGGCTTTGGTATCCACTGAGAAGGGTACCTACTTTCACGAGTACGCTGAAAACTACCTAACCAACAGAATATTCCCTTTTCCACAAGATGCTGTTAATGGGGTCTTGGGTGAGGATAATGACGTTAAGGAGAGATTTGATAAACTAGTTACCTTATTTGATAAGTTCTATGAGGCATCATATGGTAGATTAATACCAGTTAGGGCTGAGGTTGTTGTTGGAGATAAAGATATGGGTATTTGTGGAATGGTGGATCAATTATTCTTTAATGAGAAGTCGGGTAAGTTAGAAATATGGGATTGGAAAACAAATAAGAAAATAGGTAAGAAAAATCACTGGCAACAATTTAAGGAACCGATAAGTCACTTAGATATTTGTGAAATGAATACGTATTCCTTACAGTTGTCGTTATATAAACACATTATCGAATCCAATACCAACCTAGAGTTGGGGGATTCATATATTGTGTGGTTTAATGAAAAGAATGAAAAGTATTTCCCAATGAAGTGCCATGACTACACTCTGGAGATAAAGGCAATGTTAAAAGATTTTAAGAAATGATAAAAACAATATACCATATTGCGGATATACACATTCGTTTATATAAGAGACATGAGGAGTATCAGATTGTGTTAGACAAATTTTATGAGGGGGTTAGAGAGGACATGGAAATTAGGGGGTTGAAATCGGACGAGGTTAGAATTGCGATTGTTGGAGATTTAGTACATTCAAAAAACCAAATGACCCCTGAGTTAATAAGTTTTGTTATTAAGATGTTAAATAATTGTACAGATATTTGTAAAACAGTTATTATACTGGGTAATCATGACTTTTTGGCTAATAATTTGGATAGGATGGACGCATTGTCTCCATTAATCAAATCGTTGGACAACGAGGATATATTATTCTATAAGGACACTGGTTGTTATGTAGATAGTAATGTGGTTTGGTGTGTGTATTCACAAGTAACCGGGTCGGATAGACCGAATATTGAAGAATCCAAAGAGAAATACAGTAAAAGAACCCATATTGGGTTATATCATGACCCAATCGTTGGACTGAAGACTGATGTTGGTTATGAATTTGAAGACGGACAGGATGTTAGTATCTTTAGGGGGTTAGATTATACTTTGTGTGGTGACATACATAAGAGAGAGGTGTTGAAAATTGATGGTCGACCTGTGATAATGGTTGGGTCATGTGTACAACAGAGTTTTGGGGAAAGGGTTGAGAAACATGGTTATTGTATTGTGGATATTGAGAAAGATGATTATAGATTTAAGGATATTAGTAATGACTGGGGGTTCTACACCTTCAAGATAACCTCAATTGAGGATATAGAGAACGATAAAGAAGTTTTAGTATGATAGTGGAGATACCATATGATTTAGAGGGGGAGTTCAAAAGATATTGCGAAACCAATGGGGTGGAAAATCTAGATGATGTTGCTCTTAGGTGTTTCATTTCCGGTTTTAATATTGAGAAATATGGACCAACACCTATGGGTCATAAGGAGGTGGTTGAGAAAGTGGTGGAAGTTGAGAAGATAATTGAGAAGATAGTCAGTGTCGAAGTGCCGGTTACGGACGACAGAGAGGTTAATAAGTTTATTGAACAAATTACTAATTTGAGGGAGAAATACCAAAGTTTGGAAGATACGATGACCGAAAAGGATAAGAGGATGCAAACTTTGAGTGCCCAGACAGAGTTCTACAAAACTCAAGTAAATGGGTTACAACAAGAGATGAAAAAGAAGAGTGGACCATTACAGAAGTTAATGAGAGGTGATTTTTTGAGGGGGTCTAATTTAGGTAAAAATTTATATGATGAATAAAGTGGTAACAAAGATTAATGTACCTGAAAAGGCGAGTGTTAGGATATTTTGGGAAGATAGTGCTGAAAATTATACACAACAAAGGAGAAAACAAGTGGAGTCGTACTTTAGGGGTAAGTATGGGGTTAAAAAAGTAAACGTAGTGTTCAAACCAACCAGAATTAATGAACTTACCGGTGAGGTTGAGATGGATGTATCTGAAAACATCATGGATGACAATTACCAGAAGAAATTATTTAAGTCATGGTTAGATTTGACGAATCATTCGGTAGAGTGGGAGAGATTGTTAGCATTAAATAAGAAAGTCCAAGGTAAATTAGAGTTGGACGAGGATATTGATTATAGACATAGGAGTTGGAAGATAAAACAAATTGAGTTTGATAACTTCCTTTCTTTTGGTGAGGGTAACTTAGTTGATTATTCTAAGTTAAATGGTGTTGCTGTTATTGCATCAGACCCCCCTAATTTTGGGGGTAAGACAATACTAAGTCTAGACCTAATATTGTATTTACTATTCAACACAACAACAAAGACATCAAAGTCGATAGAGGTGTTTAATAGATTCTCAAATAAGGATAAAGTACGTGTTAAGGGGAATTTGATTATTGATGATGAAGAATATGTTATTGAGAGAGTGTTAACTAGGAAAAAAACTAAGAAGGGTGATTGGACAGTTAAGACAGAACTTAGTTTTAGTAAGATAATGGCCGATGGTAGTGTTATTGTGTTAGATGGTGAACAGAGAAGAGAGACAGATGATTTAATTAAGAAAAGTATCGGTAGTTATGATGATTTTATGTCGACAATAATATCCACAGCCTCCAACTTAGAGGATTTAATAGAGACGAAACCAACGGAAAGGGGGAAGATACTCGCTAAATTTATTGGACTGGAGGTTCTTGGTAAGAAGGAAGTAATAGCTAAAACAATGTATTCGTCTTGGAATAAATCCTTAAAGATGAACACTTATAATATTCAGGGGTTAAAGTCCGAAATTAGTGAGTTAGAGGTTAAATTAAAGGAGAATATAAACAATGTTGGGCTATATGAGAGGGAATTAACATTAATGGATGGTGAGTTATCTTTGTTAATTTCGGAGAAAGAGGGGTATTTTGGTGAGAAAATCATAATTGACGAGGAGTTGATTAAAATTAAACCAGATGATATTCGAGAAATGATAAGTAATGTGGAGAAGAAGAAAGAAAAGTCACTTACGTTACTAGAAGGACATAAAAATAGGGTTAACGAGATAGGTGATGTTAGTTTTATTATTGATGAATACACTGAGGTTGTTGAGGAGGAGAAAAACCTATCAATAAAGATAATAACCAACCAATCGGAGATTTCCAAAGACGAAAAAACGATTAAAGACCTTGAAAATAGTGAGTTTTGTCCTGTTTGTAAGAGAGAAATGGAAGGTATTAATAATAAAACTGAGGTTAGTGGGTTGAATATTGGTATTGCGACAATGGTAGGTGAGGTTAGTAAACTGAGGGATATGTTAAGTGGTGTTGAAGAGAGGAAGAGTAAAATGTTAATTAATAAAGGGTTGGAAACCGAGTTGGAAAAGATAGAAATCACCATGAGTAGGGTTGAGATTGATAATGAGAAGTGGGATATAGAAATACAAGGATACAACAACAGAATAGAGGAGTATAATAAGAACTTAACATCTATAGAGAAAAATAAAGAAGTTGAATCTAAGATTATTAACGTGAATCTTAGGATCACTCAGAAATCATTCGATAGGGACGGTAAGATACGATTAATTAGTACTTTTAAGAAGGAGATTGAAGGTGGTGAGTTAAAAATTGAAGAGAAGAAGGAAATAATTAATATCATTGGGAGAGAGGAGGAGGTGGATAACGTCTTCAGAGTATACATCCAAATGCTGGGTAAGAATGGGGTTGGTAAAATTGTTATGAATAGCGTAATACCCTCTATTAATAATGAGTTGGAAAGGTTATTGAGTGACACTACAGAATTTAATGTCGTGTTAGATATGAGTGATAAGAAGGAGGTTGAGTTTTTTATGGATGATAGAATCACGGGGGTTAGGAAAACACTATCTAGTGGTAGTGGGTTCGAGAAGACTTTAGCTTCTTTAGCTTTAAGGTGTGTACTCACTAAGATAAGTTGTTTACCTAAACCAAATATTATTGTGTTAGATGAGGTGTTAGGTAAGGTTTCTAATGAGAATTTAGATAGGGTTGGTGAGTTTTTTGACAAGGTAAAAGAATACTTCCCAATCGTTATGTTGATTACTCATAATGACTTGGTTAAGGATTGGTCAGATAAGGTTTTAATGATAACTAAGAAAAATAACATTAGTTCTGTTGGTGGGTTGTGATAAAAACATTACCTTTGTAAAATAAAATATTATAACAATGAGAAGATTTTTACTATTTGTGTTTGGGGTTGTCCCAGATGAGATTATCCTAGAAACACTTGCGGATTTAGAGAATGTTAGTAGCGACATACGATTTTTTAGTGGTTCTGATTATGGTATATACCATTTCCAAAGTAAACAGGACATTGGTGGTATACATGACCTAATTCTAGAATATCTTGATGGTATGACGGAATCGTTTTTCATCTTCCCTTTGGATGGGGAACATACCGTGGAAATGGATGACGAGTTGAAGTCTCATTTCCTGGAGGGTAAGATGGGTGATTTTGATGATGAGACAGACCCTAGTCTCTTTAGTGGTTTGGAGAAAGGTGAGATTATGCCAATAAAGGATTTACTGAGTAAGTATTTAGAGGAATTACCCGAGAAGAAACTCTCAGTGGACGAGATATTGGATAAAATAAATAAGGAAGGTGTTGAATCCCTCTCAAAGAGAGAGAAAGACTTCCTAGACAATCAAGATAAATTATAGATGGAGAATAATAAGGTATACCATATGGATGGCATTGATGGGTTGAGGGTTTTAGAAGATGAGACCGTTGATTTAATTATAACATCACCACCATATGCGGACATGAAGAAATACGCTGATGGGTCAAATGGTGTTCCAGTTGAACAATATGTTAATTGGTTCATACCATTTGTTACTGAAATTGAGAGAGTGTTGAAACCAACTGGGAGTTTTATTTTGAATATAAACGATAAAGTTAGTAACAAATTTAGACACCCTTACGTATATAATTTGGTGAGTCGAATAACATCTGATACTAACCTTAAATTATATGAGAGGTTATTTTGGAATAAGGGAAAGGGGTTGTCACACCCAAAAAGGTTTGGGGATAAGATAGAATACGTCTTTTGGTTCGCTAAAAAGGAAGGATTCAAATTCAATATAGATGAGATGAGAGTACCTTACAGTGAGTCTTCGTTAAAGAGGTTTAAGAAACCAATTAAGAAGAGGTTTAATAGGACCGAAGGTGATGAAAAGGTTGAATATAAAGACTGGGGACCTAATCCAAAAGGAGCGTTACCATCAACACTTATTAACATTGGTTCTGAATCTAGAAGAATCGCTGATAATCACATTGCTGTGTATCCAGAGGCCTTAGTTGATTATTTTATTAAGGGAGCAACAAACGAGGGTGATTTAGTCTTAGACCCATTTATGGGAAGTGGAACGACAGGTGTTTCAGCAAAAAAACATAAAAGAAGTTGGATAGGTTTCGACAGTGTCGAAGAATATGTTATATTTGCAAACGAAAGAATTAAGAAAACTAAGGAGTGTGACAAAATGACATAGTAAATCCTTTGGTATGGTATTTGTACATTAATAATTAATAAAAAACAACAGAATATGAGTAAATTTATCAGTAACGACGAGGATTCAATCCCAAAATATTTTAAGGACGTAAGGAAGGAGAAATTATTAACACCGGAGGACGAGGTTATGTTGGCGGAAAAAATAGCCAATGGTGATAAGGTAGCTCTGGATAGAATGGTTAACGCCAACCTTAGGTTTGTAATATCGGTAGCTAAGCAATATCAAAACCAAGGGTTAACGTTAAGTGATTTAATCGCTGAGGGTAATTATGGTTTAATAAAGGCGGCGACTAGATTTGACGCATCTAAAGGTTTTAGATTCATCTCCTACGCTGTGTGGTGGGTTAAACAATCAATAATCCAATCACTAAATGAGAATTCTCGTACGATTAGGGTCCCTGTGAATGTAATAACTGAGAACCAAAAACTTTATAAGGCACTACAGAAGGCAACCTCTAGGGAAGAAGAGGATAAGATCAGGGGAGAGTTTAAGGTGAAACATATGCCAACAACAACCTCCTTATCAACAAAGATAGATGAGGACGGGTCAGAATTAATTGATTTGTTGTGTGATGAGGACGCTATTATGCCTGATCAATGTCAGGATGAGGATATCCAACTAAAGGATGAGATATCACAAGTGTTATCAATACTATCAGAGAGGGAACAAGACATCATTAAAAGATATTTCGGTCTAAGTGGAGAAAGTCAGACTCTTGAGGTGATTGGTGAGGTCTACGGTCTAACAAAAGAAAGAATTAGACAAATTAAAGAGAAATCAATACGTAAATTAAGGAATAACTCCTTTTCACTGTTTAGGTTCGTAGAAGACTAGGTATTTATAGTTAAATAAAAATAACAATGAAACAAAAATTTTTTCCGTATGTAATTGCTTTATCTGCGTTACTTGTATCAGGGAGTGCCGCGTTTTACTCTGTATATGGTCTAAGTAAATTATTCGCAGGTGCTTCCACCCAAGTTATAATAATGGCTGGGAGTTTAGAATTTGCGAAATTAGTCATTGCGTCGCTACTGTACCAATATTGGGATACTATTAATAGGGGTTTGAAACTATACTTGTTAAGTGCAACATTAATATTAATGTTAATTACTTCTGGTGGTATATATGGGTTTCTATCTGGGGCGTATCAAGAAACCGCGATTAAGTCTGAATTTCTAGACAAATCATTAATGGTTATTAAACAGAAACAAACGAGATTTGAGGAAACGAAAGAGGATGTTAAGTTAGAAAAAGAACAGATAACAAACACCATCTCTAATTTAAGGGAGTCGATATCCAACCCATCACAGGTACAATACGTAGACAAAGAATCGGGTCAGTTAATAACAACAACCTCTAGTTCCACAAGAAGGGCTTTACAGTCAGAGTTAAAAGTCTCAATTATTGAACGAGACCGACTTAATGTTAGGTTAATATCTGTGACCGACTCAATCGCCAGTTTGGATATGAGGTTATTAAATAAAGAGATGGGTAATGAAGAACAGAGAGAGTTAGGACCGCTTAAATACCTAGCTGAATTAACGGGTCAAGGGATGGATACTGTTATTAATTGGTTTCTTATGTTAATAATTTTTGTGTTTGACCCATTAGCAATTGCTCTCGTAATCGCCGCTAATATGGCGTTTGGTAGTTTAACACCTAAGAAGGAGGAAGAGGTTAGTGTCAAAACCCCACCAAGAATAGTGCCAGTAATGGGTGGTGATAAACAACAATCTGAAGAATTAACGGAGAAAGTTAGGTTATCTCAGGAGAGGTTACGTAAAATTGTTGGGAAGGTACAGATGCGAGTAAGTGAGGGGAGTTTAGAGAGTCCCGAAAAAGATAACACCATTGAGGAGAATAATGAGAGGATTAATATAATTGGACAAAACGGTAATGATGGGTTACATTATGATATTGCAACACCTGAGGTAGTAGACATGACCAGTTCAATCAACAACCCAAATGAGATTAAAGATGAAATGGTTGAAGATGATAAATTGGAGGACACACCAAGTGACGTTAAAGTTAACGGGTGGGTTGGAAGAGTTAGTTATGTAAATTCTAGAGAATATGGGGATAAATAAAACTAAATTTAAGTTAGGTGTTGGTAATTTTTACAGTGAGAAATTTAATAAGACTAAGATAGTATTAAGAAATTCCTCCACCTCAGATATGAGATTCTTTAATGGTTGGTTATTAAGGAGGTATGGTGAGTATAAAAAAGTAACAGCATTTACTGTTGATACAGATGGTAAGGTGTACCAACACTATAACCCAGAGTGTTATTCAGACATTATGGGGAATAAGGTTGTTGATAAAGAAACCATAGGGATTACGATAGTCAATCAAGGGTGGTTAAGAAAAGACTCACTAACAAATAGGTATAAAGACTGGATTGGTAATATTTATAATGGAGACGACATAGTTAATAAGGAGTGGAGAGGTTATTTTTTTTGGACACCATACACTAAGAAACAAATGGAGTCGGTGGGTAAATTAGTTGAGAGGTTGTGTAACGACCATAAGATAGAGAAAAACTCAATATCCCATAATGTAATGTCACCTGACGCTGATAAATTCAGTGGGGTGTTAAGTAGAAGTAACTTTTCAAGGGATTATGTGGACGTATCACCATCTTTTGATTTTAACTATATAGATAATAGATTATTAAACGAAAAAACAAATGGGTAAGTCGTACGATGAAATTAAGAAACTACTAGGTAAGAGTAGGGATATGAAAAATGACCTTATTAGAGAAGAAGAGGGTAGAGAATTAACATCACAGGAGCAAAGTTCTGAGGAGTCAGATTTTAAGAGGGCGGTTTCTGATAGGGTTAAATTTGGAAAAATAAGAATATATGATTCTGGTGACGGATTACCTAAGGTTGAGTGGATGGGTGAGTTAGTTAGAGAAAGAATGGAGTTTGTTTTTTCGTTAGACGACACTATTGGGTGTTATGTTAGTGCTGATTTATTACAATTAAGGGATGAAACATTAAAAACACTTGAAAAAATGAGGGCTTATTACGATACTTGGGCAAAGAAGTGGTCTGAGGAAATACCGGTTGAATTTGGGGATGGTGAAGATGATTTCGAAGGTGACGACATTGGTTTTGAATTTGAACCTGGTGACGACATTGAAGATGAAGGTGATATGGAAGGAGAATTATAGATATGGGATTTATTAAAAAAAGTTGGAAGTTTATTGTTGGGGTGATTGGGTTCATCCTAGGACTTATTTGGTTCATGAATCAAGGGTCGAGTAAAAAGGTTAAGAAACTTAAGGAAGATATTAAGGACAATGAGAGTGAGACTAAGAATGTGGACGTTAAAATAGAAGACGTTAAAAAGAAAAAGAATGTTACAAAAAAGAAGATTGAAGAAATTGGAGACAAACTTAAGGGTGTTAAAAAAACAAAACCAAAGGTTAGTAAGAAAACAGCGAATAGAGCAGCTTCGGACCTTAAGAAACGAACAAAAAAGAAAGTAATAACTAAAAAGAAGAAATAATATGAAAAGATTTAGTCCCATTTGGAAGATATTTACACTTTACCTACTGATATTGGTTATGATACTCGCTTGTAACACAAGTGACGCACAAACAACCGACACCACATATACGTTTACTGAGGAAGAGGTGATTCAGATGGACTCCCTTTTTCAGGTATACGAACAGACGGACAGTATCCAACAGATAGAGATCGGATTGTTAGAGACACAAATAACGAATTACAAACAATTAAATCAACAAGATAGTCTACATATCTTATTCCTAGACGAAAAGATTACATTGTTGGATGAGAGGGTCATTCTCTATAAAGACCTAACCAAGGAATTAGAACCTAAGTGGTATAACGCACCTAGACTACACTTTTTTTTGGGTATTGTGAGTACTGTTGTGTTAATACACACAATAGACTACACGTTACCAAGATAATACAACACATTACTAATAATTGATATATTTATATATAAACGAATTTGTATATGAATAACCTTAAAAAATCTTTACGCAATAATTTAATTATTGAAAGTCGTAAGAAGGAGTCGATAGACTCACCTCTTGACGCCGACAGTGGTCCAGTATCTGAACATGATATGATGGTTTCACAAATAAACCTCTTATCTAATAAACTATCCTACATGGAAAATTTGAATAGTGATATTGTTGATTTTTTACACACACTGGTTAGAAGTTTAGATAAAAGTGGTGACTTAGACATCTCTGATGCCAGACATGAGTTTACTGTGTTATTGAATAGATCTGGTAGACGTAAATTCTACCAACAAACAAAGAGATTGTAGGATGAACTTAAGGAATAAAATTAATAAAGT
>TARA_R110000803_G_scaffold6986_1_pt1 | contig 13244 bp, 10 predicted proteins | sample TARA_R110000803 | Tara Oceans TARA_R110000803 (sample SAMEA4397772) | marine metagenome | biome: Polar Biome; feature: [SRF] surface water layer (ENVO:00010504); material: water (ENVO:00002006), including particulate matter (ENVO:01000060) such as... | depth 5 m | reverse complement strand
CCGTCCGGCAACGACGCCGTAATGATCGCCTTCACGGCGCACCAGCAGAGTCTGGCGAATACCGCTCTCACGAATGGACGGCAAAATATCGGACACGTCCGGCTTCTTGCGTCCGTGGCGCATGTTGAGTTTGGAAATCCGCAGCTCGGACAGTGGCAAGGATTTGAGGATAGGCTGGGCCATTGCATGGGCCTCCTTTGATGATTTGATTGAAGAGGGCAGGCGCGCGATCATGCGCGCGCCTCGAGATTCGAGAGGGTCGCACAAAGACGCTGTGCGGCCCGGCGACCGATCGCGAGAGCGTCGGGAAGAAGGTCATCTGCGACGTCCGTCAGACATCCGTTATCCGAACCCGGATAATTGGCCTCGACGCCCCACAGGCTGATTTATGTCGCGTCCATAGTTATGTGGAGTTGTTGCACCGCCGCCTTGATTTTAAGGTCCTCCGACGAGACTCCACTCAACATAATCGCGAAGCTTCTTCCGCACTCAGCAGAAGGAGACCGATCATGTGTGCAGCACTTTCACGACGGGCTGAAATCCCGTCCCTGTCCGGGGCAGAATACTTCCACCCGCTTTTCGACAATTTCGCCGAATGGCTTCGAAGCCAGGGTGCTTCCGACCGGACAATCTGCTCGATGAGCGGCGCGATAAAGCACTTCATTGTTTGGTTGGACTGTGAAGGCATCGGCCTTTCCGACATCGATAGCGCCGTGATCCGGCGCTTTTTCCGGCACCGATGCGAGTGCCCGCGTCCGCAGGCTGAACGGTACCAGAATGGGATCGCCCGCGATCACGCATTCCAAGGCCGCGTTGTTCGCTTCGTTACATTCCTTATCGAGACCGGGCATAGGCCCGCTCCATTCGACCGTTGCTATGGTGATCAACTGGTTGCGGATTTCGTTGGACGGCTTGAGGTGCCGGAACGTTCAGCGTCGCGAGTGGCATCATATAAAAGCCAGGTATCCCACTTTCTCGACTGGTGCTGGTTTGACGGGCTGGCGCTCAGCGAGTTCAAGGCAGATGTGCTCGACGATTTCCGTAATCATCAATGCGTGTGTCCCGGCCATTTCGTCCACAAACCCGTCAGGACGAAGGACCAGATCGCGCAAGTCCGCAACTTCTTCTCATATCTGACCCATCGCGGCATCATCAACGGTACGCACCGGTCAGCTGGCCACGAGCCGGACCTGGAGGGTTTTCGCCGCTGGCTTTTCGAAAACCGGGGCGTTCGCGACATTACGGTGGATGGTCACGTGTTCCGGATCAACAAGCTGATCCGAGACCTTGGGACTGATCCTGATACTTACACGCACAAACTCATCTCGCAGGCGCTTTTGCGGCACCTGAAGGGCACGTCCCGCCATTGGGTTACGTCAATGACGACCAGTCTGCGGATGTATCTACGGTATCTGGCGACCATGGGAAAATGCGCGCCCGAACTCGTCGATGCCGTTCCCACTGTTCCGCATTGGCGGCTGTCGACACTGCCGCGCTACGTGGTGGCCGATGATGTTGAAAGGATTATCGAAACGGCAGACCCGGCGACGCCGACGGGTGCGCGCAACAGAGCGATACTCCTGCTACTCGCCCGGCTGGCGTTGCGCCCGCGTGAAATCCTTGAACTCCGGTTGGCCGACATCGACTGGGACAATGCGATCGTCCGCATCAAAGGCAAAAGCCGCGTCGAGGTCGGGTTGCCATTGCCGCAGGATGTCGGTGACGCGCTTGTTGCGTATATAGAGCACAACCGACCAGGCACGGTGGAATCCAGCGTCTTTCTTTGCGCAAAGCCACCACATGGCCGCATGTTGACATCGTCGGCGGTGACCAGTGTCGTCCGCGAAGCGATCAGGAAGTCCGGCATCCGAAATCCAAACCTCGGCGGGGCCTACCTCCTGCGCCACTCTGCGGCGACCAACATGCTTCGCGGCGGAGCGACCATGGAGACCGTCGCAACGCTCCTGCGTCACCGCTCCATACAAACAACGTCAATCTACGCCAAGGTCGACACCAACCTGCTGTCAGCGGTCGTCCAGCCATGGATGGGGGGCGAAGCATGCTGATCGAGGATCGTGTCGATGAATACATCGAACTGAAGCGCGCGCTGGGATACAAGTTCACCGAGCAGGAGGGGACGCTTCGACGGTTTGCGCAGTTCGCGGATGGCCATGGCGACACCTTCGTTACGGTGGATCGCATTGTGCAGTGGGCATCAACGGCACCATCGCCAAGGCGATCTGCTGCCTGGCTCAGCGTCGTGCGCAACTTCGCGATCACGCTGCGCGCAGAAGATGATCGCCATGATGTGCCTTCGCCAGATATCTTTGGCCGCCAACGAAAGCGACGTCCCCGACCGCACATCCTCTCGCAGGGCGATGTCAGCAAAATACTCGAAGCCGCGCTGGAAATCGGACCGCACGCTTCAATCAACCCCTACACCTATCACTACCTGTTCGGGCTCGCCGCTGTCTGCGGGTTGCGCGCTTCGGAGCTGGTCAATCTGCATATGTCGGATCTGACGAGTGACGGTCTGCTCATCCGGGAAACGAAGTTCCGCAAGACGCGCCTCGTCCCCGTTCACGAAAGTACGCGCGATGCTTTGCGGCGCTATCTCTTGCTGCGCCGGAAGATCGGCGGTGCTGATCCGCATCTCTTCGTGATCTCCACTGGGGATCCGACAGACCGGTCGGCCATATCAAAGCGCTTCGTGCAACTGACTCGGAAAGTGGGCCTGCGAGGACCAAAGGGAGAAAGCGGTCCCCGGTTCCACGATCTCCGTCATAGCTTCGCGGTAAGATCGTTCGAGACCTGTGGTGAGGGAGCCGACGATGTCCGTCGGCACATGACCGCGCTCTCCACCTATCTCGGTCACGCCAACCCGCATGACACCTACTGGTACTTGGAGGCGACACCCAAAATCTATCGACAGATCGCGCAGGCCGCCGAGGCGCTTCACCTTGGGAGGGCGGTATGACTGATCTTGCCAACCATCTGAGCCTGTTCCTGCGGGAACACCTTCCGCGCGACCGCGGCGCCAGCCGGCATACGGTCGACAACTACGCCCATAGCTTCAGGCTGCTCGTAACCTTCGTCGCCTCTGAAATCGGCAAGCGTCCGCATGCGCTCAGCATCGCCGATCTGGATGCGCCCATGATACTGCGCTTCCTTGATCACATTGAAAATGATCGTGGAAACAAGCCAAGAACGCGTAACGCCCGCCTGGCAGCGATTAAGTCATTCTTCCGATACCTCGAATGGAGAGCGCCTGATCGCCTCGATCTGGTGAAGCGGGTGCAGGCCATCCCGGCAAAGACTTACGACAAGGCGCTGATCAATTATCTGAGTCGCAGCGAGTTGCAGGCAATACTCGACACCCCCGACAGGCGGACTGTTGGAGGTCTGCGCGACCGCGCCATGCTCCACTTGGCATATGCTGGCGGTCTCAGAGCATCGGAGCTTGTTCAATTACAGGTGCAGGATCTGGAGCAGCCGGGCATGACGGATGTGCGGATCCTCGGCAAAGGCCGACGCGAGCGTGTCCTGCCGCTCTGGGCGGAAACGCGCAGTGTTCTACGAGACTGGTTAGCCGTGCGACCGGACGCTTCAAACACGCATCTGTTCGTAAATGCCAGACATCAACCGATGTCGCGTCATGGCTTCGCAAACAGACTTAGCGTGCATGTCGCCAAAGCAACAAAACGAGCGCCAACGTTATCGTCGAAGACGGTCACGCCGCATGTCATGCGCCACTCCTGCGCTATGCATATCCTGGAAGCGACAGGGGATATCCGGAAGGTATCGCTCTGGCTGGGTCACAGCTCGATCCAAACAACTGAAATGTATCTTCGCGTCGATCCGGCCGAGAAGCTTGATGTCCTGCATGCTTCAGCGCCGCCCGCGATCCGAAAAGGGTCGTTCACAGGTGTATCTGACCGCCTGATCAGTATGCTGTCGGATGTTCACTCGCGGCCAGGCACGCGAAGTAGGTCACCGAAAAACTGAAGTCCTGGATGCCAAAGATTATGTGGAGCTAGCTGATGACGAAAACATATCGATACAGAGGGTTAAGCCGAGTGCTCCACATAATCGTGGACTCAACACAAGCCAGCTTATGTAGAGCTCAACATAAGCTGATGGCGTGTTCGTCCAGTATGATACCGTCCAGCGATACCGAGAGGACTATGCCGCAATAGAACCAGTCGCCGCGCCGCCATGCCTCCATGATCGCCTCGGCTTCGGCTTGTGCCTTCGCAAAGCGTTCCCGGAAATTGTTTCCGGGGCCGATGAACCCCGGTGCGTCCTTGTAAAGCGAGGGCCAGAATCCGTCCTGGCGCTGGTCCGGCGCGTCCGGGCTATCGTCGCGCACAATGCGCGCGACGATCCGGAACCCGTCCTGTTCGCAAGCGATGCAATCGCCCTCGCATACGAACGTGTCAAAGCGTTCCGTGAAAGCCATTTCTAACGGCTCCAGAACACATGGACTTCATCGAAGCCCGCCTGGAACACCATGATCTCACCATTGAGGGCCATGTCGCGGGCGAGCGCCTGCCAGTCGATATAGTATTTGAGGCTTTCCGGTATCGCTGTGCCGGTCTCATCGTGCAGCTCTTCGGCAAAGTCCGCCGCGCTGCGGTATTCTCCGGCATAATCTTCGAAGGCGGCGCGCGCCTGCTCAAGATCATCGCCGAACTGGCTGTAAACCTTCGCGCCAAGCGCGCCATGTTCCTCGATAAAGTCGGCAAGCTCGCACACGGTGTCGAAGCTCGCCCATTCGGAAATCCGGCAGCCTTCGAACCCTTCGTAATCGTGAATTGCCCATTCTTCCGCGCCCGGTTCCGACGAAGCGGCGAGCATCTCGCGCACTCGTTGCCAGACTTCGTGCGGATCGGTGGCATCAATCCAGCACCCATGCAGGCGGCCATTATTGTAGGCGGCAAGGCAAGCCACGTAGATACGGGGACGGTCTGGAGCCGTGAGAGCGGTAGCTGTTCCAAGTGGTGCAGCGGTTGTAATATGGTCAGTCATGTCGGTCTCCTTTGCGCCGCCCCACGTTCTTTCCCGCATCAGGCGGGGGTGGGCGGCGAAAAGGTGCTCAGCCGGAGCGCATGAGGGCTCCGCGCAAGGGGAAGCCGTAGGTAGGAAACCTAAAGCCGATCAATCACGACAAAGTCCCGCCCCCTTGCGCGGCGACCGCGCTCTGGCAGACGCACCGTCCGCCCACTTCCGGCTGTTGGGGCAATGATACTGAGGCGGTAAAAGGCTGTTGCGACTACGTCCGGCGCGGAACCACAGAGGCTGAGCCCGGATCATAGACGAACGTGTCAATCGACCCGTCCTGGATGGCTTTAACAACCCGATCAACGGCGCTTAGAGGAATGAGATACCACTCACGCGGCCGGACGGATTTTCCAAAGCGGTCCGGAATTTCGAGGTCGAGGCGTGCAGGCGCTAGGAAGCGATGCAGCAGCGCTTCGAGTTTTGCACGATTAATGTTGTAGAGTTCGTAAGTCGCGACGATTTCCACGTCAGCCAGGAGATAGGTTGGGTCATTCTTTGCGCCAGAGATGCGGGTTTCGACCTTGCCTCCAGTGACACCGATTTTATGGACCAGATCCCGGTTGTGCACGACAAAAGGCAGCGTCGATGAGCTCCTCAAAACATAGATCGTACCGCTCTCGATGTCGTCGATATCTGCTGTGTCGGCAAATAGCGGCCCTGCGCCAGGTTCGGTGATGCGTCGGCCGGCTTCGTCCTTGTGCAAAGCGCGCTGAAGCGAGCGCATCAGCACATTGCTCTCGGTCCCATTGTCATAGATCACCCGCAACCGGGCATCGCGGTCTCCGTACTCCTGCGTGAACTCGTCGCCCTTATCCGCGACGTAGGCAATTTGCCCACCCACGATAAAGAAGCGGCCAACACCAATCTCGGCCTTCACTTCGAAAGGCCGCGTCTGCCGGACCCCTTGATCAAGCTCTCTTCGTACGTTTTCGAAGAGCGGCTTGAAAAGGTCAAAATCTGCACACCGGGTCCTGTTGGCAATCTCTTCGGCGGCTTTTCGTTCTGCTGTGGGCCTGACGTGCTTGAGATCCGTCAGATCATTCGGGGACTCGGGATCAATCCCCAATTCCGCCAGCAAGGATTCGGCGTCCTTTTCCGGATTTGAGGCGACCTGTGTGTTTCCTGCCAGAAGCCCCTGACGATCGAGCGGTTTCAAAAGCTCAACCGCATCCGGTAAAGTCCGCAGACGATCAAGTCGAACAGCATACATGCGTTCAAAGATATCCCTGTCTTCGCCATGCTGCGGCGCCCTTCCCTGCTCGTCCACAAACCTCTGGATATCCTCGAAGCCGGCTATTATGCGCTCCTCGCGCGGGCTCGATGCCGAGGCTTTAGACTCATCGAGCGCAATGCCAAGTTCAGCAAGCAGGTCTTCAGCGGTCTTGTCAGCCATTCTGCTTGGCCCTGACTTTCTGCTTTAGATACTCGATCCCTTCGGCCATCCGGCGCTCCCAAGGATCGTTCGAAGTCAGCGACGGCAATCTGCCGCGCTCCTTAAGAAAGTCCTTGGCGCGTTCAGCAAGCATCATCGCCTCTTCTTCGTTCAAGGCGATCTTTTTCCCTGCGATGACTGCCGCCACCTGTTTGAGGCTGTCTTCGCTCATTGACTTGGCCAGGATCGCATAAGCTGCGCCGAATGGATTTATCCGGTCAATCAGGTCAATATCCAAGTCACGGACATCCATCGCGAATTTCCTTACGCCATCAATGAGCGCGGTATTGGCTTTTGTCGTCTCCCCGCCTGAAATTGCTGCCTCAGCCGCAGCCCGGCTTGCTTCCTGCGTGAGGTTCAGCGCGGCAACGGCGCGTTGCCGGATGGCTTCCCTATCCGTTTCAGAAAGCTCGGGATACCGGTCCCGCACGATCTTGCCCATTCGCACAATGGTGAGTTCCTCTGCTGGTGTTTCTCCATTGGCGTGCTCTCCGTCGAACAGGCCTTTTTCCAGCGCTTTCTTGTCCTGAACGAAAGCCGTGATGACTTCATTCAAGTCCTCCTGGCAGATGCGAGTGGCTTCCTCCGATTCCGGTTGGACAAGACCCTTGATCTCGATCTGGAACTCGCCGCGTTCGTCGTTGAAGCCGACATTTGTGCGACCGTCCTGGTATCCGTTTTCGCCATAATCGAAGTCGTCATCTTTTCCATTGCCCTTGGGCACGAAATTGAACTTCGGCGCGAGAACCTGTTCCATCAATAAGCTGGCTGCAATGGCCTTCAGGGTGTCGTTGACAGCCTCCGTCACTTTGTCTTCAGATGCATCCGGTTCAGCAATCAGATTGGTAAACCGCGCTCGCTCCTTGCCAGGGGCGTCCCGCGTCGCACGACCTATGATCTGGATGATTTCGGTCAGGCTGGACCGATAGCCGACGGTCAGGGCGTGCTCGCACCATATCCAGTCAAAGCCTTCCTTCGCCATGCCAAGGGCGATGATGATGTCAACATGATCACGATTGTTCTTGTGGGACGGGTCCTTCAGCGCCGTGACGACCTTGGAATGCCGCTCCGGACCATCATCGACCAGGTCGGCCACTTTCAGCACCTGTCCATCGGGCCGGCGAACGAGATCGAAGCCGGTCACAGGATCTTTTCCTTGCCATTCGCCAAGCGCGTCCATGATCTCACTCACTTCTGTCGTCTTGCCGCGCTGGGTGCTTTCTCGTGAATTGACGCTTGGTATGTGGACAATGGTCTTCTGGTCCGGGTCGAGGACCATGGCAATGTCATCAACATAAGGACCATTATAGAAAAAGTAGCCGATATCGAGCGCCTTCAGATACTCATAGCCATTGAGCTGCTCGTAATAAGTGTAAGTGACGGTCGCGAAGCGGGACTCGTCTTCCGGCATCAGAACCGGCACAGCGTCCCCACGGAAATAAGAACCCGTCATGGCAACGACATGGACTTTGTCCTGCGCGATGAGTTCCTTCAGCTGGCGTCCGAGAACATTATCGTCATCTGCAGAGACGTGATGAAACTCGTCGACAGCGATCAGCCGGTCATCGAATGCATCGACACCGAGCTCCTCGACCGCGAACCGGAACGTCGCATGCGTGCAGACAAGCACCTCATCGTTCGAGGCAAGGAACTCACCGACCGCTTTGGCCTTTGACTTGGTAACACGGACCTCATCGGCACCTGGTGCATTGCAGAGATTCCATTGCGGCTTCACTTCCCAGTCTGCCCAAAAGCCCCATTGCGTCAGCGGCTCATTATTGAAACTGGCGCCGATTGAACGCTCCGGCACGACGATAATGGCCTGACGAAGCCCCTGATTGCGGAGCTTGTCGAGCGCAATGAACATCAGCGCTCGGCTCTTGCCGGACGCCGGCGGCGACTTGATCAGCAGGTACTGCTCGCCCCGGCGCTCATAGGCGCGCTCCTGCATGGGGCGCATCCCGAGCTCGTTCGCCTTCGCCGTCGCGCCGGTGCGCTTGTAGGTAACGGAAACGGTCGGCGCCTGTTTTTTAGCGGTCATGCGGACGTCTCCCGGTTTCTCAGTTCAATGTCTTTGTGCAAGGCGACTTCGAACCAAGATGGCAAATTGATAACTTGCGACACATAAACATTCTCGGGAACGCTCTCCCAGAATGTAACAATCGCATCCGATATCGCTTCGATGTCTTGCACAGTCACTTTCAAGTTCGTGTAGTCAGCGAGGCCTCGCGACCACTCCAAATGAGCAGGATCAGAACACGGTACTTCAATGTACCGTGGATAGTATGCTCGCAGGTCCTGAAACGACTTGCCATCTCCGTGCTTGTAAACGTTTACAAGCACTCGGCATCCATCAAGATTTTGGTGATAGGTGGTCTTGCGTATCTCCCATCCAAATGCTTCCAACAGGTCCATGATCTTGGTGAAGTCGACCGACCATACACGTTGCCGTAGGATTTCACCGGAATGCCATCTCATGATCTCGCTGCACAACCAGTCTCGAAGCTGTTTGTCCCATTCATGAAACATCCCGGCGATGACGCTTAATCGCGTCCGATCTCGCATTTCTGTGAGCAATTCATAGAATTCGATTCCGACATCGGTGGCCGCTTCGTACGAATCTGCGGGATCGTCCCGGTCGGGATCGAACATATGGCTAGTTTCAGTTAGCCAGTCGTCCATCTCCTGCTCCGCCTCTGTGTCAATATTTTCGAAACGGGACAAAAGGCGCTGGCGGGCCTGTTCAAAGTAGAAAGTGTGGGACTTGATCAACCTTTGCCGAAAGGGCTTCCACATCTGAAATGCTACGAAGTCGTTCATCTTATCGCTCCCCCGCAACGCTTGCCAGCGCCGCTTTTAAAACGTGGAAGCTGACCTTGGCCGTATGCTGGTCGGGCGTGAAGCCCGAAACCATCTGTTCGTATGGATGGATATAGTTGCGAAAATCGCGGAGGCCGTGTCCGAACTTCTTCACATCGGGCTTAAGCAGGTCGATTTCGCAGGCAGTGTCGATAAACTGGGCAAGGCTCCACTCGTGAAACCGCCTAACCGTACCATCCGGGTTCTTGGGGCTTGAAGAGGCCTTATTAAATTTTGCAGGATCCTTCTGCGCCGCCCCGAGCAACACCGCCTCCAGGACGCTCCCGCAAAGGAACACGACAGAGAGGTAGGCGCCGGCCGACAAAGCTGTCCGCGCTTCTACGAGGCGGCTTTCAACAATCGGGATCGCATGGGCATCAATCGGCAACCGATCGATATTCGGAATGTCGTATTCCCGGTGAAGGAATTCATCCACCGTCTGCGTTGGTTGCGGTTCGGTCGACGTACCGAGTAGGCGCGAGACAATCGCCCGGCATTTCTCCAAAAGCGACCTATCCAATTCGCGATCATTCAAGTCGCAATCGGCTTCGTAGCCGTCGAGCATTTCAGTAAGAACAGCACCCACCAACTCGTCTGGCTCTTGTTCCCAGAACGCCCGCAATTTCTTGGCTTTTGAGCTACCGTATGTCTGATAGCGCGACCCATGAATCTCGATCTTATGGCGTTTGAAGAACTCGCCATATGTCGGGTCCGAATAGTCTAGGACGTAGCCGCCCGACATGCCGAGCAGTTTCTCCAGATAGCGCTTCTCTATGTCGGTGAGGCTGCTCATGCATCCGCCTTCGACGCAGTCATCTTCGTATAAAGATCGAAGAGCTTTTCGAGGCGCTCTGTGTCGTTCTTGAAACGTCGGCCAATGTAAATGCGCTCCAGCGTTTCATCGTTCCGCTCGTGCGCCTCCCGCACGAGGGGGAATTCCTCATCCATCCGGTCTGGATCATACATGTCCGCGATTGTCGCCGGAAAATAGTGCTCCCGCGCCAAAAGGATATCCTCAGCGCATCGGGTCAAATCCGACTTGTTCTTCTCCGTAAGGATTGGGACCGGAAAAGTGTTCCAGCCGAGGGTATTGGAGTAGCGGTAGCGCGTCTCCAGCTTGCCGCACACCGTCGCGATCCATATCAGATGCAGGCGCGAAGACCCCACGGCCAAATTCCAAATGGGAGCATCATAAAGAGCAAATGCCTGATCCGACAGGATACAGTTTGAACCTAACAAGCCGATTGGCAGAAACTCTCGCCTTTCCGAAGAAATTCTTGGAAAGATAATTGAGTGCACTTTCGCAACGCTTTGAATTTGGATGAAGCGATGGGGCCACTTTGCTGCTGGACGTGTGGTCGGTGCCTTTGCATTAAGCCTCATGATTGAGACGCCTTCAAGGCGCTCCGAGATAGCCTGGATTTGCGAAGCCTCATCCGCCTGAGAGTCATCGATCCAAAGACAGAATCGCTCTTTTCCCTGGATATAGTCGGCAGCACCCAAGTATCGTCTGACGAACTTTTTTCCCTCTGGATGAGCGCGGAGGAGAACGAGCCTCTCCTGGAAGTTAAGACAGAGATGACCGCCGTCAGACGGTTGGTTTCCTTTATACATTTCCGCCAGTTGCCCAAACGGCTTCCGTGAAGGTGCTAGCGCTACGTCTGAACCAGCAACCAGATAAGGATTAATGTTGTTGACCGAGCGGACTTCAGCGGCGCCGTCATCGTTTACAGAGAAAATCCGCCTACTTGTGGTTATGGCACCGGATACACCAACGATGACAACTGTGACTCCTGCGTTATGACTTGCGAGGTTGGCCCATTTGAAAGAGGTGTGCGCAAATAGAATCGCCTGGCCTTTTGATTGGATCAATGGCCACAAAAGAGGTACTTGCTGGCCTTGGCATATCGAATTGGTGCTCACAAACGCGAAGCTACCTCCAGCAGCTTCGATTTGCTCCGAAGCCTTCAAGAACCAACCGGCAACGTAATCGACATTCTTCCAACTTTTCGTTTTGCTCGAAAACAAAGCTTCAAGATCGCCTTTCTGCTTCGTTGTTTGATAGCTACTGCCCTTGTACGGTGGGTTTCCGCAAATATACGTCTCCCACTCCCCGCCATCACCCCCTTCAAGCGCCAGCCGCCCCGTAGGCCCAGCAAGATCTTCCTCCACGGTAGACAAGTGCGCCGGTGGCGGGCATACCTCCAGCCAGTCGAGGTGCAATGCGTTGCCTTGGCGGATTCTCCCCGTTTCTTTCAACGGCAGGACAAACTCGCAGGCTGTGCCGCTTCCAAGCTGTTCCACATCAGTCTGGAACTCAGCGATCAGTAATGAGAGCCGCGCGACTTCGCAGGCGAAATCCTTCATCTCAATCCCGTAGAAATTAGTTAGCGGGATGACGCTGCGCGTATCCTCTGCCCGCTTAGATTCTTCACTCAACATCGACATCCGTCGGCGGATGAGTTCATGCTCAACTGACCGCATCTCTTTATAGGCGATGACGAGGAAATTCCCAGAACCGCAGGCGGGATCGAACACGCGGATTCGGGCAAGGCGCTTGCGGAGATTTAGCAGCTTACGCGGATTGTCCCCCGCCGCCTTCAGTTGTTCACGCAGATCGTCGAGGAAAAGTGGATTGAGCACCTTCAGAATATTCGGCTTGCTGGTATAATGCATACCGAGCTCGCCACGCTCTTCATCATCGGCAACGGCCTGGATCATGGAGCCGAAAATATCGGGATTGATCGCTTTCCAGTCGAGATTACCCGCATGGAGCAGATAGCTGCGCGCGATACGGGAGAAGCGTGGCACTTCGGCAGTACCCGCGAAAAGACCGCCGTTAACATAAGGAAAGTCATCTTCCCAAGGCCGCAAATCCTTCCGTCGCGGGTCTTTCGTCGGAAGGTCCATCACCCGGAAAAGACGGCCAATGATCTCGTGAGCATTTTCCCTATCTGAGTAAGTTTCCAGAGCATTGGTAAACAGGTTCGATCGCTTGAAGATGCCCGTATCCTCGGCGAAGAAGCAGAAGATCAGCCGCGCCATGAACTGATTGAGATCATGGCGGCGCTCATCGGACGACCAGTCAGGATTATCCTTCAGCAGCTCAAGATAAAGGCGATTGAGGCGCCCGGTTGCCTGGATGTCGATCGGATTGTTTTTGATCGCCTTGACGGTCGTGATGCCCGCGAGCGGCAGGAAAAAGCCGAAATGGTTGGCGAAGTCCCTGTAGTCGCAGACCCGGATGTCGTCTTCGACAAGGTCCTCGGCTTCGAGGGTTTGACCATCGGTCGCCAGGATAAACCGCGCTTTCCCCGAAGCCGTCTTCGGGCTCGCGCGGAGTTCCTCCAACTTTTCGCGTACCTTGCCTGGAGGAGCGATAGCCAGATGAATATTCTTGTATTGAAGGACACCGCCCTCAACGTCCGAGTTCTTCGAAGCGCCACTAAGAAGCCGCTTTACGGTGGTCGGCTTGTTATTGAAGGCTTCGAGAAAAGCACGCGGAAAGTCCTCTGCATCAAATGGTGCAGCGGCAAGATTCGATATGGCTTCTTCAATCTCAACGGCGTTCATGGGGTGTTTGCGTACTCCTTCGACCATTAAGCGCATTCGAAGAGAAAACTGAACCGATTCGGCGCGCTCCGATGGAATTCCCACAGGTTCCCGCACTTGAAGGCGCTCATTCTAAACGCTCCAATTCAGCGCCCGCGACCCCTCTGGCCGACAGACAGTGGGAAGCGCGGGCGCGCGACCTGCCGGCGAGCCCCAGCCTCATGCCCAAAGCCGTACTTTCTGATCCCTCAGTGAGACGAGCCGGGCCGGCCAGAAGAACGGCTCTCCCCCACCTCGAAACGTCCTCGCCGGCCGAACAGCCCCGCCTCCGGCGGGCGGG
>TARA_R110000803_G_scaffold86474_4_pt1 | contig 13245 bp, 11 predicted proteins | sample TARA_R110000803 | Tara Oceans TARA_R110000803 (sample SAMEA4397772) | marine metagenome | biome: Polar Biome; feature: [SRF] surface water layer (ENVO:00010504); material: water (ENVO:00002006), including particulate matter (ENVO:01000060) such as... | depth 5 m | reverse complement strand
ATTTGGTTTCCTGCGCCATCAAGAGTACGAAGGTATGCTTTGTCTGTATCTTCAAAGTCTTTGTATTCCGAATCTGCCATTTCTGCATTCATGTTTTCTTCTTCCATAGATTCTTCATCTTGATATTCGCCCGCTTCTTTCATGTTTGGGTTCATCTCTTCCATTTCATCCTCGGATTCCTTGCGAAGAGTATTAACTTCTTCAAGCAGGGTATCTAATTCGCTCAGTGCTTTTTCTAATTTTTCGCTCATGTTTTCACTTCCTATATCTTGTTTTAAAATATCGAATTTTGCTTCTGGGTTTATTCCTTTTTCACAGATTGTCACTTCATGGAGTTCTAACTTACTTATTTCGTTATATTGTCCCAATTCGTTGTGGCTTTTCTTTACTTTCTGTAATGCCTGTCCACCAATGCTAAATGACCTTAATGAACCTTTGCGAATGTTTCTTCCTACTTCCTTTGCTTTTTCAATGTCATCTCTTAATTTAATTACAACAAAGAATCCAACATCATCAACTTCGGATTTCCATAATTTTCCAGTTTTATCTCTATATGAATCTACAACTTCGCCAACTTGAACATTTGAGTGGTTAGTCATTACATTTCTAAACTTTGAATCGCCCATGAACTTTTTTACTGATTCTTGTAATGCTTTTAATGTAATCAAATCGTTTTGTTTATCTACGATTTCAATACTTGCATATCCACCAATCATCAAGTCGTCGTTGCTCTTTAGAATGGTGAAATCATCATTCCTTGTCGCCATAACACTTGTAGCCATGTTCCTCAAACCTTCCTAATCGCTTTCAGTATATAATAGACACTCCCCTACTTGGTAGGGAGGGGCAATTTTTTATGCCTATCTTCGTAAATGTTCCACAATCCCATATCATCTTCGCTATCAGCAGGGCTTTGTTTATATCCAGACCAAGCGAGCCACATTTCTGTACCTTCTGCTTTTAGTCTTCTAATGTTAAATTTAGTTTCAAACTTATTACCTTCAAGGAAATACTCGTGATACCCATGCTTTTGTACTCCTAACCTTACTTTACCTTCATCAAGTATTTTTCTCTTAGAAATATTATTAGCAACCATAGCAGGGAACTTACCTGCTTTACCAAACAACTCAAATATATCCTCTGATTTATCTAAATCAATCAGCCAATTAATACTTTCATCTTTCAGTTTAATAACTAAATTTAAATTATCATCATCTCGTAAGTATAGTTTAAAATCACCTTCTTGGTATTCCTTTGGTGTTTTATATTCTTTTAGGATATTTTCTTCTTGCATAATCTTATCATCATCGGAATACAATTTCTTGGTCTTTTCATCATATGAAATGCCATCTCTTTGCCCCATCCAATCCTTAAGTTTATCAAACTTACTCTCTAGAATATCCTCATAAATATCTTTATGGTTCTTAACTAAATGGTTATGTAGTGCTTTGATAGTTTGCGGTCCTTTAGTTTTCATAAACTGAAATCCAGCAACTGTTAAACGAGATTGCTTAGTTTTCATAATTTCTTCTGCTTGGTTCTTCCAAAGGTCTAAATCAATAAGTGCATTTTTAGCCATAAGATTATCTTCCTCGAAACCGTATATTGTGAAGCCATCCATATCACTTTTAATTATAATTGAGGCTTCTCCGTGAATATGGTCTGTTATTTTTAAACCTTTCTTTAGTGCTTCAACATTGTAGTTTAATTCCTTTTTACCATCATTGGAAAGCATTTCAAGAGTCACTAACTTATCTGGGTGTATTGCTTCGGGTACTTCTATAACCTTAGCAGAATGAACAATATATCGCTCGCCCTCTTTCTTCACTTGGTCTATTTTGACCCTCACAATGCTTCCTAAGTCAGCAGCAATTTTGGTGTTAAGAGCCTTTCCAACTACCATATATATTTTACCTTCAATAGTTTGATAATTCTTACCTTCCCCTTCTGTTGGTCCTGCACCAAGAGTATAAGAATAATTACCCTTAGATGATTTTTTATCCAACACTATTAAATCTAAATCAACAAAACTCTTCCACTTAATCCATTTAGGATTTTTCTTAGTTCCAACATAATAAGTGGAAGTGGAATCTTTAATGACTACTCCTTCGGATGCTGGCATTTCCATGATAGCCCTTGAATACTCTTCAACATCTTTAATTGAATCTGCTAACCTTGTATCTTTCTTAGAAGGGAATGATAGGTCTTCACTTGAATGAATCGAGTAGTTATTAAACATTACTTGCATTCTTTTATCTAATGGTTCTTCCAACATTGATTTTTCATTGTGTCTTAATAAATCAAACATATGCATTCTTAATTTACCATCAGGGTTCTTATCTTTGAATACATGAGAAATTGTTTCTGCTCTATTGAGGGGTTCATCCCCTTTGAATAGGATTAAAGAACCATCTAAGATACAATCGCCAAAGTGCTTCTTAGATAGTTCATCGACTTGTTCTTTACACTTGGAAGTAATATCTTTACCTTCAAAGGAATAAACTTTAATCTGTTTATCTATCTTATGCATCTGAATACGAAGTCCATCGTACTTTTCTTGAACATAATACTCCCCACTGAAACCTTTGAGTTCTTCCATGTCTTCTATTTCAAAGATACGATACATTGGCTTATTTGGAATAATAAAGTCAGATTCTGACTTTTCTTCTGTTGATTTTTTCTCTTCTGCTTTCTTAACAGGAAGCCCTTCAATATCTTCAAGTTCGCTCCAATCTCCTTTATCATTCTTAGACAAAAAGATTAACTCTAATATGTTCATGGCTGCCTTTACTTTAGATTTGACCTTGTTTGAGTCTTTTCCGTCTCCGTAATGCTCAATAATATAGAGGTCTATGTCGTCCACTTCTATATCAAGGCCCATAAGACCCTCGGTAATATCGTCGGGTTCAATATCTTTAACGCTGTAAATGTCTGGAGATAGTGCTTTACTATCATCCCTCATGGCATAGTGGACAAATTTCACCATGTTGCCGATTGAAGAAAGCAATGCTTCTAAAACATCACCCTTGAATTTTTTAGCAAAGGGGTCAGCAATTGATTCTGAAGAATACCTAAGACTTTTAATGCCATCAAATATTTTTTCTGCATTTTGGGATTGAGGGTCTTTAACATCATCTGCTTCCAAATCTGAAATTTCAATAAAGTTCTTCAATTCATTAGAAAGTTCATTCGTACTCTCGTATTTTTCTTTAATGCCATCTATTGCACTACGCCACTTGGACCCGTATTCTTTAGGGTCAGTGCGAGCCGATAGATAAGCCACTCTTACTTTTTCAAATAAGCGAACAATTTCATCCGATGTGGACTTATCCTTTTCTAGAAGATAAGCCATTTATTTCACCTATGAACTTCGTCCGAAATACTTTGAGATTCCTTTTAAATCAGAAACTGCTTCTTTTAAATCTGCTTCGTATTTAACTAATTGCTTGGTAGTTGCAGTAGGTAATTTGGATGACATTTCTCTAATTGTTGAATTTAATTGTTCAAGAACTGCATCTGCATTTTTTTGTTGTGCTTCTGTGAATTCAACACCTCTATCATCTTTCTTGAAATCTCCGAAACCGCCTTTGTTTCGACTAAGTTGGCCCATTAAGTCAGACAGTACCTTTTCTGCGGCATCTGCTTGTTTTTTCATTGACTTCGCTGATTTAGTGTCTTCTTCATTCATTGCTCCCTTAGACATTAACTGTTCGACCTTAGCATCTAATACTAGAACTGCTTGCCTTGCCGCTCTAAGAGCAGTTACCATCTTTTTCTTATCAAATGACTTCTTAATTTTACCACTTGTAAAGGACTCTCCACCAGCATTAGCATGAATTTGATTCTGTTTGATACCATGAGTAGATGCTTGGGCTTTTGGTCGCCTTAGTTTAACAATATCGAGTTCTGTGTTCTCTCCATCTCTTAGTGCGCCTAATGTTTCTCTTGCTTTCAATATAGCAAGTTCTACTGTTTTTTCTTCTCTTGTCACTCTTTCTGGCATAATATCACTTTTCCTGTTTTTTTCTTGGCTGTAAATCAAATGGTGTCTTTCCCATATCGCTCATTAGGTTTTTTAAATTGTCTTCTTTTGGTTTTGAATCCATTTCCACAATTATTTTAATTTGTTTAATTGCTAATTCTGAAGAAATTTTCTTTCTTCCTAAATTTTGCAATACTCTATTAATTTCTTTCAATTTAAAATCGGCTTCCGAATCTTTCTTTTGTATATCGTAATAATCCCATGTCATCATTGTCCACCTACCTTTTCTACCATTTTATGAATGTCTGACCATTCCATGTTTCCAACATCACCCACAGGAGAAGAGGAACCACCGCCGTTATTCATTTTGGGACTCGGACTTTGAGCAACAACTAAACCAGACTTCATCAAAAGGTTATCTTGATGATAAACCGTTTTTTCTAAATTTTCAATCTTTTCAGTCAATGCCTTAAGAATGGCTAATAACTCTATATTTTGTTCTGTCATTTGTCTTCCACCTTTTTCTTATTAGGATAAACTAAGTCCCGTAATTGCCGATAAAGCAACTCATAGTCCTTACGAAGTTCAGTAGCGGTCGCCACTATGTCAAGGTTCCTATCGTCCATTGATTTCATCTTCTTATTCAACTTATTATCATCCTTAACCAACTGTAATGTCTTGAGTACGCTAATTAACTCACCCATTTGAGTAAAGTCTTTACCGAAAAACTCCGTAGGTTGTGCGGATTGGAGGACTTTTTTCAGTCGCTTCTTTTCTTTCGGTCCTAATGAACTAAGTAGTTCTTTTGGTTGTTGTTTCTTTTCTTCTTTGAGTATAATTTCTTTACCCTCTTCGTAATAATCCCATGTCATTCTTCTTCCTCCTTATTTTCTTGTGCTGAATCTAAAAAGTCTTTTAATTCTCCATCATCCACACCAGTAACATCTTCATATTTTTCTTCTAAGTATGCAGCAATCTCAGGGTATTCAGTAATCTTTTTGCCTTCTATTGTAAATACTGGATTATTTCTAAATCTCTCAGCCAAAAGTTTTAGCATTTCTGATTTATCAGTTACTTTTTCACCTCTTAGTTTTTTGGCTTTAATTTCTATGAACTCTAAAAGCATTTGCTGTTCTTCTCTTTCTGTGGTAGTGTGATTAAAATATATTTTAACTTCTTCAATTTTATTTTGAATCTTTTTAAGGTCTTTAGTTTGAGTATCTATATCTATTTTTAAATCATCGAAAAATTCAAAATCCTGATATTTTTCGAAAAATTCAAATATCTCTCTTAGTCTTTCTTCCGAGGCAGATTCATACAAAGTAGTAAGACCTGCAATATCCAATTCTTCTCCCATTTCTGCATTTAATTCTGCTTCGTTTAGTTGACTTATAAAAAGGTTAGAAGGATTTTCTTTATCTAAGGAATAGTTCCTAATAATTTTATCGCCACCAAACTTTTTAATTTTAGCAATTACTTCTTTCTCAAAATTGTTTTTCACATTTAAAAGATTTTTAAGTCTAACTCTAGGGTCTTTTCTATCGAACATACTTTTAAATTCTTTTGGTTTAGGTAATTTTTCAATTGCAGACTTTATCTGAGGATAGCGTTCCTTTGCTAAAGAGATATAATTAACTAAATCTACTATTCTTTTTAGTTGTTTGCCTTGTCCAACAAGTTCTTCTATTGTTTTCGAATGGTCTGTAAAGTCTTCTTCGAGGTCAATGATACTTTGTCCCAGTCTTATGTATTCATCTAGCGTTTCTTTGTCGAGTTCTTTCTGTTTATCGTCTTCTGCTCTCTTAGCGACTTCAATTAATTCTTTTAATTGATTTCCTATATCGCTTGGGCCTTCTCTAATGGCAAGAATCATCTCAAATCCTGAATCGTTCTCAATTCTTTTTAAATCACCTTCTTGTATGTCAATGCTGTTTTTTCTAAGAGTAAAGGCATAATACTTCTGCAAATCATCGACAATTTCATTATTTAGTTTCTCATATTTTGCAAGTAGGGTCTTTGGTACTTTAGGCATTCTAACTTTTCTATCAAGTGATGCAATAATTTCTTTTTTCCTCTCGGCCATATAAGCCTGTATTTCTTTCACATCAGACTTTTGCCTTGATTTAGGACTGCCTTCGTTTCTATAACCTGCATACCTTTTAACTATGTCGCCAAGCGATACCTCTTTAAATTCTTTTCTATCCTTAGCAGCCTTAATGATTTCAATGCTTTTATTCCTCTCATCAATACCGTTTGTTTTTTCATCATAGGCTAAGGTTCTCGGTCTAACCTTAACCCTTCCATTTTTAAACCCAGTAAAGTCAATCATGTCAATAAATCTAACACTTTTTCCTGATTCTGTTGTTTTACTAGAATCAACCATTGAAGAAGCATACGGTAATGATTGTGCTTTTTTAACTTTTGAAGAAGCAGCAAAAGAAGCGTATGCTTCATCTTGCGCTTTTTCTCTAGCGGCTTTATGTTGTGCAGGTATGTCCACTTCTTTTTCTGAATCCTGTGTTTTATCAATATTATCTAATATAAAAGCAACCAATCCATCCCCCATATCAACAAGAGGCTTCAATATACTGGAATTAGAAATAGAATTTTTATCTAATGGGAATGTTAGTTTAGTATGAATTTCTTTCAATTCTGCTGCTAATTTTTTCCAAAAGGCAAGTGTGGGGGCAACCATCGCTAGGTTATCCTGAATATTTTTAGGTGCTTTACTTCTTACTATGGCGTTAAGTCTTTTGTCTTCTTCTTTAATTTTATCAATAATTGCTGCGGCTGATTTTTTACTAGCCCCACCATCTTGAGTATCTTTAACTGCTTCTAATGCATTTATAACATATCTAAGAACTTCTCTCGTCTTTCCTGCATTAGAAGCAGTGAGAGATTCTTCGAGCAATTCAGTCCTTTCCTTAGAGGATAAATCACTTGGTATTGAAAAAGAAAAGGCTGGCTTTTTCAACCTATCCAATACTGTTTTGATACTTGGATTACTTTGAAGTTCCTTTAATTGTTGTAGGGCTTGCTTGCTCCTAACAGTTTGATATATTTGTTCTCCACTAACCTTCATTGAGTCCATTTTTTCTGGCCCTTTTTCCTTTAAGCCTTTAATGTTTTTAGGTAGTAACTTTTTCGGAGTGTTTGGAAATTTGTCTTGTAGTCTTTTAGTTCTTTCTTCTTGTAGTCTTTTAGTTCTTTCTGGGTCTTCATCTTTCTTTGTAATATCCGAATCAATGTGCTCAATCAAACACTTTATTAAAAAGTGAATATCGTCTTCACGATTTGAAATGTGAGCCTTAAGAAAAACCATTTAAATCAACTCAGAAAGGAATGTTCTCTTTCTTACCACGACGCTTAGATGGTGGAAGAATAACATCAGGAACATCACTGGAAGACATTGTTCTTTTATGGGTAGTATCTGGTGGTAATCCACCAACTGAGAAATCACGATTCTTTCTCAGCGTTCTTCCGTCTGCTGAGTTTTGTGCCTTAACTCTCGCTAATTCTTTTTTCAATCGCATCTCTTTTTGTCTTAAATCTTCTGTCATATTAACCAATCCTTCTTTCTGTTCTTGAATCAACATTTTGATTACCTGCTTCTGCTGGTAATCCGGTCATGCGCTTATCTGGCCCTACTTCGTTCCTCGCTTTATTCCTTGTGGCCGGTGGATTCTCTTGGGGTTTAGAACCGCCCCCTTGTGCCATTTCTCTCATGTTTTCGTCTAAATCTCTTTGGTCTAAATTAGAACCTGCTAATGGGTCGCCCTTAACAGGTTCTTCGCCTTCAGCCGGTGGTTGTTCCGGTTGAGGTTCTGGCTTCTTAAAAGTAAAGTTACCATCTTCATCCATTTCAACTTCAAATCCTAAGTTTTTAATTGATGCTGCGATATTAACTTCTATTTCTCTTTTACGAAGACCTGCAATCTCATCTTCTTCTTCCGATGGAGGCAGTTTTAAATCCCAATCGGTGATACCAAATTGTTTTGTCAAGTAGGGGAAAACATAATTATTATAAACAGTCTGAGCCATTTGAACAGCACGATTAGTCACAAGTATTTGCATACCTTCATTATTTAAACCACCGCTTGCTGTACTATCAGCCATGAACACTTTACTCACTCCATAGAATGCAGAAATCCTATCTCTTAAGTCGTCCTTAACTGAAATATAATCCATCTCTTTAAGACTGTCCATGAACTTAATCCATTCAACAGCACCTTTACCACCTTCGCCTTCAACTCCCATAACAGGAATAAAGTGAGGGTCGGCTTCCATCTTTTCCTTAACACCTCTCCAAAACGCTCTCATTGAATCCATGTTCCTAGTTTGAACAGCCAATAGACCTCTTGGCATTCTGCTCTTAGTGTATGCTGAATTAACATAGTTCTCCATAGCAATAAGAGTCATAATATGATTGTATAATGTAATTACAGGGGAGAAACCATAAAGCCTACTTGGGCTGTATTTACTAAAGTGTAAAACTTCTCCTTCTAAGAAGTATTGGTCTTCTCCATTTGCTCGATTAACGAAGTGGACTGGTTTCATATCAGAACCGCAGGTTTCACAAGTAGCGTATGGCTCAGTTGCTAATATGCTTCTATGATTTAAACAAGTAAATCCTTTTGTTCCTTTAACTCCGTCTTCATCAGAATAAATAAACATAGTTACTGGGTCGCCTCGGTAAATCTCTTTAATCCGATGCATTCGTATTTTACCATTACCGTCTAAGAAATACTCTTTAACCAAAACAATGTAGGCATCATCCATAATATTTAAATCATCTTCTAGTTCTTTCATTACATCAATAAATAATTGCTCGGAAGAATTAACATACCCTTCCAAGAACTTTTCTGCAAATTGTAGTTGCTTAACATCAGGAACTCTTAAATCATCTGATTCACAACGAGAACATTGTTGAACCGGCCTTTTATGTTTCTTATCACAGTTATTACAAATGGCTTCAAATGCCTTTTCCCAAACATAGCCCCTACGATAGACTTCTTGCTTTAATTGAGTAATACAAGTTCTAACGATAACAGATTGCTGAACCATAGAATAAATGATGGGTGCTGTCATCATGTAGTTATTCTGCCGTTCTTGAATACCCATGTTGAATATTTCTCTATCCGCAGGTTTAGGAGTTGTTCTTCTAAACAAGTTAGTAAAGGAAAATCGCTGTTTTTCTTCGGCCATGACTTACACCCCTAGTTGTTTGCAGGTTAGTCTTCCTCTATATAGTCTTCGACCTTCATCATACAAGGTTTTCCTTTTTTAAGCCAACATGGGCGACAAAAACCAAAAGGCAGCAAGTTTTTACTTGAAGTAGTATAACATCTTCCACAATAAGTATATTTCAGAATATCACAACATGGCATTTTTACTTTCAAAGCGTTGTCTTTCGCTTATGCCGAACTTTGTTAATATTTCTTCTATTCTTTCTTTAATGAAAGATGGGGACATAAAGGACACCTTTCCATTCGCTTCTGCAGTAATCGCTTTCTTTGCCATTTCTAAAAATTCTAAAACTTGTGATTCCATATCAGTAGGCATCTTAGTTTTATTCATTGCTTCCTTCGTTTCTCTATTATATACAGCAAAAAAATTAGAAGGTTGTCTTTTTAGTATTGTGCCAACTTGCTCCATAGAATCCATAGCACCCATTTTACAATTGTCTTTGTATTTTTGGATATTATCTAAGTAGATTCCTTCCTTCAACCAATCAAAACCAACATGGTCTTTATGGTTTTCCCACTTCATTAATTTAAAAATCTCATCGCAGCGAGGCTTATACCACTCTTGCTTTTTATATGATTTCTTCATTCGTATTAACTCTAATAATAGTTCAGCATTTCCTTTCTTTAATCGGAAGTGAGGCAAGCACTTAGTTAGTAATTCAGTAACATCTCCTTGAGAGTAAAAATTAAGTCTTTGAACAGGCCGAGTATTTTGAGGAGATTTTTGGTTTAAGTGTAATTTTCCGTAACCTATTGATTTGTGCATCTCTTCCATAAATGCACGACCCCTATCACCAGTAGCAATTAAGCCCACTCTTGGGTTATGGTTTCTATCCATGGTTATGTACCCATCCGAATCAATAAATGCTGCCGTGTATGCCCAAATGTTTTTCTTTATTTCACTGGGCATACTATAATAACCACCATCTACTACAGCCACATCTAATTTCTTTATCATCTTAGAAATCATATTAGTTGTTGTACTTTTATGTAATACTGTTGGTAATCTCTCATGTAATTGTCTAACTCCAATTCCCGGATTCTTTCGTATCTCACTATCAATAAAACTAACAGTTCTATCTTTCTTAGATTTAGCAAGGGATTGGTCGGAGACATTTTTAATTTCTGCTCTAAAATCTTTCTTTGCTAATCTACAAGTCTTTTCAAGAGTTGAGTAATCTTTACCATACACCATGTCTGTTTTCTTTAAGTCATGTTCCCAGAACTTACACAATGAATCCACTACCTTTCTTCTAGATTTAACATCAGCAATCTTATTTAATTTCATTAAATCCTTTTCATTGAATCTCATTTTGAGAAGAGGTTCTTTGTATGGGCTTAACCAATAAATAGAATCAATACATTTAGAAATATGGTCAGAATAACCATCAATAATTGTATCAATAGCCTTTGCCATTCTTACTCTATTTTCTCCCTTTAGTTTTCTTCTTGCTTTACGCATCTTTTTAACTAAGTCAGGGATATTTTCACCATCAACAATATACTCATTTGGGAAGGCAACTAATTGCTTTCTTGCTTCGGTAGCATTTATGTTTAAGTTCTTAGATAAAGTAGTAACTGCTTCATAATCCGACATAACATAGTCAGTTATAGTTTTATTTAAGTCTATTCCAACCTCACTAAGGGCTTGAATTGCAGGTTCTTGCTGTTCCTGCAAATCTTCTAATTCTTTTATTTCTGGGAGCGAATCAATCAAGTCTTTTACTTCTACCATATAAATACCTCAAAAATTAATACCTGTGACGCCATTATCACTACGCTGATAGCGGTTAGTGGTAGGCGGGTCAAATAGTCCTAAATCGTCCAACAGTATGAAGGTTTCACCCATAGTATGCGTTGCGGCATTCGCCAAGGCAAGGCTCATCACCATGTCGTCATGCGCTCCAATCCCCTCAAATTTGCCCTTTTCTGTGATAGCAAACATAGACAATTCTTCAAGCAATGTCATTGAAACTCTTCTGCTTTCTTCATTACCATAAGGAAGATTAATCTTTTTATTTTCAAAGTTCATTTGAAGGCTTAAGATAATTTCTTCCTTCTTCTTTCGAGTAGTATTGAAATCATGAACATTTAAGTCACTAACATTTCTTAACTCCTGAGTGAAAGATTTAGCAAATGTATTTGTCTCAAATAGAACAACTTCTGGATGAAACATCTTTCCAATTAACCTAACCTTTTCTATGTTTTCCCTAAACTCCACATTCTTAGAACGGTCAATGAATACAATTGTTTTATTATCATGTTCATCGACTTCTAAAACAGTAATAACATTGTAGTCACCATCAGTAGAAATAGCAGGGTCAACACCAACATAGTATTTATATCCTGCACGACGATGAGGTTTGAGGATATGTTCTTTACTCTTTGCTATTTCTAAAAAGTCAGGATTGAATAAAGAAGTACCTGTTGATATAGGAACACATAGATATTCCCGTGTGAACATTAATGAGCCAACTTCTGCCTTTCTTGCAATAAGAGCATCATAGTTCCATCTTTCAGGCCATAGTGGTTCATTGAGAGCATTGAAACAAGGATATGTTCGGACTGTATAAGCAGGATTTTCTTCAAGTTGTTGATAAATATCTGTATAACTAAAAGGAGTTCCAATAACTCTCAATGAAGCGGTGTGGTGAAGCGTTGGAATCATGTCACCATAAAACCAATCAGTAACTTTTTGAATACCTGTCATACTGAATTCTTTCAAAGGGTCATCAATAATAATTTCTTGGGGGTGAAGTCCACGAATCTGTGAACCAACGGAACGCTCTAAGATTTGATTACCATTGGTTAATGTAATGTTTCCAATAGCCCAACCTCTAGCAGGTTTAAACTGCTTTAACATAGGGTGAGTAAACATTTTATCAATGTCTCTCATGTGAACCATTGTCTGCTTTTGGTTAGATGAAATATAAAGCATTTGATATGGTGGCTCTTGGAATACTAAATTCCAAACAACCCAACTGTGCATGAATACAGACTTTCCGTGGTCACGGCTACAAACAATAACAGTCCTTTGTGTATCGTTCATTAATTCTAACCACTCTTGTTGATAGGTAGGGAACATAAAACCTAGAACATTCTGGAAGAAATAAGGAAAGGAGTTTTTGGATAACTCCATATCCATTTGATGCTCAAAATTAAAAGGTTCTATTTCCATAGTCAGCCCCCCCCTGTTCCAAAGTGTTGATTCGGATTAAAATCATCTTCATCATAGTCTGGAAGACTATCGAACTCTCTACTATTGAATTTCTGCTCGCCATCGGGCAAGTCGCTAATATTATAGTAGGTCTTCTCGCTTTTTCTTCTGCCCCCATGTCTATGATTTACCATAGCCCTATCCATCATAGCCCTGTGAAATCGGACATAAGGCCCCCATATTTTTCTTTTTTGACCTCCCCCATAGGTCTGCAATTGCCTACCCGTTCTGTCATAATGATATACCCTAATTTTATAGTCAAATTCTTTGACTCTTTTTAATTCCTTTTCATGGTACTCGGCTTGATTCAAAAAAGTAGAGCGATAAAACTCATCTCTATTCGTTGGTATCCCCTTATGCGGGACTATTTCTTCATTGTCGTTTTTTAGTACTTCTTCCCAACTCATTTCTCTCCCCTCAATTGGTTTTCCTTAGAAGTCTTATCATCATCAATTGGGCCACCCTTAGCCCAAGTGTAGCAAGTTCTTGCAGAATGACATTTGAAATCGTGCATCCAACAATAACCTAAGCGGCCATCTTCATCAGTATTTAGTGGCATACAATCATCCATTCTTGGGGATATATCAAATGCAACACAATTACTACAATTAGATTTCTTAGCAACATCAGCAGTGGTATTCCACTTCTTAGCATATTCTTCCCAATACTTTTCGTCGTTTAGATTAAGAGGTCCGTATTGAATATGCTCTTCCTTTACTGCCCTATCCCTATTCTTAGTATTGAGTTTCAAATCTTGAGTAGCCAAGGGGCATTCTAGTTTTTTTAGAATAATAGTCCAA
>TARA_R110000803_G_scaffold50764_4_pt1 | contig 13252 bp, 18 predicted proteins | sample TARA_R110000803 | Tara Oceans TARA_R110000803 (sample SAMEA4397772) | marine metagenome | biome: Polar Biome; feature: [SRF] surface water layer (ENVO:00010504); material: water (ENVO:00002006), including particulate matter (ENVO:01000060) such as... | depth 5 m | reverse complement strand
TTTAAAAAGGGGATGCTACACACACCCCCTGTACACAGACAACTATTAAGTCATCTGTTCGAATGCTTTAGCAAGCATATCATCTAGCTTAGAACCACCATCATCAGGAACAATAAAGGCTTTCAAAGAAACAGCGAACTGCTTAGTGTTTTCAAACTTAGCGACCATCTCACTAGGAACATCTTGTTCAAACTGACCAAGCTGTGCTAACTTGACTAATCTAGCCTTAGCATCCATTACTGAGTCACTATCATCACTACAAGTAACAAAGATATCAGCACATTTCTTAATAGCAAGAAGAACTACATCTAATGTAACATCTTCCTGTGTCTTAGAGTTGTACTTGAGAAGTAATTGCCTAGGAAGTAAAGGGTTCTCAGGCTTAGCAGTCATAAAAGAAAAAGTCATATAGACCTCCGAAAATATATAGACAGATTAATTTCTATCTACAGCTAAAAACAACAGGGGAAACCAAAGCCAACCTAATGCGTCAACGAAGTCTGATCTCCTTGTGAACGGGAATTCTCAACCAAAAACGAGGGGGCTAGGGGCTTTCGGTTGGGGGGTGTACTTACTATATATTACACCCACGCACTCTAAGATATTTTTTTTATAATTTTTTTTATAATTGCGGTAGATGTGCCATTAGTTAATTTTTTACTTTCTACTATGGTTATAGAGAAATGGAACGAAAAGTTGTCGAAGTTTGTAAAGGTGGAAGCAACAGAAGAAGACTTAGATGCGCTTATGTATAGTGTAGATTTTGAAGAGTGTTTAGGCGATGTGCAAGAAACTGAGATTCTTATTAAAGAGTACATCCTTAAAGGAAAAAGTATTGAATTTGCAGAAGTAACAGATCTTCAAATTTTTAACGATTTAAATAATCCAAATTAATCCTTGACATTCCGCACTATAATTCGCTTTTTTTACTTAATAAGTATATATACTTATAAAGTAAACTTATTAAATGGTATATATACTTAATAAGTAATGGACTTCCTTTCACGCAAATTAAAAATAAATAACTGGTCCGAAGTTACTTATCCAATTATGACAAAGCAGGAAGCAGATGAGAAAGGTCATTCGTATCATCACTGGAAAGAATCAAAAGCAGGAGAGCTTGCTATATCAGATGATGGCTATGTGGCTGAATGCCTACAAAGAAATAAGTACAAAGAATCAGAAGAAGTTGTCTTTCCTTATGGGCGAATGTGGATTAGTAAAAGGGCTAGATTGCTTTATGAACCTCATCGTGATACGGGTCAATATAGTCAAAGTGGAACTAGGACATGGGTTGAAAGAGAAAGCTCCTTACAACGTACAAAAAACGCCGTAAAACTATATGTTAATATGATGCTCGGATCAGGAAATATAGATTGGGATTTATTAGGCAAAGCGTATCGACCAGATCAAAAAGTACCTGCCGTTACTGTAAAAAGATTATTTAAGCAAAAAAGGATTCAAAGCATGATTGACGACAAGATACAAGAGTATCTAAACGATAGAGAATTAAATGAAGGCGATGTGTTAGATGTGATTGCAGACGCAATAACGCTTGCACGAACTAACGCAGATCCTTCTAACATGCTAAGAGGAGCTGAACAATATATTAAAATAATGGATATGCTCCCAAATAGAACACAAAAAACAGAGACTCTTCAGATTGATGTAACTAAAAAAATACTAGATGAAATTACTTCCGAAGAAACTCGTCAATTAAAAATAGAACAAACAACACAGGACGTAGAAGTCGAATGAAAATAATACTAGAAAGAGACGAAATAATCGAGCCTACTCGATATATCCTTAAGCATTTTATTGTTGAAGCAAAAGATAACGATAGAAAAAAAATAGAATCTTTTGCACATGTACTTATTGATGTGGCTGAGGATATGGGCTTAAAAGCTTATGAAGACACAACTCAATATTTAATAGGTAAAGACTATTAGTGGATGAATTAGCTAAAAAGGAAATTCTCCTTAAGTTAAAAGATGATATGATGATGTTTGGGAAAATTTGTATTCCCAATATGTTTTCAGCAAAATCTCCTGACTTCCATTATGACCTTACCAAGCATATTGTAAACCTTGACAATAAACAAATTAATATTGTGGCTCCTCGTGGACACGCTAAGAGTTCTATTGTTGGTGGCATTCTTCCTATGCATCATTTATTTTTTGGCGAAGGAAAGAAACTAATTGTTTTAGTGTCTCGTACACAAGATCACGCTGTTAAATTATTAGGCTTAATTAAAGACACGCTTGATTACAGCCAGCAATGTAGAGAAATGTTTGGTTATTGGGGACAACATTCAGCTAAAACTTGGTCAAAGGCTGAAATAGAATTAAAAGATGGCTCTATGATTATTTGCAAAGGCACAGGTCAGCAGTTGCGTGGAATTAAAATAGGAAACCAACGCCCTAGTTTAATTATTGTAGATGATCCTGAAGATGAAAACAATACTAAGACAGCCGAAGCAATGGAAGGGAATCTTAGATGGCTTCTTCAATCTGCTGTTCCGTCTTTAGATCCTCGTAAAGGTAGAATAATCATTGTAGGCACTCCGCAACATCAACGTTGTTTAGTAGAGACCTTAAAAGATATGAAAGGTTGGCTTAATTTAACGTATAAACCAGATTTTGACAGAGGATATGCTCTTTGGGAAGACTGGTGGTCTATAAAAAAATTAAAAGAAAAAAAATCTGAGTTAGAATCTATTAATCGTCTTTCGGTATTCTATCGAGAGTATATGTGTGAAATTGTAGGTGACGAAGATCAGTTGTTTAGAATGGAAGATTTAAGATATTACAAAGGAGATGTTGAATTTGATAGCGAAAACAATGCTTTTCTTAATTTGACTATTCCAAGTATTAAAAAAGTAGCTATAAATATATTTACGGGGGTAGACCCAGCGTCAAGTACAAAGCAGACTGCTGATTTCTCTGTTATTTTCAACCTCGGGGTTGACGCAGAGGGCAACAGGTACGTCTTACCATACTATAGACAACGAGCTACCCCCTTAAATCTTGCAGAAGCAATTGTAGACAACTTTAAAAAATATAAATCCGAAAAAACTCGTATTGAAAGCGTAGGATATCAAGAAATGTTACGAGAATACGTTATTAAAAGAAGTGAAGAAGAAAAAATCTTTATTCCTGGCTTAAATATTAAAGAAAATCCTCGAAATGCTAAATCTAGAAGGTTAGAATCACTTCAGCCGCTTTTTTCTAGAAAAAAAGTATTTATTATGGATACTATGCAAGATTTAAAAAACGAATTGTCTCTTTTCCCCAGAGGAAAGCACGATGACTTGTTAGATGGCTTTTTTTACGCTAATAAAGGTTGTTATGAACCTTTTCACGAAGTTATTGAAGATCAAAACGTAGGTAGAAAGTTAATTAATAAAGCAAAAGATTGGATGACGGCATAATTGCTGTAGATGTTCCCTACTAAGATTGGGGAATTTCACTATGCTTATGGCAAATAATGTTCACGAAGAAGTAGTAAAGTCCGAAAAACTCTTAGACGAATACCAAGGACAGAGGAATGATTGGGCTATTCAAGCTGTTGAGGACGACGAGTTCCGTAACAATTCCCAATGGACCAACGAACAACAAACTGTATTAAAAGAAAGAGCGCAATCTCCAATAGTAGATAATGTAATTCATCCTGCTGTTGAGCAAGCAAAAGCTCTCCTAACTGCAAATAAACCTAAATTCCAATCTACAGGTCGTGATGATAGCGATACTAAAATTGGAAGACTTTTTTCTGATATAATGTCTTATATCTGGGATACCTCAAGTGGTAGCGTTGAATTAAAACAAGTTATTGACGATTACTATGTAAAGGGTATGGGTGTTATGCAAGCTTACATAGATCCTATGAAAGATTTTGGTCGTGGAGAAGTTTGTTTTAAAAGCCTTGATCCTTTAGATGTTTACATAGATCCTGCTTCAAGAGACACATTTTGCCGAGATGCCGCTCATATTATTGTTGCAAGAATTTTTACAGAAACTCAATTGGCAACAATGTATCCTTCTATTGCTGAAGAAGACGAAGAAGGCAATACTTTACTTTCTTCAATGACTCAATCTATGGAAGAGAGATATCCAGGATCAAGCAGAGAAGGAAATGAACAACAAGTAATTGGTCCTCAGACTCATAATCAAATGGGGGATGTTAGGACTTATGAAGTTATTGACAGATATGAAAAAGTAAAACTTCCTTTTTGGCATTGCCTTGATACAACAACTGGTCGTGAATTTGTTCACGATGATGCAAATTATAAAGAATTTCAAGAGCAACCAGCAATGGCTGTAGAAAGCCAGGGGCAAACAAATTTTATAACAGACAAATACGAAGTTCAGCAAATGATGGGTATTTACGAAGCAACAGGTGGTGTTTTCCATATGATGCAAAACCCTCAAACAGGGCAACCTGAAATGATGCCTGGACCTGAACACGAAGAATCAATTCCAGGAAGTGAAACAAAATTAGCTGTTATGTCTATTGCTGAATTACAAGAACAAAAAATAGTTGTTTGTAATAGAGTTCTTGTTGACAGAATTAAAAGAGTCCTTTCTGTTGGGCGTGAATTAATTTCAATGGCGTATATGGATATTGAAGAATATCCAGTAGTTACGTTAATGAACAGGCACAATAGAAATCCTTATCCAATGAGCGATGTTAGGTTTATTAAGCCAATACAGGAATATGTAAATAAAATTACATCTTTAATTATTGCTCACGCTAGTTCTTCTACAAATACAAAACTTCTTATTCCTAGAGGTTCTATGAATAGAAAACAACTAGAGACTGAATGGTCTAGAGCTGGAACTGGTGTTATTGAATTTGACCCAGAATTAGGGCAACCTGTTGTTGCGGGTCCTGTGCCTTTACCAAATGAATTGTATAAAAACAGAGAAGACGCAAAACAAAGTATTTATCAAATATTAGGTATTCACCCTATGTCATCAGGTGATCCATCTTCAGCTCCTCAAACTTACAAAGGAACTGTAGCTATAGATGAATATGCTCAAAGAAGAATTAAGTCTAAGTTAGACGACATAGACGCTTCATTAAATCAAATGGGGAAAGTAATTGTAAAGCTAATTCAGCAAACATATACAGATGAAAAGATTATTCGTCTTATGAAACCTGACGGCACAGAAAAAGAAGAAACTTTAAATAGTCCTATTTACGATGATTTTACAAATGAACTTATTGGAAGAGTAAACGATGTAACCGTTGGTAACTATGATCTAATTGTTGTTAGTGGCAGTACTTTACCTTCAAATAGATGGGCAAGATTTGATTACTATATGACTCTTTATGAAAAAGGGATTATCGATCAACAGGAAGTATTAGAGCAAACAGAAGTGGCTGATACAGAAGGGGTTTTAAAAAGAACAAGTATGTTGCAACAATTGCAATCTCAAGTACAGCAACAAGAAGAAAAAATTAAAGAGCTAACAGGAGATCTCCAAACAGCTCAAAGAGAATCGCTTAGTGATAGAAAGCGAACAGAAGTAGAAAAGTTTAAGACTAAACTAAGCTCGTCAGCTAACAAAACAGAAAAAGCAGCTTCTATGTTTGAAATGAGGCTCGGTGATGAACTTAGTAAAGTTAAAGAAGAAAACAGGGAAATGGAATCTGATCAAATAAACCCCGTTGCCGTCAATTAGACGAATGGGAAAGGAAATAAGATGATAGAAGAGCAAGAAGTCGTTGCTGATGATACTACTCAAGAATATTGGGAAGGCGATTCAAACGACGTAAGTGAACCCGCAGTCGAGCTAGAACCTATGGATCAAGCTCATTTACAAGAGGAAACTCCTGTAGAAATGCCTAAGAGTGCTGAAGGATCTGAAGAACAGAGATATCAGTACTGGCAATCACGGTACGACCAAAAGGCAAGTGAATTTGACAACATGAGTCAAAAAATATCTGAATATGAAAAGGTAGCTCCTATAGCTGAATACATTAAAGAAAATCCAGATATTTTAAAAACTGTTGCAAAATCACTTTCTGGTGACACCCCAACGGTTCCCTCGCAAGAGCAATCATTGGAATTACCACAGAAACCACAACGTCCAACCAAACCAAATAACTATGATGCTACTGAATCTGTTATGGATGCTGATAGTGATTCGTATAAGTACAGAACTGCAATGGAAGATTACAGCGATGGTATGTTTGAATACCAAGACAAAAGAGAAAACGTTGCTCTTCAAAAGTTAGAAATGGAAAAGAGAAACATAGCCCAACAACAACAGGCATATGAAGCTCAACAAGGAACAGATAATATGAAAAATCAGCTTGTTCAACAGTATGGTTATACTGAAGAGAAAGCAAAAGATTTTGTTAAATTCTATTCTTCTCCTGAATCTATTACTTTAGAAAATCTAGTTAACTTAGACAAATATCGAAACAGCCCATCACAGCAAGAAGTAGCAACTCATCAAAAAGTTCAATCAATGCAAAATCGTTCTGAACTATCTAAAGTTCCCACACCAGCAGGAATAGTTTCTGGTAAAGCGCAACCTCAGTATAGTGAAGAAGATTTGTTTAATATTGGCTTGATGAGTAATAAAAGATAAAGGAATAAAAAATGGCTAATACAAAAGTTGTTGGCGCTAAGAATCTTGGCGGTGACGGTGTATTGTACACAGACAGAAGGGATTTCTATATCAAGCCGAATGTTGTTAAAGAACTTTGGACTGACGTAACCCCTTTTACTACCGTAATTGCTAACCAGAGTACTATGTCTGGCTTAGCTGACCCGCTCTTCAAAATGTTTGAACACAAAAACCCTTGGGTAAAGCAACAGTTTGCAATTGATACTGCTGTAGCTGCTAACGTCTGGGGTGGAACTGGTACAATTGCTGCTTCAAATGTTAAATCAGCAAACATATCTATATCTGCTGCTGAAGGCATTCAAATAGGTGCAAACTTAGTAGGACTTGAACTGGAAATTATGTCTGCTACACATGCTCCAAAGTTTAGATGCTTTGTAGCTGCAGCAACTGCTACAACAATGAGTGTTGTTGCGTTAGATAATGTTGATACTTCTGCTTTTGCAGCTACCGATTACGCAATGATTATTGGTAGTGCATTTGGTGAAGGAACTGGTTCTCCTGAAGCATGGAGTGATGATATTTCTGTAGTTTACAATTCTACTCAGATATTTAAAACACCTCTTGAAATTACTGGTACGCTACTAGAAACTTCACTTCGTGGAGAATCAAAAGAGCTTGCTAGAATTAGAGCTATGAAATCCCAAGAGCATAAGATTCAAAAAGAAAGAGCTTTCTTATTTGGTTCTAATCCTAAAGGTATTTCTGGTGGATTTGCTGATTTAGAAGCCCTTACTGATGCTGCTGGAAACACCGTTAGGACTACAATGGGTATTGTTTCTGCTCTTAAACAGTATGGTAACTCTACAGCTTCTTCTTACGAGCAAAACGTATTTGAATCAACTGCTTTAGCTGACTATAGTTCATTTGTAGACGCAATGGAAAAAGTATTCCAGTATGTGCCTACAGCTGGTTCTAAACGATGCTTTGTTGGTGCAGGTGCTTTAGGGTATTTTTCTAAGCTAGGTGGAAGTGCTGGATTTGCTTCAGACTCTGGTTGGAATGTTGGATTAGACTCAATGCAAAGAGATTCTCTTGGTTTTAACTATAGAAACTTAGACACTCCTCATGGACAACTTCAGTTAATTCCTACTCCTGCTTTAAGAGGTCCTTACAACAAGCACATGCTTATGGTATCTGATGAAAATCTATTTCATGCTCAGTATCGTGCTCCTCAGTTTCAAGCTGGTATTCAAGCCAATGACTATGATGGTGTAAAAGACCAATATATGTCTGATGAGGGAGTTGGTATCTCTCAACTTGAATCTCATGCATTGATGGTTGCTCCTTAATGGCACTACTTAACACCCTCACTAAAAACGGTAATAAATCCTCAATGAGTGATGGTGTCCAAAGAGAGGACTTAAAGGTGTTAATTAAAGTTCTTAGTGGAGTAACGGCTGGTGATATTAGCGTAGCGGCTATTACTGCAACTGCGATTGGTCATGCCGATGATACGGATCTGATTACTTTAGCGGATGGAAGTGTCACTTTTACTGGAAGTACAGTTGTTCCCACAGCGGATATTAATGGTGGAGCTATAGATGGAGCCACTATTGGTGCAAGTTCAGCATCAACAGGTGCTTTTACATCGGTTACTGCAACTGGAGCTGTCGATATAGATGGCGCTGTTGATATGAGTAGTACTGTGTTAATGTCTAATGCCTCTATTAAAATGACCGCTCTTCCAACAGCTGCTTCTGGTCTTGCTGCTGGTACATTGTGGAATGATAGTGGAGTTATAAAAATAGCATAAGTTCGTAATTGTACAATCGCTAGGGGAGCTACGTTTAGTATTAGCTCCCCTAGTTTATCTTAAAGGATTCTATGGCTACTTATAGAACGCAAATAGAAAATTTAGCAGGAATCAGCAAATTTAATACAAATGCTGAAGAAGTAATATATCTTGATATGCTTAATAACTTTTTAAAGCAATCCTCTCGTATGGTTTTAGATGTATTAAATAATGATTATTTAAACAAAGATTCTTTAAGTATTAACCTGTCAAGTGCTGATGGCGTTGTTATTAATACTAAAAAAATATCAAAAGTTTTAAGAAATAATGTAGGTTGCATTGAAATACCTTTAGAGGCTAAAGATAAAGTTGAAGCTGGATCTACTAGTATTTACGCTCCTACTACAAGAAGCCCTATTTATTATATAGAAGGTCAAGCATCTGGCGGTGCTAAATTGTTTATTAGACCAGCTTGCAGTGTAGGCGAAGTAGGAAAAGTTTATTACAATGAGTTACCAGCTCCCTTGCATTCAGATCAAGAAATAGTTAATTTTCCAGATGAAGCTGAGTATTCTGTTATTATAGGGGCAGCTGTTAAAGTTTTGCAATACAGATTAAATAGAGTTTTGCACGATGACGAAGATGCTGAATTGTCTCAAGTTATGCAAGCAGAGCTTCAAATGGTAAATAGTATTTTTGTAAGCGAATTATCAAGATTAAGTGGCATACCTATGGGACAGCCACAAGGTGAATCCTAATGGCTCAAACTAATTCAACAACAACAAATTCGCCAAGTTATGGTTATGGTTTAACTCAAGAGCAAATGGTAGAACTTGTTCGTACTCATCATCCTGATATGTTAGAAAATGAAATTCGTGTTTACTTAAACTTAGCTTTAAGGCAATTTACAAAAGACACAAAGCTTCTTCGAGGCGTATTTACAAAAACAATTGTGGCTAATCAAAGATGGTATCAAATAGATGATGAAATTATTTCTATTAACCTTGTCTACGCTGATAATACTTTAATAAAAAGACTAGGCAGTAGCCCAGAAAAGGACGCTTAATGGCTAAGGTATATTGGATAGATAAAGATGCATTAGCAATTGGCGATATAGACGGTTCTGGTAATTTAAGTGGACCTACTGCTGGAACATTAACGTTACATTGTTCAAGACACGATTCTCCTTTTGTAGGAGCAGACACAGGTGCTTCTGTTACAGGAGTAAGAATAGAAACAGGCATGGCTGAATCACCTGTAATACCTGTTGAATTTCACGAGGCTATAGTTCATCTCGCCGTAGCTCACGGGTATGAAAAGAAAGGTCAAATGGAACAAGCTCAATATTTTTTAATGAAATTTGAAAGAGCAAAAGCTTTAGGGAGCAAAGAAGCAAATTCTCATAAATCTGAAGAAAGTTCTATTGTAATTCCAGGGACAGATTATTAATGGGTTTAAAATTATTACAACCAACTAGCGTATGTGATTCTAATTGGAATACAGTTACAGGAACTTATAGCTCTTCAGGTTCATGGTCTATACCTAGTTTTTATGAATTAACAGCTCAGGCAAGCTCTGTAGCAACTTTAAAAATTGAAACAGGAATTAGTCCATCATTATTAAACGCTAGAGCTTCTTTATCTTCTTTGTTAAAAATACAAAATAGCTCTGCTACAACTTTAAAAGGATTATAATGGCATCACTAGCAAATACATCAATAAAAGATACTTACAGTGATTTAATAAGTATTTACGGAGGAACGCCTGGAGAAGGTCTTACAACTTCTTATAAAAGACTTTTTGACGGAGATGGTACAATGAGCAATTTATTTTTGTCAAGTTTAGGTACAAAATTAACTGGACTTACTACAGTACAAGGAAGTTTTGTATTAACAAACCAGAACCCACTAGCTTTCAATACTGCTCCTGATCAAGGAGAATTAGCTTTTATTAATAACAATTTATACATAGGAATAGAATAATATGGCATCATTTACAAAATATAGAGCAGACGAAGTTTTAAGTAAATCTTTAAATGCTGGCGAAGACGCAATAAAAATAGAAAATGCAGATATAGCGACAATAAAAGCTGATATTGCTTTAATAAAAGCAGACATAGCAACAATAAAAGCAACAACTACTAAGTTAGACGCTTGTATTGACGATACTAATAATAAATTAAACGTAGCTACAAGTTAAGGAGTAGAAAATGCCAACATGGACAAAAGTAGTAGTCGAATCAAGTGCAGGTAATATTGCACAAAAAGCAGCAACAGCAGGAACTGCTGATGTTATAGCAAGCCAAGGTGCGTTAGCAACATTAGCTACCGTAGATACGGCACAGATTGATAATAGTGCGATTGAAACTGCAAAAATTAATAACCTAGCGGTTACTGTTGATAAAATAGCAGCAACAACAATAACAAAAGCTAAATTAAATGTTGGTGGTACAGCTACTGATTATAATTATTTAGCTACTATAAGTAGTGGAACTGGATTATCATGGCAACCCTTGCCAACTATTCCTACTGTTACTGATACGATTGCAGATGGAAATGCTAATGCAGCTTCAAGTAATGGAGTGTTTGATGCCATAGCCGCTATATCTAGTATTACTGTTGATACTAGTATTACTAATGGCAGTACTAACCCTGTTACAAATAATGCTGTTTATGATGCGCTTGCAACAAAACAAACTACACTTGGTTCTGAAGACATTGGAACCTTATTAATAGATGGCGGCGCTGTTACTTTGGCAAAAATGGCAAACATGGCTACGAATAGTTTTATTGGTAGGGATACTGCCAATACAGGAGCCCCTGAAGTTCTTAGTGCAACAGCAGTTAGAGCGATATTAAATATAGAAGATGGAGCTACAGCAGACCAAACTACTGTATCTGGTAATGCAGGCACGGTTACTAATGGTGTTTACACTACTAGTACGATAGCTGTTAATAAAGGTGGAACTGGAGCAACAGCAAAAACAGGTACAGGAAACAATGTTTTAAGCGCTAGCCCTACTTTTACAGGTACAATAGATGCTGCTGCTATCACAACCTCTGGAGACCTAACTGTAGGTGGAACATTAATCTCTACTGAAACTGAAATTCTCAAAGTTGAAGACAGTATGATTATTGTTAACGCTGGAGTAGGTACTGGCTCAACTGCTTTCGATGGCGGAATAATGGTTGAACGTGGCGATAATGTGACAGGAACTCAAGGTTTAGTTAAAGTGGCAGGAGATAATGTCGGTATTATGTGGGACGACAGCGAAGGATATTTTAGATTTTCTTCTGCAGCGTCAGATACTGCATTTACTCCAGCTGGTTATGTAGCACAAGCTAGTAACAGCACAGGCGTTACTCCCTCTGACCAAAACTCTGGACCATTAGGTTCAATACACGTTAAAACTAGTGATGAAACTGTATATATAAGAACGGCATAATGCCAGTATACCAAACAAAACTAGACCCAGAAGAGGCTTTATTAATAAAAACTATTATTGAAAAAACTTCTTTTTTGGGTTTAATTGCTGAAAAAGTTGCTAGTATAAAGAAAAAAATGAATAATGTTTTAACAACTCACGAAAATAAAACGGGAGAAGTTGTTAGCAATGAACAACCTCAAGGGTTTCAAAGAGTTCAATAATGTCAAAATTTGTTAAAAACGAAATTGAGGTTCAACCTATGGCTAAAGGTTTTAATGTCAAAGAAACAGATTTCTTGTTAAAACTTTTAATGAAAAGTTCTTTTCAAGGAGCTGAGCTAGAAGTGGCTTATGAAGTAATTAAAAAAATTACAGAAATGCATAGAGTAAAGCTTGAAAATTAAATTAACTATTAAGGCTAATTAATGGCTACTTGGAAAAGAATACTAACTACAGATGACACTTCAAGTGGACCAACAGGTCCTACTGGACCAACTGGACCTCAAGGCTCTGCAGGACCGACAGGTTCAGCAGGTCCAACTGGGAGCACAGGACCTACTGGTGGTAATGGTCCTACAGGTTCTACAGGACCTCAAGGTACTACTGGTAATACTGGACCTACAGGTCCACAAGGCGCTAGCATAGGAATAAATGGACTTGCCCCAACAACTGTTAGCACTTTAGCAACAGGGGCTTCAGCAACAGCAACAATTTCAGGTCCTGCTACATCAAAAACATTTAATTTTGGAATACCAAGAGGGGCTACTGGTGCTTCAGGTCCTACTGGCTCTACAGGGGGGGCAGGTCCTACAGGTAGCACTGGACCAACTGGACCTCAAGGCAGTGTTGGTGAAGACGGAGAAGTAGGACAAACAGGTAGCACAGGACCTACTGGTCCAACAGGTCCAACAGAATATATGACTGCAAACGCCCAATATGCTATGTCGGGAGGTGGAACTGTAGTCTTTACTGGTGGAACATCAAATTTTGTAAAGTGGAGCACAAGAATAATATGTTTACCTGTTGAAAAAAGTGAATTTAGTTCAACTGGATATGTTGATATAACGTGCCCAACTTCAGGCACAATAACTTATTATAATAGTAGTTCAAGCTCTACAAATGCTACTTGTAATTCAAACGGAGTACCAATACCCGATTGGACAGGGCTTTGGTATAGAGTCTCTTTAGGAGCTTCAAACGCCTCAACCCAGTCAAGATTTGCATTGGTTGGATATGAAAACTCAACTTGGAGTCCAGACGCAGGATGGGTTTGTATATGCACTAGAAACGCCGACACCGACGGACATTTAAAATGGAACCCAGGGCAAGTTAACATTCCAGACGCAGGAGGAACTTATTATAGTGGTACTGGGCTAACGTCTTGGGCTACTGGTCCTACTGGGTCAACAGGTCCTCAAGGTTCTACAGGACCAACTGGTGGTACTGGACCAACTGGA
>TARA_R110000803_G_scaffold46692_4_pt1 | contig 13334 bp, 4 predicted proteins | sample TARA_R110000803 | Tara Oceans TARA_R110000803 (sample SAMEA4397772) | marine metagenome | biome: Polar Biome; feature: [SRF] surface water layer (ENVO:00010504); material: water (ENVO:00002006), including particulate matter (ENVO:01000060) such as... | depth 5 m | reverse complement strand
GTGTTCCTAATTTTTGATGCCATTGATTCAAATACATCTTTATTAGTACTCCCAAATACGCTCTTAACGGCTTCGGAATCTAATGCAGAAACTATATCTGCTTTTCCCTTTGTTGGCACGAGTGCTTTACTGAACATTATGTCTGCTTTACCGGCAGCTATATCTTGCTTTTCTTGTACTGTAACATCGCCGTATTCTCTAATCAGTTGATTTGCAGATAATCTAGCCATAAGGTTTATCATACCTTGTAGTGTCTTGCTCTCTCTACCTCTTCCTGATGCATCTACAGTAACCATTAAATCACCATTCGCATCCATGCCAAAAGCTTTTAAAAGATCCGTTTTATCTAAGCCTCTTTTTAATATAAATGGTGCTAACCCATTCTTCTTCGTAAACCTAGGGTTTTTATTATATAGCTCTTGTAATATGTTATTAGGTAAATTAGTAGCTGCCCCTTGTAATTCTTTACTAGTTAAACCGCCTGGGGGTATTGCTCCCTTAGGTAATAGTTTTAATATTAAATCAAGATTTTCATTAGCCCATACTCTAGCTGATTTATAGTCACCTCTATTAAACACCGTCTTTTTATCAGATAGCTTTTTAACCGATATGGTTAGCTCCTCTGATATAGGCTCTAGTACTGCCAACAGGGCTGCATCGTCTTTTTTAACTCCTATTTTTGCAAAGGTTTTTTCCTTAGCCGGTATATCCTTAGTTATTTCTTCTATGGTATCTATTACTTTGTTTAATGCAACTTCATCTGCAATAAATTCTTCAGCGGGTTTTATTAAATCTGCAACCCTAGCATCTTCTTCTGCAATTTCTATTGCTGTGCTAGTAGATTCAAAAGGTAATACATCGTCTGACGCTATGCCTCGCATACCCTCCCCTTCAATATCTTTTGTAAAGTCTGTTTCTAATATTCTTTTCGACGCGGCTATAGCCCTTAACGGCAAATTCATACTTATGTATATCTCAATTGGGACACCTGATTCAGGCTTGTAAGTTCTTATCAAATCTATTATGCCCCCTTTACCTGTATTTATTTCGTCAGTTAGCAATTGTCTGTCAAACCCGGGGGCGTTCTCTCTTTTGTTAACAAGTCCGGCAACCATGCCTCCAAACTCTTTTATTATTTCAAAACTTCCATCAGCACCTTTTTCTTCGTATATCTTTTGTACTTTTTCAGATGCCGCTTTGCCGGCTTCTGTTACAGGCTTAGCCCCCTCTTTTGCTTTTGGTTCAGGCTTAGTTTTAGTTTCTGTAGGCTCTTGCTCCTCTATCTGCTTAATTTTAGCTTCTAGCGCCGCTTCTTGAGATTCAAATTCGCTAAAGCTTATATCGCCAGTATTCCTTTTATCATATAGGTCATCTATCTGCTTACCAATTTTATTGATTTCAGATTCTTGAGCAGAGGTTAATGCTTTTGAAAGTTTTATTCCAGCTAAATCATCTATGAGAGCTCTTTTACCTTTAGGCAACTTTTGTTTTGCTGCCGCTATTTCTTCTTTTTGTATATCGGCTTTTTCACTATCGCCAATTTTTAGCCTTTCAAATTGCTCCTTAGTTAATTCTATCCTTGTGCTACGACCATTTTTATCAATTATATCAGCATAACCATACCTTGTATCAGTTGATCCGGTGTATTTTTGTAGTGCATCAACTGTTGTTTTACCTTCTTTTAAGGCGTCCGCCACTTTTTGTTCTTTTATTGATACTTCTACAATTTTACCCGCTACAGTGCCTTTAGCAAACTTTTTTTGAGCAGGGGTAAGTTTGCCTTTGCTGATACTTTTATTAAGATCTTTTAAGAAATTAAATACGTCTACATCTTTATCAAAAGAAATATCTGCTCCAAAATATGTTTGAACTATTCTTCTGTATATATCCTTTATTTTAGTAATAATGCTATCGTTAGGCTTTACTTGCCCGTTATTTATTGCATCAATAAGCAATGTTAATGATTCTTCTGCTCTAACATTTTCTGGGCTTGTTTGGTATTCCTTTATGCGGTTGACGTAGGCAGCATTGTCTTTACTTTCTTCAAGCAGACTGGCATCAATGTTTAATAAGTAATTTTTTAACGATTTTCCAAGTTCAACCTGCAAAGCGGGATTATTTTTTATTGCGTGGTAAAGTACGGCATGTCCCCCTTCATGGTTTATTACTTTGGTAGCATTATCTTTAGTGGCTTGTTCCTTATTAATTATTATAACTTGAGATCCATCTTCTAGTGTTTGCAATATTAATCCCTGTGAATCCGCGGCTTTCTTTATATTTGTGCCTTTCTTTAATTTTCCTTCCTTTTCAAGCTGAGATAAAGCTTCCTCAACTTCTTGGTTATTTTCTTTTGATATTACTGTAACGCCTTCTAATTGTTCTAATGCTTGCGTCCCTTTAGCGGTTGCTTTTTCGGCTTTTAACTTTATATTTTGTTTTATACGACTGTCTTTTATTTTTTGGTCAACATCGCTAATTTTTTCTTGTATTTCTGATGAAAATGCCTCTCCTGCTTCCTTTTTTTGATTTATAAGGTTTTCTTTCTCTATTAATAAATCTATTTGCTCGGCAGTTACATCTTCAGGCGAATTTTCAATAGCTTTTTTAATATCTCTTGCAAAGTAAATAGTTTTTTCATATTCTTTTTGTATATCAAGAGGAGCATCAGATTTCTCTAACTCTTGGTATGTTGTTAGTAAACCGAGCTCAACAGACTCTATATTCGCAGCCACTTGATTATAAATCAATAATTTTTGATCTTTAAATGTTTGGGCTGCACCAACTGTACCTAAAGTGCCACTAAGCATTAGGACTCCAGCTATAAGTTCTTTTTGGTTAGCTAAAAATTCAGCTTGTTCTGGAAGAGCCAGACCGTAAGAGGCATCAGTAATTAGATTCATTCCAGCAACTAATTCCTCTTCACCAATTTCTTTAGCAATATTGGTTAAAAAAGTTTTTGATGCAGCCCCGGCGGCTTTTTTATTTGCAGCGCCTGCTAAGCTACCTACAAAATTATTTGCTATTTTTGTGCCCACAGTGCCTTTTAAAAAGTTAATATCTGGCATAACAGCTTGCAAAATACCCTCTGTAGCAGAAATAGTTGAGGCGTAAGTAGTAGCGCGTATTCCAGTTAACCCTTTCTCTTCAGCTAACTTTTGGTTATCTAAAATTGTTGCCTTAAATGCGGCATCGGCCATTATTATATCATTTTTTAATTGTGCAGAAATCGGAGCCATTTTACCTCCAACTTTTTTTGCAGCAAACCCCGCCACTTTTTGGCCTATTGCTTCTCTAGTCCCAGTAAATTTACCTTTCCTAACTTCATTTATCAGTAACAAAGTAAAGGGGACCATGCTGGTTCCTAATTTTGCATAATTTCTTGGGTTAAAATCTTTAAACTCTCCTTCCTCATTAGTAATGTTAAATTTTTCATCTGTAGATTTTGAAACAAATTTACTATTGCTCCAATTATATATTATGTCTTGAAACGCGTCGTAGGAACTATAAGAATCTTCATCTGTGCCAAGATCAGCAAGAGATGTAATCAACCAAGTTGGCGCACCCACAACATATTTTTTAGCAACATCATATAATCCGCCTATTAATTCCCCCCCAACAATGTCCATTGCTCCATTCCAAAATCCATCACCTGCATATTTTTCACGATATTGTTTCGCTTGCTCTGTAAGTTTAAAATTGTTATTAAGCACTCCAGTTGAAGCATTCACCCCAAGATCTCCCAATAGCCCTTTTTGTTCTAAATCTAAACTTGCGCCTTTCTCTTTGGCGTTAGCTTTATAGTTGTCATATTCTTTTTGTAGCAAAGTCCCCTCGGTTTTTAGAATTTTGGATCTATCTACTAATTCTTGGGTAGGGTTTAACTTAAACTTTGCTTCAATGCTTTTTTGCTCAGCATTTATACCGTTTAATTTTTTTACTATTGCATTTGAATAATCAGTAAAAGTTTCTTCTAATGTTTCTGCTTTTTTATTAATTTGTTTTATCTCTTGCTCTAATATATTAGACTTATACTTATTTATTAAGTTTTCTTTTTCATCTAATGTAAACACCCCCTTAGCAAGTTTCTCCAATGTTCTCTGGTCTTCTCCCTCTACTATTGCTAATGACACTCTACGATCTAACTCTATTTCTTGTGTTGGTGCATTGCCTTTCCTATCGCCATATAAATTTTCAATAAGCCCAAAAGTTTCTTTATAAATTGCGTCTAGCCCTCCAATAGGATCAGCTCCAGTGCCTTTTTTTAATTGATCTAGAGCATTTAGGGCTGTAGTAACCTTAGGGTCTAGCTTTAATCTATTTATTTCTGCAGCATTGGCTTCGTCGAATGAGGCCATACCCTCATTTATTATTCTATCATATTCCTCTACATCCGCGTTTTCACCTATACCCGTATTGTCTACAGCATATTGAGTTAATAAATTTTTTCTTTCTTGCCTTTCTGTTTCTATATTTAAAATTTCTTCAACAGGATTTTCTTTTTTAGTAATAAAGGGCTTTTCAAATACAACACTTTTTGCTTGGCGTTGTATGGCATTTTTAAGATTAAACGTTGCGGACTCTAACGAAAAAGAATTAGCGCTGCTATAATCTGTTGAAAGCAAAGGTCCAACCCCAGATGCTGAAACTTCTTCTGTTGCTGTGGCCACATCTTCCTCCACAACAACATCTTTCTTTCCCGGCTTTTCAACTGCAAATTGCTCAAAAAAACTTTTAGCCATTGCATCTATATCCTGTTCGGAATATCCTTGTTCGTACATTAGCTTAGAATTGGCATTAAGCCTATCTAGCATTTCAGGTGTTAATTCTTTATCGTTCATTTTTTATTAAATTAAAGGGGTAGGCCTATATTCTAAAATAACATTTCCATTTTTATCAAATCTTTTCCCTGTTCCGAGTTCTATTGGTATAAACTCTTCTTCTAAATAAGTCTTTATCTTATCCATTTCTGTAAATATATCATACCCCTCTTCTAATATTGGGTTTTCAATTATAGTAGTCGTACCTTTTTCTTTGCCAGCCCTTGTTGTTTCTTCAAAAGGTATAAATTTACCGTCCTCTATTTTAAAGTTAAGACCTTTAGTAATTAAACCACCCATCTCTTTTCTAAACGCATCTATTATTTCTTTCTCATCTATGCCCGATGCTTTAATTGGAAGATTTGGAATCGAAGTTCTGTTTCGTATTTCAGCAACGTTAGATTTTAAATTTTCAAATGCTCTATCAATTGTGCCTTGCGTTTTAGCAGCTTTTAATTGTGTATCTGTAGGTTTATAACCCTTCCCCGCACTAGCTCTAGATTTTCTAAGGCTTTCAGTTGCAGCACCATCAATTACTTTTTGTTCCGGTGCGAATACACCATTGTCAGCCGCTGTACTTACTTGAGCAAACTGCATAAATTTATCATACTGTTCGTCGCTTAGGTGAGCAGTATTTGCTTTGTACTGTGTTGCGTCTTGTACAAACTGCCCGTTGTCATCTGTAACCTGCACCCATTCGTTAAATACTACTTTACCGTTTTCTTTTACAACATTCCCGTTTGCATCTATTTTGGGAGGTAGATACCCTAAGATTCTACCTTTAGGGTCAGGATTATTAGGATCTAAAATACCTTTAGATTGCATATAGTCTACCATTGACTCGGCGCCATTACGTATTATCTTTTCACCTATTACACCAGCTGGAATGTTTGATTGATCCAAAAGCTGATCGGTATTAATACGGGTAATATCATATACTTCGTTACCTATCGTTTCTTGGGTTTTAACAAGATATTGTTTTGAAGGTGTGCCATCGGCCTCAAAAGTTTTATTCTTAATCAGCACAGCCTTAGTCTCACTACTGGCGTCGGGTACTATTCTATAAGTTCCAAAATTGTATTGTGTTGAGCCATCCTCATCTTTTGGAATATAATTAATAGCGCTTCTTATAATATCATCCCCTTTTTTTGCAATAGTATAAAGCCCCCAATTACCATTTTCGTCTTTAACGGTTTCGAATGAAGTTTCCCAACCTAGATTAATACGAGCCGTTTGACTGTATGCCTCAAGCTCCGCAGCTGTCATTGACCCAGGGGCGATTTGACCAGGCTTATTACCAACACCATTAGTAATAGCGTCCTGCATCATGCTTTCCGTATAAACTCCTCCCTCGAGCATAGATGGCAAGCCCTCAATAAACTGCTGTGTGCTACCTATTATTTTAAGGTTTTCTTGGTATCTAGGATCGCTAGTAGATAATCTAAGATTTTCAATCCTTGCATTTGCCTGTTCGTTTATAACACTACTTATACCGGTCCCTAAGCTTGCTCCGTCAATCGGAGTTTTATCTAGCAAAGCATTACCCTTACCCTGAGATATTGCGGCCGCTTCCCAAATTCGTTTTTCAGCGTTTTCCATCTCCTTTGCTTTCTTCTCTCTTTTTTCTGCTTGAGCTATTGATGCTTTTGCTATTAACCCAATTGCATCAAAACCTTCCTTCGTTGCTTGCCTGGATAACTTACCCGATTGTGTGTCCACCAAAGATGCTGGTTGTCTATATGTACCCATATTAAAATAGTATTCTTATTAATTTTTTATAATAACTTTCAAATCTTTATTTATCAGCCGCCGTCAAGCAAAAAGAGGGGTTGAGCCTGTAATAGAGGCAGGAACAGCATCACCGCCACCATAGTCGTCGCCGCCACCATCGTCGTCTCCGCCTCCACCGCCTCCGCTACCAAGCCCGCCATTACTGATTGCTGCTGCAAATAATGACCCTGAGCTCTTGCTTATGCCTGACATCATACTAGAAAAAGCAGCTCTCTCATCTATTTTACCCTGCATCTCTCTTGCTCTTTGTTCATCTACCATAGCCTGCGACCTATCTAAATCTGCTTCTAGCTTATTAAATTCAAAAATATCACCAGATACTCCCGCATTTTGTATTCGTATCCCTTCTTGCATTCTTTGTTGTTGCAACTGCTGTTCCCCTTGAGCCCTTAGCTTGTCATTAGCTGCCTCTTGCCCTTCAATGCTTGCTGCAACACCTTTCTTACTTGCTAATGCCGCCTGAGCTAATGCTGTAGCACCTCCTGCACCACCGCCGGTAGCCCTAATTGTATCCAATGTGTTTGCTAAAGCCATGTCTGTTTGTTCAATCTGTATCTCGGCGGCTTGAGTTGCAACACCTAAATTTGCATAAGCATTACTTAAGTTGCCAGATAAATCTGTTACACTTTCGTATGGATTTACAAATGCTTGTCTTTTTGCTTCTAAGCCCTGTAAAGTATTCTCTAAGTTTCTTCTTTTTTCCCTGGCTCTTTTTTCGTCTTTACGTCCATTAACAACACCCACAATACCGTTCATTATCGTTGGGCCTGCTGTAGATATTATTGCCATTCCTATCCCTACCATGTTATTTATTTTTTTATGATTTTACAAAATTTGATGACACTGCAAACAGGTTTTTAAATCCACCAATATCTGTTGTGTTATCTGTACTTAATTTAACTGTAGCATAGAATCCTTTTATGCCACTCATGCTTATATTTGATGCTACTTGTCCAGGCATACCAAATTGAAGGTTATCGCTACCCCCCACTTGTACGCCGTTGTTTACTAAGTTAGCAAAATATTTGTTTTCTTTTATATTAAACCCAACTCTGTAAGTAACCCCCGCCTCTATGTAAGCTCCATCCTCATAGCTTTTCACTGCGGATGCCTCATCTTTATAACTATTACTTGTTGCTTCTGTTAAAAGTTGCCCTGTTGGGTCTGACAAAAAGAAATCAGCTTGCCAACCATTTGTACCTTCATAGTTTATTGTATTAAAGTTCTTTGATACAGAAACCATCGGATTAAACGATAGTTGAACTGAGGTTGGGTAATATGTGCCGTAGAAGTTACCTTTATTATTAATCACACCCTCATCATAATGTTTCCATATAGAGCCACCTTTTGCTGTGTAATAAACATTGTCCAACGTGTTACCAAAGCTTGGATCATAATCCCAGAAGCTAGTCCACCCATTATTGCTCTCGTTAAATGATAATGTATTGTATGTTCCAGCGGTGGGCTGTTGCATTGAAACTACGTAATTGTCGTAATAATTATCATATGTTCCTACAACCTTATCTTTAATATTTTTATAGAAAGATATATTACCTCCTGCAGGAGGGTACAATTGAACAACACCATTAAAGGTTACAATTTTAGTGCCAGGCAGTGGACCATTACCCACATCAATAACATATAAGCCTTCCGGGAATAAGCCACTTGACAATGTCTGCATCCCAAGCTCTAGGTCAGCAACGGCATTAAATTCTGAATCAATAAAATAAAGGTAATTGTTAAATCCAGTAGGCTGATCTATATTTAAGGCTACGGTTACTTGGAAGCTTTGCGGTACCTCCGAAATGTTTGCTAATGTATCACGGAAGTAATCCCGCATACCGTATGAACTTATTTCTGTAATTCCATCCCTTGATAGCCTTAACATTGAGCCCCTGTTTTTATCAGAAAAATACACTCTGTACCCTTTAAATGCAAAAGATTCAGGGTTATCACTTATGCCGTATTCTCCACTATATTGGTTTATCTGCCCCAATACAAGCTGTGTTGCTGTAAGCGTTTGATTTCCATCTGCACTATATATTGCATCTTTATCTACTAAAGCATTGCTTACCTTATCTTCTTGAAATATTATTAAGTTTGTGTCTGTTGTATATAGCTTTTGTATTGCGCCATACCTAGGGTCAAGCTCTCTAGTTATGTTTTCACCTGTAGAAAATACATTAGTTTCATTAACACCCGTTCTTGAGTTATATAAGCCGGAATATATAATTCCATTGCTTAGTATCAGCTCAGTGTCTTCTGACTCAGATATAAACGCTTTAACGCCAAGGTCAACAATTGTATTGTTATACCCACCGCGTATACGGGCTTCTTCAATATACCAGTCAAATAGCACATTGTCCTCATCAGTTGACGCTTCTAAAGGGAACGTAGGGTATCCAGCTGGGGCCCAAGGCAAAGATGGCCAAGTTGCTTTACCTGGATAATTTCCTATTCCGGGTAAAGCCTCTACTACTTTTTTAGCTAAAAAGCAATTGAAATATTCTATTTCTTTAATTAATCCCATCGTGTTATATTAATTCATTAAGCTATCTTCATGATAAATTCTATATAAATTGTTTGAAGTGGATATGGCGTCCCAGCTACATTTAGACCACCTTGACCTGTGCCATAGCCAGCCCCACCTGTATCCATAACGATAACTTTAAAGCGGAACCTGGTATCAGTCTTAATAGTACCACCCGTTACATTTGCTGAAGGTGGAGCGCTAGGATCATAGATTGGCCAAATTGTTCCCGCTGGATTTAAGGGTGTAACACTTCCAGAATATTCAACATTCTCGTATACCCCATAAGAGTTTTGTAAAAGCCGTATTTGATTGCGGATAGGTGAGGTCCCGTCAAAATTCATAAACCCATTATTGTAATCCTGCCAACTGCCCCCTGGCGTATTAGGATCCCCCGACCAAAAAAATTGCAATGCCCCTACAACATCTGGTATTACCCATGACATACCTTCTTTAGCTTTAGCTATATTGGGGTCAGAAGTGCCATTCCTAGAATCAAAATTATATAATGAGTACCAATTATTCAGAGTATTCGGAGTCTGATCCCATATTGGGTTTGGTGCTGGAACATGTACGGTATCTGACACAGGGGTTGTAGCAGATTCAACTATTGTTGGATATGAATTTGTTAACCTATTATTATATCCGTCAAACCCTATAGCAATGTCATTAACCTCATTAGGTTTTTGTACACTGCTTCTATTCACGGTACATCTAAAAACAAATCTAAACTCATCAAATGTAGCGCTTCCTTTCGTATAAGAAAAATAAGTACCTGGCGTTGTTCTTAGTTTGAATCTATTAGGAGGTGTTGGGTCAGTAACTATTTCAAATAAAGGATCATTTGTTATATCTATTTCTATTCTTGTAGCAGTTGTAGGGGCTATGGTCCATGCTTCTAGTATTTCTATACTAACATTTCCTGGCCACTTACTTGTTAAGCTGGTGCCCGCAGAATTTACAACATCAAAAAAAGCTGCACTAATAAAATCCCCAGGGCTTTGACTCTCATTTAATCCCCACGTCCAATCAACTATTCGTGCAGGAAAATCACTTCCAACATTTGATAAGATGCTCTGATTTAACTCAGATATAAGCCCGCCGCTACCTGTTTCGTAAAATATGTCTATACTAGACTCAACTGGAACTGTTTCATATACGTTTAATTTTGCTGACCTATAAGTTACATCGCTGGTAACTACTCCTGCACCTCCGGTAGAGCCAACTGCTCTTTGAGTGCTAAGTTTGCCAATATATGGATTTCCACCTAGGTTTAATTCGCCAATTATTGGGGGAGTAATGTTAGGCTGAGCTGTTATTTGTGGTTTTGGAATGCTATAAAATGGAGATGAATTATAATCGTCCCCCTGTGTATCTAAGTTAACACCTATTTCATCTCTAGTCCCTATTAAAACTACTTTATCGGGGGTGGGTGAAGTATGAAACTGCTGACTTGTTGCTCTGAAAAAATCAGTTATGCTGCAATCTATTCTAGGATATATTTCTACAGAACTTGAAAATTGCCTGTCATCAGGGCCTACTTCTTTTAAATCCCTTGGGATTTTGTTTATATTGTCTGAAAATAAAGTTAAAAAGGCAACGTCCTTGGATCGTGGCACTGTGGTAACGCTAACTACTAAGTCTTGTGTTCCGCCAATAACACTTGGCTTAATCGTAACCTGAGTCCCTGTACCATATTGCCCATTCCCCGTATTTGTCATAGTAACTGACTGTACAGTGCCATTCCCATTTATTATAACTTGCATTTGTAAACCAACTCCAGCGGCAGCAGCAGATCCGGACACGTCCCAGCCATTAGAGTACGGGGTGCCGTCGGGGTCTGTCTGGCCACCTTGTAGTGGATATCCGTTGTATTGCCCTGGGCTATAATCGGCTGCTTGCTGAATTATAGTTAATGATTCAGCTGTACCTGGGTAGTTATTTAAAACTGGGGGGAGGTATACATTGTAATAATCTTGTTCTTTTTGTTGAACAACTACTTTATAACTATACCACCCTGTAGGGTTTTCTTCCGAGTACAACCCAGCATATCCAGGATTTCCTATCTGAGATGGAATTAAACCATTAAATTGTATTTTTAAAGAATCTCCTCTATATACCTCTGTAGAAGTTAAAAATGTAGGGGATTTAGAAAGGTAAGGATTATAAACCGTAGAAAGTGGAGAATTAATTACATCCGACTGTCTACCAAATTTATCAACTAAGATAATACCAATCTTATAAGATCTGTTCTGCTTTAGTGAATGGCTAGGATATTCTATTTCGCTTATAGAATCAAATTGGCCTGCTTTTGGTTTTTCCCCAGCAAATACTGAAAATGGTAAATTTGAGGGTCTTGATGTCCTTACTAAATAGTTACCATACATGACCCTATTGCCGGATAGCTCTTGAGCTTTTGCTCTAATTGGTACCTTATCTGACACCCTAGTTGTTTCATTAGATGGAAGTGTTCTTATTGGAATTTGGGAGGTGTATTGATATAAATATTCAGAATTATTATTAAACTGTAAATCAGCTGTAGCTATAGTTTCAATAATTTTTATAGCATTAGAGTCAGACTCTTTGTATAATATATCTATTTCTTTTACTTTTAGATAAGGGTTTAAATCAGATACAGTAGAAACGCCTTCAGGCATACTTATTACTAACTCGGCTGAATTTACTTTGTTTTCAAAAAAACTTATTATAGTACTTTGTATGGCCTTAAGTTCATCTGAATTTGACCCTGCTGAATCAAATACGTCCCATGGAATTGAATCTTCTAAAAAATAGCCATCTTGCCTTGGTATAAAAGCTGCTTGGGAGAAAGGGGCCATTAAAGAATACTCGTTGTCGTTGTATTTAAATCTATAGCTAAACCTAATAAACCTATCTGTTAAATAATCAATGTCCCCCTCAAATGTTGCATCATAGTAAGGGTTTGCCCCTATTGTAACTACGCTATCGGCGTCTATTGATGCACCGCTAACAGTAATTTGATCACCAGATATATCCGTAATTTTTACATTATTTGCAACTGTAATTACTGGGTTGCCACTAGAGTTTACTGTTGTTATTGTTGCTCCAACCCAATTTCCATTTATGCTTTTGTCTGCCGTAAATGGATTTGTGCCTCCAGAAACTACCTCAACAACTTCAGTTTTAGGTAAGTTTTTAGAAACAACATCCTTCATAGTGGGGTCTTGATTTAAGTTATTCCTAGTTAAAGTTATAACTAAATCTACCTCCCCCCCTATCAACCCCGCAGCCACAGTTATTGTATCGCCTACTGCAAAGCCAGTCCCCAATAAAGAAATATCATCAGATACAGTAACCGATTCAACAAGCCCATTACTTACTAAAACTGTTATAGTCCCACCAACACCTGCCCCAGACGTTGTAAAATTACCAGTGGGGCCTATAACGCCAGGGTAAGTGTTATCTGTGCCCTCATCTATATTTGTTGTTATGTTTAATTTTGTATTAGGGAATAAGTCGCCAACACCTGTTAATTTAGATAATCTTAATGGTTTCCAAGGATAATACTTAGCTACAGATACGTCTTCTTCTTTTAAATAATAAGATGGATTTGACAACGCCGTAGTCACGTTTATCTTTCTTGGCTGATTTCTATTGTCCGTGAAAAATAATAAATCTTCTATTAAGTTTATTCCTAGGACTGGGTGCAGCTTTTCAAAATTTAAAAAACTCCCGCTAACTAAAACAGATCCAAGATTATTTCTTGTATCGTACACACATATATAATGATGTGATTGTGCTGGAGCAAAATTAGATAACCCATTGCCAGATACATCATTCCAGTCAGTTATAAATGTAAATAGCCTATTACTAGCTGTATCTATATAAAACCCTATAATTTCAAGGTTAATTCCTGTTAGCCCAAAGTCAGTTAGCAAAACGTTGCCACTAACATTCTGCAACAGCCCAGAATCGCTATCCTCAGAATTTATTACTGCCGCATTCCTTGCGTCTATATATTCTTTGTTTGAAATCATTCTTGGGTTAAGATCTTTGTTCATCTTAGCCCCGACAAATATATTTTTAACTTCTGGCATATTATATTATTTTATCCATTTAGATTTCCCTCTCATAAGCTGAGTAAGTTCTTCTATCTTAATATTAGATAATCTTATTTTTGCATTCCTTAGCTTAGCGCTTCTTTCTCTCCTTAATCT
>TARA_R110000803_G_scaffold94043_2_pt1 | contig 13357 bp, 14 predicted proteins | sample TARA_R110000803 | Tara Oceans TARA_R110000803 (sample SAMEA4397772) | marine metagenome | biome: Polar Biome; feature: [SRF] surface water layer (ENVO:00010504); material: water (ENVO:00002006), including particulate matter (ENVO:01000060) such as... | depth 5 m | reverse complement strand
GTTTCTACAAATAAAGAAATTACACAGAACGAACATTCGTGGAATGCAGAGGCTGATGGGGAGAGAATTAAATGTTTAGAGGCTGCGAAAGTAGATGTTAAAAGCGAACTTCACCCCTCTGCACATTTTGTCTTTGGGCGAGAGGTTGCGAAAATAGGACACTCGGCGAATTTAAACACGCACGAAGTAAGGCTTACGCAAGACTGGGGCGTTATAGATCCAAATACACTGGCACTGGGAACTATTCTTCCACAGAAAGATAAACTACTTTATACCTATGTTAGACATTTCCGGAAACTTCAGATGCGACCGGGTAATACTATTGTAGCATTTTAAATTTTAGAAAGTTTAACACATGTCCTCAATTAATTTAATTAAACTTTAAAAATTAGATTAATTAAAAAAATCTCTAATGTAATTATAAAGATGGCTTCTATTAATTCAATAAAACGAGTAGAGATTTACCCAAGCAACAGAGCTACAGCAAATAATACGTGGTCTTATAAAGAGGGTAATCCCACCCTTGTCTTTAATTTTGGAGTACAGGATACTTACCTATTAAGTAATACCTTAAAATTGAACTTCACATTAAGAGTGTTGGATGCTGCCGGTGCAAGACCAAACAACGATGGGCAAAATGGTGCTGCAGCATCGGCAATTCTCCAAAACGATAAAATTGGTGCGATGTCGTGTTTCCAGAATATTACATTAAGTAATGCATTAAATCAGAATTTAGAATATGTTAGAAATTACCCACGTCTTTTAGCCTCTCTTATTCCAGCGAGGGCGAACTTTGAGGATTACACAACAATTCTCGGTCAGCAGTTCGGAGCGACTTCTAATAAACAAGCACAGGGTATGGTTAATAACCACGATATTCAGGTGTCTGCCCCTTTGCTTTGTGGTCTATTTTTAATGGGAGAACCGATCCCGCTTGGTATGAATGGCACAGGTGGTCTGCAGATAAAACTGCAAATGTCACCATCCATAGAGAGTAATTTTGCTGCTAATGCTGCGGGGTCATATTATCAGATTGTTAATCCGACGTTGACGTGTGCATTAGGAATGCCAGAGGGCGGTCAACTACCTAAAATTGCTGGTATGCCGTATCTCGCATATTCAAATTATTACGGGGTATTGAATAATGGCGACGAAACGCACAATATAAATTGTGGGTTGAGTTCTGTTTTAACGACATTTAGTAATTTCATACCTACAACACATATCGCAAATAATACGGAAGATGGCAATGCCACCCCCGATTTGAGAAATGCTCCATATGCTGCTGCAGATACTGCCCCAATATCTCGCTATACCAGTTTAAGGGGTGGTTTAAAATTCCCGTATCAATTCACTGTAGATGAACGACGCAATATATCCACTAACGCATTAGGGGCTTTTGTTTCTAATTTTGAGGCACAGTTGGCTCGTAATTTCTTGTCTTCTATTTCCAGTCCTATTAAGGATTTAGCACAGACCCTAACTGGTAATATTTCAGAGGCAACTCAGGCTGCACCGGATGCTACAACCGCAATTCAGCAGAATTTTAATACTGCTGGGGAGAATATTATAGGGGTTGGTTCAAGATACGACCAGTTGGGAGTTGGTGATGGTGCTAATTTTACTAATCGTAGTTTTTCCCATCGTTTCCAATCGGGATTAAATGGTGTGTCGCCAAATTCGGTTTATACATTTATGCTGGGTAAGAATATGATTACCTTTAATGATAATGGTGGAATTGCGGTGACTAACTAAAAAGTTTTAAGACATGTCCTAAATTAATTTAATTAAACTTTAAAAATTAGATTAATTAAAAAAATCTCTAATGTAATTATAAAGATGGCTTCTAATAATATACCACGAGCATTAAGAACCGATTTAAGAGATGACGGGCTGGGTCAGTCCCAGTTTGTTGAAACAAGAGTAATACAGCCAACAAGTGGGTGGACTGGATCATCGCAGGGACAAATACGCTGGATTTTACCAAAGCAGGGAATTTTGGATAAAAGTTCATATATTAAATTACAAGTTGAGGGTGCTACGGCAAACCACCGGCTTCCCTTAACCGCAGGTGCTTTGGCGATGATAGAAACGGCTACTTTATTTTGTGGTGGTGTTCAGGTTGCTCAGACGAGAGGTGTCGGACAATTACTTAATCTAAAACAATTTTATAGAACTCCCCACGAGAGAAATGCAAAACAAGCCCAGCGAGTTGGTTGTTTTTCGGGACAGATGTATGACGGGACTACAACGGGAGGCACAAATAAACCGGGACATGTCGGTATAAATACCTATGAAACGTGGGCTACTGGCGGGGGTTCTGCATTTACAACTAACAATCGTGAAATATCAACGGGCTATGTTCTTACTAATTCGGCGGTCACAACTCCCGAGTGGAGAATTTATATTGAGGAATTATTCCCGATTTTAACTAATAATAATTTACCTCTCGGATTAATTGATGAAGAGTTTAGTATTGTACTGGACTTATCTCCCGACGAAGCAAGAGGACAGAGAGCAGTAATGAACGCTGCGGTGGGCTGGACGACTGGCACAAATGTTATTAAACCATCTTTGCACGTTGACTTGGTTTTTTACGATGATCCGATTAATGCCCCAACTACAATGGATAAACTCCGTGATGTTTTGGATAAGGGGGAGAAAATTGTATTTACAGATAGTCAGTATATCCTACAAAACCAACCCGCTGCTGCGGGGGCTGGGGAGCAATCTGTTAATGTATTGCTTGGGTTAGACCATCAGATAGTAAGGAATATTTTAGTTGCTACGCCGTTTTCGGTAAATTATGCTGCTGCGGGGGCGAATAGTGGCGATGTTATATTGGGGCAGTATTATTCACAGGGGTCTACGATACATAATACTAATACGGGGAAAGGTGGAAATACGCTACAAGTCACTATTAATTCTCTCCCAATATATCCTAATCCGATAGATAGTGATAATAAAATTTGGGATCAGTTGTCGCAGGTTATGCCGACACCATTTAAAATCAACCAAGCCCAGTCAAGTTTCGTAGGACAGGCGGATGCTGCGGGGGTAATTGTTGCTAATCAGAATAGATTTACCGATAAAACAATCTTCGGAGCAGGACACCCACAGACATCTCTCTGCGGACGGGGACATTATTATGGGATTAATTTAAGTAGAACATACGCAAATGTTCTCGGGGCTGGGACTTCGGTTGGTAGACAGCCGGTTCTTTTAGAATTAACAGATAATAGATCTGCTGCACTTATTGCTGCAAAACTGGTTCATATATGGGCTTCTTGCGAGAGGGTTATGATGGTACAAAACGGAAGAGTTAGAGTTTCGGGGTCTTAAATAATAAATCTTTTACTATATTAAATGTATATTATAACAAGTTATACGAAGCGACAAGCAAAGAAACTCGGTGTAATCGTAAAGCCTTCTACTAACAAAAAAAAGAAGATAGATGTTTTTAAAGATAAAAAGAAGATTGCTTCTGTGGGGGCAATCGGATATTTAGACTACCCAAATTATATCAAGAAGATCGGGAAAGAAAAAGCAGAGATTAAAAGAGAGGCATATAAGAAAAGACATGTCGGTAATAGACATAAGAAAGGGAGTAATGGATTTTATGCTGACAAATTATTATGGTAAAAAAGTAATATCGGAGAGGCGGGGAGAAAGTGGGGGAGTTTCACATTTCCACACAATTCCTATAAAACAGCAAAAATGTGAAATTACCCCACTTTTGAAATACTCTTTTTTATACAAAAATTTAATATGTAAAATTAATATATTAAATTTTTATCTAATCTTATAATAAATGACTGATACTAATTCAGAGAAGTCGGGGACACAAACATTTTTAATTGAATGCAATAGAGGTAATAGTGTTATAGACCAAAACGCACCCGATAGTAATAATGGGAAATGGTCTACGCAGACAGACTTTTCATTTGAGAGAGGGGACAGGGTGGGGGTTGAGGCTATTATGATAGAAAGTAATGGGGCGGGATCACAACAGCAAACAATAGAATTTAGTGGGGAGAATATTAAACAGGGAGAAACTATCCAAGATTGGACTGATGATATTATAGTTTTAGAATTTGGATTTTATATTAAAAATAATTCAGAGAAAAACATTAATTTACCTCTCGGATTTCAACATAATTTAAATACTAATTATGGAACATCTCTCCGAACTAATCAAGGGTCGTGGATTAAAGTGGGAGATGTTATACCACCATCCCCCGCACAAGTTCCATATAAATATCAGTTTCCGGGTTGTTGTCCTCCCGCTGGGCTTGTTCCCGCAACATTAAATTATGATAATGGTGGGTATAATTTTGATACTGGTGGATATTCAACGGCGTTTGATGTTTTTGAACTTAAAGATATTGATAATGTGGTCTTGCCTTTTGGTCTTGTTCCCGTTGGATTAAGAAAGATTATTTTAGGAAAGACAGGGGATGCTAATCCATTTAATAATGTATTAGTTGATAATGGGGAATTAACTATTCCATTACCCGTTGGCTATAAAACGAGTGGATTAAATACGCCGTTTGCATCGGGACTGCAAGTTTTAATTAAAGATAATCTGTCGGGCGTTATTATAAATATTGGGGATATACCGATTGAATTTGTTGAACCCGATTATACATTAGCAGCGGGGGTTAAAACATATACGGGGAGATTAGCGATAAATCTTGCTTCTGATGTATTAACTGTTGGTGTGGCATCTATATTACTTAATAATCAAATTATACCAGTTAAACCAAATCTAAATAATGAAAGACCTATAAAATGGGGATACTCCGCAACTCCCCTTTTACCAACTGCTCCCTCAGTTGAACCGGTTTATCAGCGGGGTGCGAGAATGGGGATAGGATTATATAATGGATCTGCTCCAAATGTAGACCAAGCCTTAAATGTTTCCGATGGATTTAATACACATGTCCGTATTAATGGTGGGGCGGGATTATGGGAACAGACAAGGGTATGGGGTGCGGTTTCTGTTAATGATGTGCCACAAATGGGAAGTTCCACTACAACATCAACACCAGCCGATGGTGGGAGAAATTGCACTACTTTTGATTTACGAAATTATAAAGATAATAGACCATATCTTTTAGTTTCTCCCGAGTATCAAGCCCCCCAGCCAACTCCTAATGGGTGTGGAATGTGTCCCAAATTACAGCCTATGACTGCTTATGTAATAATACGGGCAGATAGTTCTTTTGAAGATGTTAATAATTTAGCACAGAAATTCACGGAAGCATTCCACGCAATTAATCCTCTTGTACTGGGTCAAGGTAAAGATTTGGAGAGATATTTAGATAATCAAGAGTTTCCATATAATAACACTAATAATTCTTTACCTCTTACATCAAGGGGTTTCTATACTAAAACTGAGGCATTAGGAACGGGTGGAGCGGGAGTTATATCCGCTGATTATACAACCAGTACAGCCTCTCTATATAATAGGGTTGAACCCTTATGGATTGGTAATTTAGTTAAGTGCTTACCCGCTAATTTAACAGCCTCTCCCGATTGGAAAAATCAAGCGGGTAATCCATTTTATTATAATCCAAATGATAAAAAAGATTATCTTAAAATAGGAACTGATGGAGATTGGAATTGGAATAATTTAATTTATGGAAATATGGCATTAAAAGATTTTAATAAATGTTATAGCGGAGATAGATTTATACGAACGACGTGCTGGGATGGAAATACGACCATACACCCACATAGAGATATACCTCGCCCAGTTATTTTAAATACACAATTGGTATATAAAACTGTGACACAACCTTCGCCTCCTACTCAAGTTGCACCATTTCTTTTTACTGGGACGCAATTTGATGCGTATCAACCAATATTTACGAATATAGAATATACAGACGATAATTTGGATATTATTGAAGAATGTATGCGACATAGTGAAAAATATATAACACGACAACGGGAATATACAAATATCCAAGCATCCAACGATTATGAGATACAACAAAATTCTCCATTTTGGGAATACGAAATGGATCTCGGAATGTCTAACGGTTCTGTGCCATTAAGATCCAATACGGATGCTGATGGAATTATGACCCGAGTTGAACTCAACTGGATACAAGAAACCCCAGTATCTGCCACTGCTGGGGGTGGAACACCGCACCCCTCTAATGTTCAGGGTTCATATCTTACCCCCGCTCAATCGTTTCCGGGTAATGGCTCGGAAATTGAACTCCAACAAGCCCGAGATGTTGGACGTATTCAAGTATTCTCTCGGTTTCAAGATGGATGGCTTACTGGAAACGGCTTATTGGATTCACCGCAAACACTATTAGAAAATCCTTTAAACCACGCTTTGGGTTCTCCTAATGCTTTTTGTAAAATTTCACCCTTACCTCCCATCACAACTCCAATTGTAGACATGTCCCGATCTCAAGATAGAAATATTGGGGCATTACCATATATATATAATGACGAAGACGGGACACAACATACATTTATATTTTTTATGTCCTCAAAAGTATATCAACCCGAGACTGCGGATAATTTCACAGAACCTACGGCAGGACGGACAAGTTGGGATTTAGGTGCTTTTGGATGGGGTATGTTCTTTGGTTTTTCTCCCCAGTATGGATACGACCAACCAGCAATTATACCGATGAACCCCGATTATCAAGCAAACCAAACAAGTATGACTGACCCGGGTTCTACTACTGATTTAGAACCCAATTCAAAATGGAGATGGAATAACCAGAATTATGTATGGTGCGGTGCAAACGACGCATTAATGGATTTTGATAATACAAATAATAGATATACATTAAGTAAATTATATACTGCAAAACTATTATCAGCAGTAGACGCAACAACGACCGCCACAATTCCAGCAAATCAAACACAACTCGGAGAGGTGTATGCAGGATTAAATACCGATTATGCGGGAACAAAGGACAGTTATTTACCAAATGGTACAAATAAACCAAAACATTATAAAACAGAAAATCAAGGGGTAGAAGATGGAATATGTGGAGTTTATTTAAATAATGTTTATTTTGCACCAAAGGAATGGAAGCCACCAATTAATATTAATTCTAAAAATGTATATTCACCGGGTTCGGGTTCATATATCGGAACACAACCACATTTAAATCCACAAGCCCAAACCCCGCCTAATTTCCCATATAGCACATATTCAAATACCACAACAGAAAACAGAGAGGCGTTTTTAGCACCATTAACCAAAGCAACACCGCAAAACTGGCAGGGAAATATGCTGGATAAGATGGGCTTTGATTACCAGCAAATTATACCCCCTTACGGAGGACAAGATAATAGATATTCAAGTTTTACTTATGGTCGGACAGATGTCGCCACTATGTATCAAGGCACAAAGCCATTATTATTAAATGCCGAGACTGATGTTGCTGCGGATTTGGATTTAAATGTTTTCTCTAATAAACCAGCAGTCCCGCCAACAACTACCAATCAAGGAACGCCACTTTATTCAATGGGCTTATTAAATAATAATCCGATAAATCTTGGGAATATGAGAAGTGCCTCGTTAATAGCACAACGAATACCCACTCTTTTTGCGTGTCCTTTTTATTTGGTTATTTCTGATATATGTCCCACACAGTTTCAATCGGGAAGTGTTAAACAAGATTGTATATTTTATGGATTAAAAAATTATGGTGCGGGACAATACTTCTATGTATTTGGATCTAATTATACTCAATTAGTAGACACGAATAGAACTATAACACAAGTTAATACGGAGATACGCAATCCATTAACTGGTCGTTTAGCAAGGCTCTCAAAAAACTCGTGTATTATTTACAAGGTTGAAAGAGATATTACTTTACCAGCAATAGAACTGGATGTGAATGGACAACCAATAGCACATGTCGCTCCCGTAGAACAAAGCCAAGACGATAGTGCTGGTATAATGAAAGAACTGCAAAAATTAATAGATGTTAATGAAGGAGAAAAGGTAGAATTAAAAAATGTAGTAAAAACAGATCAAAAAAATAGTGATGTTCTTTCCGGAATAAGAGATTTAATGAAGAAGTTAAATATAAATAGTAAAACGGCAGTTGGTATTACTGACAATGTGGACTTTGGGGGTGCTTTACGAAAACCCGATGAGAATTTTAGATTAACACGTGAAGAAGCACAAAAGATAGTAGTTGATGAAATTGCACTGGAAAGATCGGAGGGAGGACAAGAAACAAAAGGAGAAGATAATAGCAGAGAAGTGGAGAGAAGAACAAACGAATTATTAGAACAAGGACAAAAGGGAGAAAGGGTAGATATTGATAAACGAGATTTATTTAAAGATTTATCTAAATTATTAGTTGAAAAGGCTTTGAGGGCATTACCAATTACTACGGGACAACGAAGTAGTAATATCGGAAATCCGGTCGTAATAACAACAGCAATTAAAAATAGTTTGAGAATATTTACTCCTTTATTGGAAGAATTATCAGAAAAAGTAGAAAATGGAGAGATGAGTGTTGACGACGCAATAAAATCAGTATCCACAAAAGATATGTTTTTAGGTGCGAATGGTAATGTTGTAAGAAGTAAGGCGGGAAGACCAAAGAAGGGTTTAATTGGTGGACATTATCTCGGAACGCCAGAATTTATTAGTCAAGTAGCGGATAGTTGGTTTGGTAATGAAGGGGGTGATATTGAAAATCTTGTCCGAGAAGGTTTCCAAGACGAAGATTTGTCACTTATTCAGGGAGATGAATTTGAAAATGCTCCTATGAATTTAGATGAAATTATAAAGCAACGGGCAGAAGTTAAAGAGAAAATGAAACAATATAACCGTGCTAAATTTGTGGAAGGCAAGGCGGGGAAAGCGGGGGCATCGGAAGATATGATATTAGAAGGTAGAAATTTAATGGAAGCAGAGGCAAGAAAAGATGCACAAGAACAGATGGTGGGAAGCGAGGGCAGTACAAAAGAAGAGAGAAAAGCGGAATATGATAAATATTATGAAAAAAGTAAGATACTGCAAGAAGCAAGTTTTTCAAAAAATCCATTAGGGTATATTAGACGATTTGGTAATGCGGGAGAAGGAATACCAGCGGGTAAGATATTAGAATTACAAGAAACTCATAAAGAAGACGAAGAGAGGGCATTTGCTGGAAGACATGTCGGTACAAGAAGAAAGGAAGAACTAAGCGAAGGAAAAGAATAATTTAAATATTAGTATATACTAATGACACCAAACAATTCTACATCAATCTCTACTTTAATACCCCCAAACGATTATCTTACCATAGGTGGTTGGGCTTTATTTGGAATTTCAGAGATATTGCCCTTTTTAAAAAAGAAGGAAACATCTAATGGATTAATACATACGATTATATGCTTATTAAAAGGGAGTAAATGTTTCATAGATAAGGCGTTGAATGTTGTAGAGAGTAATATGGCGGAGGGGGAGGGGGAAAAAGATAAAGTTTAAAAAGTGGGGGAGTTTCACATTTTTGCTGTTTTATAGGAATTCTGTGGAAATGTGAAATTACCCCTGTTTTTAGTAGAAAATTAAAATCTGTATGAATACTATATGAGTAAAAAATTAACGCCTATTTTTGGTCGTGTTGGTTCAAAGCGAACTTTAAAACATTTAATAGCGGAAGTAATGCCAGAAGATTATGACCTATTTGTTGAGCCATTTATCGGAGGCGGGGCAATATTTTTAAATACCTCCCATCTTAAAGGCAGTGTAATTAATGATAAAGACGAGGAATTAATCCAAATGTGGCAATTATTAAAAAAGGGGATGGATGGAAATAGGGAATATTACTCCAGCTCTGATTACGAACAATTAAACGAGTGGTATTATGCAGACCCAACTACCGACATGTCCCAATTAGTTAAATATATATTAAAGGCTTGTAATACATTCGGCAGTATGGGGAGGGGTAAATTATATAAAAACTCCGACCCATATAAAAAATTAAAGAAGTTAGATGACTTTAAAGAGAAATTAAAAGATACTATAATCACGTCGGGAGATTACAGAACAGTTATGGAAAAACACGATTCCACATCAACCTTTTTTTATTTAGATCCTCCCTACAGTAAAGCAGGTGTAGAAAATGGCGATAATGCCTCAAAGCAATTATATAAAGAAAGTTATTTCAGTGTTAGTGAATTAGTCATTTTCCTTAAAACAATTAAAGGAAAGTGGCTCGTATCTTTGGAGGATACACCTCGTATTAGAGAGATGTTTAAAGAATATACTTTTAAAACTTGTACTGCGGGAGGCACTGGTAATCGTGATGTTGGTGTAAATAAACGACACGAGTTATTAATTTTTAATTATTAATGTTCTTCTTTCCAACATTTTAAATGTGTTGTTCTTCCTTTCCAATCCATCCTATTATCTCCCGATTGTTTCTTTTTAAACCTCCTTAATGGTTTGTCACATATAGTGCAAAGTTTCTTGTGGTGAACATCTTTAACATCATAATCATTATACTCTTTGTATTCTTCCTTAAACATAATAATATATATAGTATATCATTATTTTAAATAGCGATTTTGAACTCACAAGAAATAAAGATTTAATTATCTCTCCATATAGAAATGAAATTGAGCAGATCAGTCAGAATTAAATTAATACGACGAAGAAATGGAAATTTCAAATGGTGGCGGTTTTGTTGCTTTTAATGCCCCGATTTGCCCCGTTTCTTGTTATATGCTTGTTTTAAGTAGTTTTCTTGTTATATGCTATATATATACTATATAAATACTATATAAAACAAACATAAAAAATATTTTTTATGTTTGTTTTATACTCTTTTCTTGTTATATGCTATTTAAAGACCTATAAAAAACTACTTAAAACAAGCATATAACCAAATCACGGCGGGGGGTCGGGGCGGACAATGCCAAGTTGGGAAAATCCTTTTACATTTTCCATAAAAAACTTATGATTACTTTTAACTTTTGATCCATTCCGATATGCATAAGAAGACATGTCTAATTGTAAATCGTGTGGGAGTTTGTCCCAGCATTTAATATCACAATAACCAAGAAACCTACAATAATCCTCCATATCATTACTGTTTATATCTTCCGATCTCTCCTGATACTTGTGATTACAACCTAAACAATAAAACGGATTTTTCAACGATGCTTTTTTAATAAATGGATTACTCATATAATATACTATTAGATAATTATTTAATAATAAAATATAATTATATATATATAGATGGATACACATAACAATAAAGATAATAGTGCGGAGAGATTATTAATAATAAAGAATTCTTATACTACTGAATTATCTGATATAATAAGTCTTGCTAATAAACTGGGCTGGAAAGCAAAGGAACTGGAAGAACACCCCGAGTTATTATTGCACGTATTCTATGAATACTTGGATATAATTAAATAGTTATATGTTTGTTTAGGAAGTTATTTAAAAATAAAATCTAACATATAACTATATGGAAGAATTAAAAAAAGAAATAGCCGATAATAGAAAGATTAGTAAGAACTCATTAAATATATATTCTAAAAATCTCTCCAAATTAGCAAAAGATCTAACAAAAAAGGAATGGGAAAGCACGGCGTTCTTAAAAAAGTATAGTGATGTTATTAAACACTTGGAAGACATGTCCCTATCCACAAGAAAGAACTATTTAGCATCTATACTGGTGGGCTTATCTCCACAAGGTAGAGGTAAATATGAGAAGGGTTATGAGAAGGTCGCTAAACAATATACCGATTACTTAACCACCCAAGCAAAGGAATACGAAAACCAAATAATAGAACAAAAGAAAAGTGCAAAGCAACAAGGCAAGTGGGTTTCAAAAGAAGCACTGGATAAGGTAAGAAAGACATACGCCAACGCAATAAAGAAATTAGGATATACACAAAAAAGTAAAGAGTTTAGAAAAGGTAAGGAGAAACGCCATCAAGAATTAATACAAAAATATTTAGTAGCCTCTCTTTATTTGTTGCATCCACCCCGTAGAAATAGTTATGCGAATATGAAAATTATAAGCAACAGTGCTTTTAATAAACTACCAAATGGAGAGAAAGATGATAATAATTATTTAGTCGTAGTTTCAAGAAATAATAAGTTCTTTTCTTTTGGGGATTATAAAACTAAAAAACAATACGGGGTGCAAAAAATAACTGTAGACAAAGGATTAAATAGCGTATTAAATCTTTGGACTAATTTTAACGAAAGCGAACATTTACTTTTAGATAGTAGAGGAAACAAAATGACCACCAACGGATTAACTAAATTTCTATACAAGGTCTTTGAGCCAACCGGTAAAAAAATTAGTTCTACTATGATACGTCATATTGTACTGACAGATAAATACGGAGATGAAAGCGGATATAAGGAGAAATTAGAAACGGCAAAAGCGATGGGACATTCTGTGGAAGAACAACAAAAAACTTATGTAAAAAAAGAATAATTATATTTAAAAATCATTCTTAAAAATAATTATATTAGGGTATTTTATAATGGCTAATGCGTGGATAGAACATTTAAAGAAGTTTTGGAGCAAGAATAAGGGCAAGATGTCGTATAGCGAAGCGATGAAGGCTGCGAGAAAGACATACAAGAAAGGTGCGACACTTACGACAAGTAAGAAGGACATGTCCTCCAAGTCTACCAAAGGAGCGAAATCAAAAACCCATAAGGGAGATAAAGACTATACTACCAAAAAAGGCGATAAGGATTTTCACGAAGATGGCAAAGATGTTAAGAAAAGAAAGAAACCCTACAAGGGTAATGTAAAACACGGGACGAAATAATCTCCCCATATATTATGAAATGTCTATGGAAATTATATGTATTCTTTAAGAAACTATCATCTAAACGATTGGCTACTGACCCAGTCCCGTTTAACCGCACACTCGCTCCTAATTATCCAAACTTTAAAGTCAAGACAAGAAATAATCGCAAATATTAAATCTCTCCATAAATATCACTTAAATATAAAATGATGATATAGTATATATGGAAACTATTGAGGAAGAATTCACCCAAGAAGAGATCCAAAAGATGAAGATTAAATGCGATAAACAGAAGGCTTGGTGCAAAAAATACCATATGTCCGAACTTGGTAAATTAAGGCGAAGGGAAGCCCAGCACAGATATTATATGAAAAAAAAAGCGGAGAATTTAATATCTAATTAATAATATAAATGCCGTTCGTCGTTAGAAAGATAAAAGGAAAATTCAAATTATATAATTTACAAAAGAAAAAGTATGTTTCTGTAAATTATAAATCAAAGGAAAGTGCAACACGTGCTGGAAAAAACTTTATGAAGTATCGTGGTGAAAAACCAAAAGTGGGGTAATTTCACATTTTTGGTG
>TARA_R110000803_G_C11989141_1_pt1 | contig 13369 bp, 15 predicted proteins | sample TARA_R110000803 | Tara Oceans TARA_R110000803 (sample SAMEA4397772) | marine metagenome | biome: Polar Biome; feature: [SRF] surface water layer (ENVO:00010504); material: water (ENVO:00002006), including particulate matter (ENVO:01000060) such as... | depth 5 m | reverse complement strand
AAACTATTAAATTTTTTGACTACCCTAGGTTATTATTACCTTATAAGGGTATGTTACACAACGAACTAGAGAGTTCGTTAAACGATGGCATATTTGTCAACGGACCATCGGTAAGTAAATTCGAGTCTGAATACGCTGAATATACTGGGGCCAAGTACGCCGTTGGTGTCTCTAGTGGTACTGATGGTTTATTAGCAATACTAATGTCGTTAAACCTTCCGAAAGGGTCTGATGTTTTAGTAACATCATATACCTTCATCGCTAGTTCTGAGGCGATATTAGTGGCCGGGTATAATCCGATATTTGTTGACATCGGGGAGGGTTCGTTCCACCCCACGTTAAAGAATTTTGAAGATGTTTGGACTGAGAATACGAAGGCCATTATGTATGTCCATTTATTTGGGGAAACCCCATCGTTAAAAGGGTTACAAAATATGTGTGACGAGAGGGGGGTTATCTTATTTGAGGACGCCGCTGAATCATTCGGTTCCTACTACCCGGAAGGTGGTCATTCTGGAACTAAGACAATCGCAGCTTCTTTTAGTTTCTTCCCAGCTAAAACCTTAGGGTGTTTAGGGGATGGGGGTGTCGTCATAACGGATGATGAAGAAATATATAAGAAATTAAAAATGGTTAGGGCCCATGGGTCAAGAAAAAGATATTTCCACGAGATGATTGGGGGGAATATGAGATTAGATTCGTTACAGTCAAGATTTTTATCAGTACTACTGAAGGGTGGGTCGGCAGAGTGGTTAAAAAAACGTTATAGTAATGCAATGTATTATTTTGAACACATCAACAACCCATTAGTACAATTACCACATACTAAGGACACCCCGGAAAATCATAGTTGGTATTTATTTTCCTTGGTTGTTAAGGGTGGAGAGAGGGATGGGCTACAAGAACACCTAACTAATAATGGTATTGAGACTTTTATATATTGGCCAATTCCGTTACATAAACAACCTGTATATGTGGAGATGTTTGGGGAACAAACATTACCTGAATCCGAGAAGAGATGTAAAGAGGTATTACACATACCAATATCCCCTCATTTGGAGGAGGAAGAATTAAGATTTATAACAGAAAAAATAAATGAATACAAATAAAAAAAACTTTGCACTAATTGGTGCTGGTGGGTATATCGCCCCTAAACATGTTGAAGCGATTAAACATACCAATAATGATTTGATAGCTCTCTTAGATCCATATGATGGTGTGGGGTATATTGATAGGTATTTCCCACAGGTATCATATTTTAGTGAACCTGAGAGGTTTGATAGACACCTATATAGGAATCGTAAAACCATTGACTACGTATCAATATGTAGTCCAAACTACCTACACGACTCACACATTCGATTATCATTAAGGAATGGTTGTGATGTTATTTGTGAGAAACCTCTAGTTTTGAGACATAAACATTTATTATCCCTGAAGGAGGTAGAAAAAGAAACCGGTAAAAAAATATACAATATCCTCCAATTAAGACACCACCCAATAATAAAGGAACTTAAGGGGAGATACCAAGACACAACAAAAAGACATAAAGTAAAATTAGATTACATAACACCAAGAGGTAAGTGGTATGATTACTCATGGAAAGGAGATTCAGATAAATCCGGAGGGGTTGTTTCAAACATTGGGGTTCACTTCTTTGATATGTTAATTTGGATATTTGGTGATGTTGTTGATTATAATGTAGATATGACAGGTAAGAGATCTAAAGGTACTTTAACCCTGAAAAATGCTGATGTTGAGTACAACCTTAGTATTGTTAAGGAGGATTTACCTTGGGACGAGTGGAAACCTTATCGTTTAATTGAGATCGATGGTGAGGAGTTAGAGTTTTCGACAGGGTTCACCGAACTACACAATATTAGTTACGAAGAGATACTGAAAGGTAATGGTTTCACATTAGATGATGTAGAACCAGTAATAAAATTAATTGATAATTTAAGACATAAAAAAATAGAGAGAGATGGACAAACATTCTACATATAAAAAGGTATATATACACGATAGTTGTAACATATACGACACCGCTTCGATTGGTGAGGGTACTAAGATAGGAGCCTTTGTTGAGGTTGGATATGGTGTTATCATCGGCAAAGATTGTCAAATTGGAGCTGGGTCATTCATCCCGGAAAATGTAATAATTGGGGATAATGTGTTTGTTGGACCACATACTGTGTTCACCAATGATAAAAATCCACCATCAAATGGAAAATGGAGAGAAGAGAAACCCACCACAGTACTTAACGGGGTTGTTATAGGAGCCAATTCAACAATATTACCAAATATCGTATTAGGGAATAATAGTAAAATAGGGGCTGGGTCAGTTGTAACTAAAGATATACCACCTAATGAAACGTGGGTTGGGGTACCGGCGAAAAAACATAGTTAAATAATGAAAAAAAAGACAATCGGAATTATCGGTATGGGGTTTGTTGGTAACGCTGTATCTAAGGGGTTTGGAGTTGACCAATATGTGGTTAAAAGTTATGATAAATATAAGGATTCTGACGAATTTAAGGATGTGGTGGGATGTGAGTTTATTTTCCTATGCCTACCAACGTTATTCTCAACCGAATTAAGGGGGTATGATTATAAATCAATACATGAGGTATTAGAACAGTTAGATAATGAGAACTATTCGGGTACTGTAATAGTGAAGAGCACAACACAACCAGGGACGGTTATTAATCTACAACACCTTTATAATCTAAACATTGTACACAATCCAGAATTTCTAACAGCTAGAACTGCTGTTAACGACTTCTCAAATCAGAATCACATTATTTTGGGACATACGGATGGGGAACAACAAATTAGTGGGATAAAGTCACTATATACCGATCGTTTTCCAGATGCTAAAATCACAATAAGTACATCCACAGAATCTGAGTTAATGAAAATCTTCGCAAACTCATTCTATGCGGTTAAGGTACAATTCTTCAATGAGATGTATGACCTATGTGGTAAAATGGAGGTCGACTTTAACAACGTAAAGGACATGATATTATCCAATGGGTGGGTCAACCCAATGCACACAGATGTACCAGGTCCCGATGGTAAATTAAGTTATGGGGGAGCTTGTTTCCCTAAGGATACTCAAGCACTATATTATAGTATGGTTGACCATGGGTCAATTAGTGAAGTTCTTGGTGCCACAATAAGCGAAAGAAATAAAATGAGAAAAGATGAAAATATTAAGCGTAATAGGGACTAGACCCCAATACATAAAAATTAAACCCGTTTTTGACACCTTCAAGAAGGAGGGTGTTAATCACATAATTGTCGACACCAACCAACACTACAGTGATGATGTGTCAAAATGTTTCATCGATGAGTTTGGACTAAAGATTGATTATAACCTAAATGTTAATAATAGTAATGAGTTAGGGTTTATTTCGGAATCTATCCTAGAGTTTTCAAATATCCTGTCTCAAGAATCTCCTGACTTTGTTCTAATATATGGAGATACTAATAGTACACTAACCTCATCTTTAGTTTGTTACAAACTACAAGTACCCTTTGCTCATGTTGAGTCCGGACTTAGGTGTGGTGATATTTCGGTACCTGAGGAGTTGAATCGGATTGTTTCGGACATAACCTCCAAGGTACAATTCACCCCATCCAAAAATTACCTACCAAATTTAGAAAATGGGATAGTTACTGGTGATTTAGAGTATGAATTATTAAACACCATGTATGATGGTGATATAACACATGATGGACCTGTTGTAATGACGATACACAGACAAAGGAATTTAACAATCGAAAGGTTTAATGAGATTAATCGAGTTTGTGAGGTATACGGAAAACCGATTAACCTTTACTTACATCATAGAACACGTTCTTTCATTAAAGAGAGTAACATATCCTTAAGTAGTAATATTAAGGTATTACCACCAGCAAAATACGGCGAAATGGTAAAGGCACTTTCTGAATGTAGTTTCATTATTACAGACTCTGGGGGTTTAACGAAAACATCACCATTTTTTGGTAAAAAATGTATTATGATGAGAGATGTTATTGAGTGGAAGGAAACTGAACAATTAGGGTATTGTAGAAGGTATAAAAATGAGTTAGATTTAATATGGGCAGATACTTATGATATTAAAAGGGATAAGGGTCTTTTTCTAACTGGGACACCACCCTCTCAAATAATAAATAATGAGGTTAAAAAACTAATTAATGAATAAAAATAATAAAGAAAAAGCACCACCAAAAGGAAAGGTAAAATTTAACATTACACTATCCGAAGAACAAAAAAGGGCTAAATCGGAAGTGTTAAAACACCCTTTTAATTTCATATTAGGTAGGGCGGGTAGTGGTAAGACACTATTAGCGGTACAAATTGCTTTAGATTTGTTCTTTAAGCGGGAAGTAAATAAGATAGTGATGACAAGACCTACCGTGTCTACGGAAGACAACGGATTTTTACCAGGGTCGGAGGCTGAGAAAATGGAACCTTGGTTGGTCCCAATTAGAAGTAATATGAGAAAGGTTTATGGTAAACCCGAAAAGTTGGAGAAAATGGAACAGGATGAACATATCGAGTTAGTCTCATTGGCTCATTTTAGGGGTAGAACTTTCGAAAACTCTGTCTGTATTGTTGATGAGTTCCAAAACTTAACGAAATCCCAACTAATGATGGTACTGGGGAGGTTAGGTAAGGGGTCAACAATGATTTTCTGTGGGGATTTCCAACAAATCGACTTAAGTGATAGGAGTCATTCCTCCATACACGAAATACCTAAAATTAAGGGATCTAGGTTTGTTAGTAAAATCGTTTTATTGGATAATCACCGACATGAAGCAATTGATGATGTATTTGATTTATTAACTAATGTGTAATTTACTTATTATCTTTGATTAATATATTAACAATAATATGAAAATAGGTATAAATATGGATGGGGTGTTAAGGAACCTTATTGAGAAGATGATACAGACTCACGAAAAGTTTTATAAAAGTGAAGTTGATAGTAATGATATTGAGGATTATGATTTATCGAAACATTTCATTTTCGAGGACAGTGAAGAAAGTTTAGAGAAATTCCTTTATGAGGATTGTTCCCTAGAGATTTTTGGTTATTCAAACGAAATAGAAGACGGGGTGGTGACTAAATTAAATGATTTCTTATTAGTTAACAAGGGTGAACATGAAATCGTGATAATCTCTAGAGAGGTTGGTAGAGCGATACCATCGACATTATTTTTCCTATCAAAAACTGGTTGTCTAGTTGAGAACATTAAGTTCGTTAAGAGTTATGAGGAGATGTGGGAGAATTGTGATATGTTACTGACCTCTTTTCCAAAAGCGTTAGAAGTCAAACCTGAGGGTAAAATATCTATTAGGGTTGAGAGAAAATATAACAAGGGGGTAATATCCGATTATAGTATTAAAAACACCACCGAGTTCCTAGAAGAAGGATATCTAAATAAAATAATAAATACCAAAACGGTAGAACACAAAGAATTAAATTAAAAAAAAATGAGCGAAGTTTTAGACAAGATTAAGGGGGCAATTAGTCACTTAGAATCTAAAGAAAATAAAATATACTTCTTTTGTATGGATTCAAAAGGTAATGCAATGGCTTCCATTGCCACAATCTATGAACATGCAAAAATATTAAGGGAGTTAGGTTATAATACAATTATATTAACCGAAAAAGATGATTACGTTAGACCTGATTCATGGATAGGTGAGGGTTATGAGGATATACCACACGAATCAACAGAGAGTGAAGGAACTAAGATAGGTCCACAAGATTTTATTATACTACCTGAGGTTTACGGAGGTATATTAGACCAACTTAAACAAGCAAATTGTGAGAAAATAATATTCACTCAGGCTTATGATTACATATTTGAGTTGATGAAACCTGGTGAGACTTGGGGACAGTGGGGTGTTAGGAAATGTCTAACAACAACTAACTCACAAAAAGAATATATTAATTCACTATTCCCAACTATTAACACTTCGGTAATCCCAGTATCAATTCCGGAATACTTCAGAAACACTAAACAACTTAAAAAACCATTTATCGCAATACACACTAGGGAATCTAGAGATACTGCGAATTTCATTAAAAGTTTTTATATTAAACACCCATTCTTAAAGTGGATAACCTTTAGAGATATGAGGGGATTAACTAGGAGAGAGTTTGCAACCTCACTACAAGAGTGCGCATTATCGGTATGGATAGACCCAATCGCTGGATTAGGGACATTCCCACTAGAATCTATGAATTGTGGAACCCCGGTTATTGGTGTGTTACCGTCGTTGCCACCTGATTGGATGACTGAGAATAATGGAATATGGACCAAGAATCATTTAACTTTAGTTGATACCGTTGCCGGAGTTATGAAGAGTTGGTTGGAGGATGACATCCCTTCTGATTTATATGAAGAAATGGAAAAAACAACTAAACAATACACCCCTAAGGTTGAGTCGAATGGAGTTGCTAAATTCTACGAAGGTTTATTTCAGGAAAGGATAGACGAGTTAGTTTTAGTTATGAATAAAGAAGTAATTAATCAAGAATCATAAAATGAAAGATATCACAGTAATCATACCAATCCACACCAACGAAAATGGTGAGTTAAAACTTTTACAAACATCAATTAATAGTGTCAACGAACAAAAAATAACCCCGGAGTCTCTTTTAATTGTCTGTACTAAAGAACTAGAAATGGATATTAAAAAACTAGATTATGGGGGTTTATTAAATAACGTTGTGGTGAACAACACCAATTTTACAGATTTCTCATCCCAAATTAATTTAGGTGTTGAGAACACGGGAACTGAATTCTTTTGTGTTTTAGAGTTAGATGATGAACTATCTAACATATGGATTAAGAACGTTAAAGATTATATGGACCAAAATGAGGACGTTGATGTATTCTTACCCCTGGTAACTAATGTCGACGAGGATAATAAATTCATTGGTTGGTCAAACGAACCTGTCTGGGCACTTAACTTCTCTGAAGAGATTGGGATTTTGGATTTGGATTCTTTATTACGTTACCCTAATTTCAGTATTGATGGTATGGTAATGAGGGTTGAACTATTCCGGGAGATTGGTGGTTTTAAGAAAAACATCGAATTAACATTTGTATATGAATTCCTATTGAGGGCGGTATTTATGGATTCTAGAATTATGTCAATACCTAAAATTGGGTATAAACACACGAATATGAGAGAGGGTTCACTATTCTATAACTATAAGAATCACCCAGATCACTTAATTTCTGGAGATGATGCTCCATTTTGGATGGAGACGGCTAAGAAAGAATACTTTTTTACGGAAGATAGGGAGGTTGAGATAACGAAAATGTAAATATGGGTAGGAAACCAAAAACCAAACAATATTTTGGGATGGAACAGGAAGAGGCGGTTGTTAGATTTTTAAGTGCATCAACGACGGATGAAAGAACAAAGATATATAACGCACATTTAAGAGGTCCTTTAGATAAAATGGTGGAAAGTATTATCCGTAAATATAAACTCTATAGAGACGATATGTCATTCACAACCACTCACAATGACACATTATCCTTTTTAATAACAAAGTGTGATAAATTCAAACCATCTAAAGGTAAGAAAGCGTATTCTTATTTTGGTACCATCGTCAAAAATTACCTACTAGGTCAGTTAATTAAGGACAATAAGAAATCACGGACTCAGTTACCCTTCGAAGATTTCTCAGCGAGTATCGAAGAGAGAGAAGATATGATAATGCATCAAGAAGATAGATACGAAGAGAAGGAGGTGTTATTGGCCAAATTAATGAAGAGTATAATAGATGAGATTAATGAGGAGTTATTAAATGAGAAGATCAACGACAATGAAAGGTCGGTTGGGGAATCTCTAGTTTATATGTTTGAGAATTGGGCAATTATTTTTAGTGATGCTGACGGTAATAATAAATTCAATAAAAATCTTGTTTTACACAACATAAGAGAAATGACCTCCTTAACAACTAAGGAGATACGAAACGCAATGAAACGTTATAAAAAGATATACAGAGGGATTAAAGATAATTTTAGTTCTGAATATTTATAAATAAAGACCCATACCATGCCTAGACCAAAAAGAAAATCCGTCAAACTAGATACTGAGAGTATTACTAAAATACTTCAGGAGAGTTATAATGAAACTTGTGACGTTAGGTCAAAAGCAATTGCAATGTTAAATAAACAAACTAAGGACGTTAACGATAATAACGACATCCAACAAGTTGGTAAGATAAATAATGAGTTACTTAGAATTATCGATTCATCTATTGGTAAGAAGTTGGACATTGTTAAATTACAAGTTAACGTTGTTAAGACCGCAGAATCATCAAATACTTCGTCTAATTCACCAGACCTCACAGATGAGGATAAAGCACTAATCGAAGAAATGATCAAAAGATCAGAAGTGAAAGAATCGGATAGTGATGTATCTTACGACGTGTAATGGGTTCGGATAAGAAAAAAGGGAGACTTAAAGAGGTTATTAACATCCTTAAGGTAATTGCGAATACTGAGGCTTTAGACTTCTATTCTGAATTAGGTGTTAATTTCGAAAATGGTAAGAATAAGGACCTAACCCTATTCTTATTAGATTTATTAGCTGTTTTACAAGGGGCTGGTAGTATTGAACAGATGTTAACTAACTTATTGGGTTTACAGTTAGAGAAGATAGATCAACAAATTAGGAACACCTTACGAGACCAACTAAAAGCAAAATGCGGTGAAGCCGTGTTAAATTCCGGTTTCCCAACTTGGTTATCTAGTGCTAGTGGGGGATTGGAGATAGAGTTGGTTAATATGGATGTTTTTGACTTACTTAAAACCATCCAAGGAAATGGAGGGGTGGGTAGTGATTTCGCCGATAATATGTTGGGTAAAGCGGATAACTTAAATCGTAAGATTCTGGACGCTATCGATAACCTTAATTTGGAGACTACTCTAACCATCGGAGAAGCCAACTTAGAGGTTATGAAACTTACCTACACTGGTAATGGTTTCTTGATTAAAATTGGTGGTGATTATAGTGGTACCGACACCACTGTTGAAAACTTTATCGATGATTATTTTAATAATCTTAGATTGTTTGACGCACCGTCTATTTCCGCTGAGATTATAAATATGTTAACTGGTGTTAATGATAATATAGCGGGTAAGACTGTAAACGAAATATTTGAGTATGAACAAATGGACGCAATTATGGATCGCATGGCGGATACCGATTGTGGGGAGGTGGTAAACGAACAAACCAAGTTCTATAAGTTCAATAGAAATGATATGGAGACCTTTGACTTCAACGCTCAACAGAAAGCCAACGGGATTAAATTATTACACCTACAATGTGGTACCCTAGCAGTTAAGGTACCACCACAAGAAGCAATAAATCTCTCAATGGATATGAAGAAACTTTATTCACAAGTGTTCATCACAGATAAACAAAGAATAGAAGGGGCCCAAAACTTCGTTAACGGACTCACTGATATGTTAATTGGTAATTCAGTAACTAGTCTAAGTTCTGTCAGATACGATACTACTCAACAAACTGTGAAGAATGATATCACAAAAAACATATTCGAAATACTTAAACAAGTCTTCCTAAAACAAGCACTAACACCCCAAACACTAATAATGATGTTATTAATTGGTTTTGCTTTAGTTGATCAGAGTGAATTGGATGATAGTGGGACTGGTCAATCCAAAAAAATCAAGTTAGGTCCAAAAAAATTAGACATGTTTAAGAAATTGACTGGATCAATTAGAGAGATTATTAAATTTATTTATGAGATTTTAATAAAAACCATCTTTATGAAATTAGGGCAAGGTATTAAAAACATGATGATAAACATTGCCGTTAAGATACTCAAGGAAAAACTACAAATATGGACAGACTCAATAAAGGCGACATTAACCGGAGGTAGGGTTAAATTGTCTAAACAGACAAAAAGAATTTTCTAATGGGATGTGGAATAATACAAAGTCTTTCAGACATGAACCTAACACCAACGGAGTATGGTAAAAAACCTAACGTAACCTCTGGTAATAATAAAGGTGAAGGGATTAATTTTGGTAACGCTATTAGTGTTATAGAGGGATTATTGGCGTTGGCTAGTTTAGGGTCAATACCAACACCCCCAGTACCACCACCAACCGCCTTATTAGGTGAACAAAGGAGTGGTTTAAGTGCTAGACGTTGCGCTGCTAATATAATCGCTAGACAGAGTGAAGCAGGAGCCCCTATGGGGGTGAGGAGTAATGGTAATGTGTCAATACATGAAAGGATGGAAATGATACGTGTTGAGGAGATTACTAGAGAAATAACCCAGAACGCTAGGATAAACGTTGCAATCCCACCAGGGGCTGCGGTTGTCGCGACCGGAGCTAACGCTGGTGGTCCTATTATTGTTTATGGTGCAACAAATATACCTTCATTTGGTTGGGGGACAGTTGTATAGTATGAATATTTCCGAAATGTCAAATAAAGAGTTAGATAAATTACTATCAACAACTAAATTAAACCACGATATTGTTAAAAAAGATTTAATTTCCAAACTTGATGAATTAAGTTCTTTGGAAGATTTATATAAGTCAGTGTTGGTTGAAATAAAGAATCGGTATAATATAAAATAATATGAGTTTTAATAAGAGGGGTTATAAATTAGATTTTATCAGGGAACATATCTACTATTTTGCAACGGTTGTTAACATTAACGACCCTTGGAATTCTGGTAGAATTAAGTGTAGGATATCTGGTGAGGATGATGAATATGTTGGAGATTCTGATCTTCCGTGGACATACGCACTAACCCCAAAATTCTTTAATGTGGTACCTCAGGTTGGTGAGGGTGTTAGGGTACTAATGCACACGACCGACGTTAACAAATCCAACATTAATCGTACATATGTTGGACCAATCCTAGGACAACCTCAGAATTTAATATATCAAGATAAGAGGTCCTCATTAGGTACTCAGTCGGATGTAGGTCCCTCACAACCACTACAAACAATTGGGGGTGTTAGTGAAACCGGTTTAGGGATATACCCAAACCCTACACATGTTTCGATAGAAGGGAGGGATAATTCTGATATTGTGTTACGTCCTGAGAGGATTGACCTTAGAGCCGGTAAATTCATTTCTGGTAGACCAACTGAGTTAAATAGAGACAAACCCTCTAGAATACAATTAAATCATTTTACTTTACCTCCACCATTTTTCGATGAATACACAAGTACCGCAAACATAATATCCGAGAACATTAATCTAATTTCCTACACGGGTCAACCAGGTGTGTCTTTTGATAGATTATCCCAACAAGGTTTAGACTCAATGAGTGGTTCGAAACTTCAAGAATACCTGGGTGGTAATGGTGATGTTGATGGAGAAGGGGTTCCTATTGGTGGTGTTTTACATCCTTTAGTTTATGGTGATGTATTAATTGATTTCATTCGTTTAATGAAGAAATTTGTTTCAACACACACACACCCTTACCATAATCACTCACCAGATGTCGCAACTTCAAAAAGTGATGGTATACAAGATATCATGAAATTCAATCTTAGTAAACTTATTAGTCATAGAATTAGGATTAATTAGATATTTATTGTAAAAGATTAATATGCCAATTTACAAAACATACTTTAATGAGAGTAATACACTAGTTAAGGGTTTTACCACAGGTTCAACAGAATCTAAGATGAATACAGCACTTAACCCAATTACTGAGCTATTTTACGGAGCTGGGTCAGGTTCAACCGTTAACCAAACAAAGTACGCTAGACATATCTTTAACTTTAATCTTGATTCATTACAAACTAAAATCAATTCGAAGGAAATTACATTAAGTGGGTTTAGTGGTACCGTTGGTTTGCAACATCAAGCAACCCACAAACTTAAAATGACCAACACAATAATAAACAACGCTAGTTTATTGGGTAAGAAAACACTTTTTAATGATTCCACTAGGGCTCACTCATTCGATTTAGTAACTTTCAAATTAGGACAAACATGGGACGCCGGTATTAGTTATAATAGTTCTGGTGTTAGTAACTGGTGTTATAGGAAGACGGGTTATTATTGGTCTGGTGGGACATATGACACCCCACTATCAACATGTGGTATATACGAGGGTGATAGTGCATTAACATCCTCAAACTATTCAAGATATGCGATGTTCCCATATACAGCAATGACAAATACAACAGCAACAACTATGGTTGCAACACAACATTTCTCAAGAGGGAATGAAGATATGGATATGGATATTACCGATGTTATTAATGATATGTTAACCGGTACGTCACTAACAACGGATTCAGTTCAAGGATACGTTAACGACCAATACTTAACGGGTATTAAGAACTTTGGTATGGGGGTTGCTTTCAACACCCATTTTGAGAAGATTAAGACCGATGAAAAAAGGTATGTTGGTTTCTTTAGTGAGAACACCGGTACTATCTTTGAACCATATATTGAGACTACTTACACAAACTCTGTTGTTGACGATAGGGATAGATTCTTTATGGATAAAACAAATAGGGTTTGTCTTTATGTTAGTGCTGGCGGCAAACCAACAAATTTAGACGAGTTACCACACGCAACAATATATGACCAAGACGGTGACATATACCAACAGTTCCTTTCGGTTAATACCGATCACGAAAATGCTTCACTATACACACCGTCCACATCAATACAACATATTAATACTGGGATATACTGTGTAGATTTATCAGTACCTAATAGTTGTGCTTGTGAGATGACAGAATATAGTGATTATTGGTCAGGTCTTACTATTAATGGGATGTCCATGAAGGCTAGAACACAATATATCACAATTAGAAATGAGGAAGAGTATTACTTAATTGGGACGGGTATTGACACACCAAAATCGTACGGATTCTCAATAGAGGGTATTAAAGTTGATGAAAGAATTAAACGAGGTGACCAGAGAAAGGTTATAGTTAGTGCTAGAGTCCCTTACACGATTAATGTTAGTGATGTTATCGATACGTTACAATATCGTCTATACGTTAAGGATGGCGTCTCTGAACACACAATTATTGACTACACAGATGTTAATAGAACACCAGCCCAGAACTATTTTATCATTGATACTTCGTGGTTAATACCAAACACATATTATATTGACCTTAAATTAACATCAAACCAAAAGGTGGAGACGTATGACCAACAACTTAGATTTATCGTCACCAATCAAGGGTTACCCGATAATTTGGTTAAGAGAAGATAATCTCAACCTATCTTTATCTAAATAACCATTACACTCGTCTAAAACTTTTTAGTTAATCCTACACTTCCCTCGAATACACGAACACCAATATCGTT
>TARA_R110000803_G_scaffold136813_1_pt1 | contig 13372 bp, 30 predicted proteins | sample TARA_R110000803 | Tara Oceans TARA_R110000803 (sample SAMEA4397772) | marine metagenome | biome: Polar Biome; feature: [SRF] surface water layer (ENVO:00010504); material: water (ENVO:00002006), including particulate matter (ENVO:01000060) such as... | depth 5 m | reverse complement strand
CTCTCTAATGCGGTTTTGTTTGATGCCCGAAATAATAAGATTACGGGTACTAAATCGGTAGCTGTTACCGAGTCTTACGGATGGATAAGACTCGACACTGCAACTTTTTCTTCTAATCCAAGTGCTACAAAAATACTTATTCTTTTAACATTTGAGGTGTGATAAAAACAAACAAATGAATTTTATAATAAAAGCTTTAAATACTCTCATTTTTGAATTTGGATTCGGAAGTATAACTGAATTTGGAAATAGTACGTTTGGGTATGCGACTAAAAAAAGTTCTATCTTTGGAAGCTCATTTTTTGGGATTATAGCCGTTTATTTCGAGAATTACATAGGGCTTTCCCCTATAGTTTATTTAGCTTTTATCCTCTTATTAATTCTTGAGTTTTTTACAGGGATAAGTGCGAGCATTAAAGAGGGGAGTAAAATACAGAGTAAACGGTTTGGGAGAGTTATTCTTAAATTAATGACGTATACTATACTTATTGGGGTTATAAATATTTTCAGGACAAGACTTGCCTCCCCAAACCTCCTTAGTTATGAAGTAAACGTATATTCTATTATATTCTATGTTTCATTAAATCTAATTTTTATTCAATTAATTTTAAGTGTTTTTGAGAATTTGAGCAGACTAGGATATGAAGAAACTAGTAAAGTTTACGGTGTTATATCTAAAATATTACGCAGGTACGTTAAACTTGTTTCCCCTGAAGAATCAGACGTAAATCAAAATAAAAAAGATTGACGATAAATTAACCTATTATTTAAAACAAAAAACATGATAAACATTAGCGAACAATACTCAAGCCTAGAAGGATATGGAATCTTTTGTGGCAAAAAATGTGTAGCAAAAAAGAAAGCTCAAGGGCTTCCTCCTAAACGAGGGAAGAAAAATATCGCTGAATGGGAAGCTCAACAAGTAAGAGATGCTCAAATGTACGCAGAGTCAGAAGAGGGTGGAAGTTCGAAAACGCCACTTATTATTGGGGGTATCGTTCTTTTAGGAGTAATTGGGGCAATAATTTATATTGTTAAGAAAAAATCAGCATAAAATATTCGATATGAGCGTTATTGATAAAGTAGACGTAAAAAGAGTTGGAGACAACGGAGAAACTTCGCTTGGAGTGATATATTTTGATGGTATCGCAATTTGCGCTTGCATTGAAGACCAAGAACAAAAAGATGGTAAGATATACGGGGAAACGAGGGTTTCTAACGGCTTATATAGACTTTCTTTAAGGGCAGAGGGGGGTTTTCACAATAGATACGCTAAAAAGTACGCTAAAAACGGTTTAGATTGGCATAAAGGTATGCTTTGCGTTCATAACGCAGAAGGATGGAGGCTAAATTGTCCTGACGGTAAATCATTTCGGTATATTTTAATTCACATTGGAAACACAGATGATAATACCGCAGGCTGCCTTTTACCAAATTACGTTTTAGATTTCCAAAAAGACACAGGGAGCAGAAGCGGTGATGCGTATGAACATATATATCCAATTTTAAGGGATTCAATTTTAGCAAGTGATAAGGTGGATGAATTTGGAAATCGGTATATTGATATTAAATATTCAGACGTTGAAGACGGTAAGTAGTAATGGATAAAAAAAAAATAACTAAAATTGCTATAAACGCTTTAGTTTTTTGTATCCCATTTGGGATTGTTGCAATTGGGGGTTATTACGGATATAAAAAATACCGTAAAATTAAAAATAATAAAAAAGAAGAACTAGAAAATTCCGACACTAAAAAAAACAGTAATGGCAGTTAAATTCGATATAAAAGATGCTTTGAGTTCTTTTAAAAGTTTAGGAGGTACAACAAAATTCCCCGATTCTTTAAAGGATGTGTTGTCGTATATTCAAAACGATAATAATATTAATAGTATCGAGCAAGCTTCATATTTATTAGCTACAGCTAAAGCAGAAAGCGATTATTCTCTTCAAAGATGGGAAGCAGATTATTTATGTGGAAAAGCGGGAGTGCCATATAAAGATAAACCATGTGAAAGAGCGACTAACTATTACCGAAGTTCATCAGGAAAGAAAAATTACTTTACTTTAGGTACGGATAAAAATGGGATGGCTTATTTTGGTCGTGGATTAATACAATTAACGGGTAAATCTAATTACGACAAATACGGTAAACTTATAGGTGTTGACCTAATAAGTGATGGTGACAAGGCTTTAGTTCCTAAAAACTCATATAAAATAGCGAGTGAATACCTAAAAAACAAAACTTGGGGACATTTAGCGAACGGAGATTTTACAAAAGCTAGAAAATCTGTTAACGGTGGCACAAAAGACATTAATGAAGTAAACAGTGAATACGGTTTATGGATGGAGGTCTTAAAAAAAAAAGAGATAGCATTTGAAGAAGGGGTTAAGACTAAAAAAAAAAGGACAACCAACAAGATAATCCTGTACACAACAATAGGGGTTGCAGTTATTGGCTTCGGTTTTGCACTTTGGAACTTTTCAAGAAAAAGATAAATAAATAATGTTAATGAAAGCAAAAACAAGAAATATCACTCTTATAGTTATAGGCGTTCTTGCTATTGTAGGTATAACATCATTTATTTTAATAAAAAAAATGAAAAAAAAACCTAATAATATTTTATTGCTTGGTGGTCTTGATTATCGGAGTGGAGATAAAAAAATAGATGAGCAAGTAGAACTTGTAAAAAAAGGAAGTCAGTTAGAAACCAAAGGGTTTCGCTACAATAACTCACAAGGCATAATTAAAGAAATATTAGAAAGCAAAAAACCAATGTATGTTATTTTGTTTTCAAAGGGTGGAGAGTATTCAAATGAAATTGCACAAGCAATGGAATCAAAAAAAATACCATTATCCTACCTTTATATTGTAGAGCCTTACTCAAAATCAAGTAAAACTGCACAATCAATTAAAGAAGCAGTAAGTTTAGGTGTACCAAATAAAAATGTTGTAGTTGGAAATTCGATAAGTGTAGGAAAAGGAGTTGTAGATAATGCCACGACTACTCCTAATTGCTCTCCTTCTCATTGGTGTGCTTTGGAAATGGTCGGAAAAATTATCATTCAACCAAAAAAATAATGGAAAAATCAACTAAAATAGCACTTGGTGTAAGTATAACAGCCATCTTAATTACTGCGGCAGTTATTTTCAGGAAACGAATAAAATCTACTATAAATAAAGGGAGCGTTTCGAAATCCGCATCAAAATTAGCACTTTCCGAATGGAAACATTGGGCTAAAGGTAGTATTAAGGAGGGAAACTCTTCTACCATGAAAAGATTGACTGATTATTGGGTACAAGGCGGTGGTGTTAATTGGGATGCTAAAAAAATGACAGACGAAGCATGGTCAGCGGCATTTATTTCCTACCTTATGAAAAAATCAGGAGCAGGAAATAACTTTAAATATTCAATTTCTCATTCTGAATATATTAGGGATGCTGTTAAAAACAGAAAAGAAGGAAACAATAAAACATTTAGAGCTTTCAGACCCCAAGAGGTTAAAATAGAGGTTGGCGATTTAGTATGCTACCCTAGACAATCAGGCGTTTCATTCGATAAAACAGGTAGTTATATGTCGCATTGTGATATAGTTACAACAGTTAACAAATTAGAAGCTTTATCAATTGGTGGAAATATTAGTGATTCAGTGTCGCAGACAAAATTACCTTTAAATTCTAAAGGCTTTATTGATAAGTCAAAAGACGGAAAAAGCTACGGTGGATATTTTGCCGTAATTAAAAATTTAAGTAAATGAAAACGAGAATAATAACATTAACCATAATAGGTTTAGGGGTTGCGGGATATATATTTTTCAATAAATATAAGGATAAACAATTCGATAAAACCTGTATTAAAAATGGTGGCAGAATAATTGAAAGTGGAAGTACTTGTGAGTTAAAATAATTATTATGAAAGAAAAATATTCGTTTCTAATAAAATTATTATCAGGGGATGCCAAAGAAAGTTCAAAAAGAGCATTGGCGATTTATGTTGTTATTGTTTTAGGAACTTTAATTACTGTTTATTCTCTTTGGAATGGTGTTGATTATATAATTTTATTAGGGGTATGGCTTGGCTTTGCAGCAACATTGCTAGGTCTTTCAGAATATAATAAAAACCGAAAAGCAAAACATGATGCAAGTGTTGAAATTGAAAAAGCTAAATCGGAAAAACCAAGCAGTGAAAACAATTAATTACATATTTATTGCATCTGTAATTATCAATCTAGTTTTAGGTTGGTGGATTTACGATATAACTAAAGAAGACCAAAAACCAAACGAAGAATTATTGAAATCTCAAGGTAGAGTTGAAATATTAGAAGAGCGACAAACAACTCTCCAAAATGAGTATTTAAAGCTTAAAAAAATTAGCGATAGTTTATCTATTGAAATTTCTAATAAACCAAAGGAACGAATTGTAATTAAAAAAATATACAATGAAAAAATTATTCACGTTACTAGCCTTTCTGTCGATAGCAGTGTCAAGTATTTGTCAGGACGTTTATCCGAAATTGATTATAATTGACAATGATACCCTAGTTCTACTTACCCCAATTCAGGTAAAAAAGATTAACGCAACTATTTTGAGGCTTGACGAATGTAGGAAGATTACTACCTCTCTTGAGCAGGAAAATAAAGAGCTTATACTTAAATATTCAATATTAAATAAAGAGATTGAGAATCTAAAAAAACAAAATGAAATTTCCGACAGAATTGATTTAGAGATGGGCAATCAGATAGGTATTCTTACTTCCGAAAATAAAAAGAAGGATAAAAAGATAAACTTATTAAAAAAATCACGAACTTTGTTTACGCTTGGCGGCATAGTATTAGGTAGTGCAGCAACTTATTTTGTCACACTATTATAACGTAATATGAAACTAGAAAATAAACATTATTGGGCAATCGGAGCAGGGGTTATCTTAATAACAGCGGGAGTTATCCTTTATAGGGTTAACAAGAAAAAAAAACAAGAGAATGAAGCTTTAAACGGCAATAACAGGCTTGTTGAAGATACCGAACATACAGAGCTATCCGCTAGTGAAGAAGCTGCTGAAATCAATAAAGGTGAGGAAAACGCTCCTTTCCCTTTGAAATTTGGCTCTGAGAATAAAATGGTTAAATCGGTTCAAAAATACATGAACTCTGTTTGCTCATCTAATTTAAAAAAAGAGGGGGTATTCCCTTTACTATTGGACGGTAAATGGGGAACAGATACAGACAAAGCCTCTTTAGCTTGTAAAGCTTTAAAAAGAAATCAAATTGATGAAGAATCTTTTAATAGAATAAAAAGGGATTTAGAGTCAGCAAATATATCGTAAAATGAATAAAGACACGAAAAAAACTATCGTAACCATTTTAATAGGTGTAACAATAGGTGTTTTAGCTGCACAATTAGTTGCAAAAAATAAAAAAGGTGATTCAAACTTCTCGTCTGCCTGTGGGTGTGAGGGATAGTTATTAATAAAAAACAGGTATTAACAAAAAAAATAGTTATGAACAAAAATATAATAGTTGGCGGTGGCTTAATCGTGGCAGGAATATTTCTAGCGTATAGAGCAAAGAAAAAAGGTAAAGTAGTCCCTTTCATAGGTAGGTTTATTCCTACAGGGGGGATGTAAAAAGAAAGTATATATTAAATTGAAAGTTATTAACCAATAATTATTTAAATGAAAAAAATATTTCTAATAGGTAGACGTAGAACAGGATTAAAAACAATCCAAAAAGCTTTACAGGTATTAAAATACAAAAAAAGCTCAATGCTTTTAGATTCAAAATCTTTGGATATAAAAGATATAATAAAGGATATGAAAGGCTTAGACATCTGTGCTATAGTTAAAGACTACACAATGAATGATGTCAGAGCAATTGAGGCAGCGTATCCTAACTCTACATTTATTCTTACCGAAAGACATTCAGATATTTGGTACGCTTCATTTGTGAGGTATTATGGCACTTTAAAAGGTGAACACCCTCAAACAGTACATACAAATAAAGGACATTTTGTTTCCTCGTTTTATGAGGGATTTAACAGAGATATTAAAACGCATTTTCACGGAAGAGAATGGAAATTGTTAAACATTGTTCTTGATGGAAGTCATTCTTGGCAATCAATTTGTTCTTACTTAAAAAAAGCTACCCCAAAAAGTTCTTTCCCTCATGAAAACCGCTCTTAGTGAATAAATTCGAAGATTGGTTTTACAACCATAAGCATAAAATGAAGTGCTACAAGTGGATTCATTATTTTGAAATATATGAAAAACACTTCTCTCGATTTTTAGATAAAGAAAATGTAAGGGTTTTAGAGATTGGAGTTTACAATGGAGGTAGTTTAGAAATGTGGGACTATTATTTCGACGGTAAAGCTACGGTTGTTGGTTTAGATATTAACCCCGACTGCTTAGACCTTCAAAAAAACTTCAACGATAATGTAATTATTGAACTTGGAGACCAAGCTAAACCTCCCTTTTGGGAAGATTTTAAAGAAAGGCATGAGCCGTTTGATATTATAATTGATGATGGAGGTCATTGGATGAACCAACAAGAAGTCACTTTTGACCAAATGTTTGACCATTTAAAGGAAGATGGGGTGTTTTTAGTTGAAGATACACACACATCTTATTTCGAGAATTTTGGTGGTGGAATTAAAAAAGAAAATACTTTTATTGAAAAAAGTAAAGACTTAATTGATTCACTTCATGTACATTTTTTTAAAAAAGGAAATCCTGAAATAGGAAATCCAAAAAGAATTGATTTTCATAGTAAAACAAAGTCAATATCTTTTTATGACTCTGTTGTTGTATTTGAAAAAGGAAAACAAATATTACCCGAAGCTAAAAACATTTAATATAATTAACCCCCATAATAATCTAAATTTTATTTTTATTCTTACCCCTTATTTAGACGTTCTAAAGAATGATATAAGCCCAAACATAAAGGTAAATCTTGTTTCAGTTTTTATCCATTTATTTTCTTTATCAAAAGGTGATATTTCTATCGCTTCAAACCCATTAAATTCAGGCGAATATTGAGGCTCTTCGGGTTCTTTTAATGTTTCACCTTTAGCTATTTCTTTAATTGGTAAATTAAATGTCGCAATCATTTGAGCAATTGCTTTAGATTTTGTCAACCCTTTTTGTTTACAGGCTTTTTCAAACATTTCTGCTATGTCTGAAGGTACTCGTGCTGTTATTGGTTTTGAGTCCATAATTTTTGTTTATAAGTCAACTATTTTATTTATAGTATTTTTTTTAAATTGGAGGATTCCATTCATTTGTTGAGTTTATATCTTCCTGACTAGGGTGAATAAAATTATCTATTTCTTCTTTAGGACTAACACCCCCGTCAAATTCCCCTAAAGTAAGGTTGCTAATACTACTGACTACTTTTTTTTTTCGCCTTCAATCTTATAATCTTTAGGCGGTCTTCCTCTCCCTCTTTTTGGTGGATTTTTTTCACCATTATTTTCAGCTAATTTAGCTTCTTTTTCAGCTTTTAATTTGACTGCTTCTTCCGCTTCATCTTTATATTCTTTGGCGGTATCATCCGTTAATTCCTCACCAACATCTTCGCCTTCTGATTCTTCTGTTTTTTTACCCTGAACTTTTTCAATTAAGCGTTTGAATACTTCCAATTGAGTTTCAGCATCATGTAAAGCATTGTGTTTTAGTGGTAATCTTGCTTTTGCGCCATCTTCACCATAAGCGAACACATCTCTGTCCACACCTTTGTCTTCACCCATTAGATTTAATGCAGTACATAAATCCATAGGGATATAATCAATGAAACTAGGGATAGCTAATCCATTACCGAAAATATTGATAAAAAGAACCCAATCGTAGGCTAATAAATCTCCCCACATTTCAACTCCTTGCTCTTCATACGCTCTAATCCAAGCTAATAAAGTGTCTCGCACTAAATCAGAATCTCCTTTTACTAAAACAGTTTTAGAATCAGCATCATAATCTCTTTCGAAATCATATTCTGATAACGTTCTTTTTGGAAGAACTTGGCTTTTTAGAAATTCATCTATTTGATATTTATCAAAATCAGTAAATTCCGCATAGTACTTTCTTCCGTCTTCGGCTACTAAACCTATTGATATAGCAGTCGTAAGCTTGTGCAAGCCACTATATTCCATATCGAAAAAAATTTTAATCTTGTTTTTTGTCATAATATTTATTGTTAGTAAATTATTTTTAATTATTTATATTGTTAAGTACTCAAAGTCATATTCTTTACATAGTTGAATTAATTTATCTTTTCCTAAATAACACTTATTGTAAAAATTTTCATCAATGGATTTGGATATGTCTTTAAAAGCAAAAGTTCTAGCTTTGCCAATATTATTAACCCCTCTTTTTACTTTTAATGGCGGGATAAAAATAATATTTTTTGGACGTTTTTTTAAACTTTTTTTTACACGGTCAACAACCTCTCTATGTTTTGATTCCCACTTATTAGTTATTTTATCAATTGCATCTTGCTTCCTTTTTTTATAAGCCTCTATTTTTATATGAACAGATTCCCTAGCTTCTTTAATTATTCGCTTTTCAGCATGTTTTAATTCTTCAATTCTCCGATTTTCAGCCCGTTCATCTTCTTTAATTCTCCAATTTTCAGCCCATTCATCTTCTTCAATTCTCCACTTTTCAGCCCATTTTAACCTTGTATAATATTCAAAACTAGCTTTATTCCTGTAGATTGTCTCGGCTTCCAATTCTTTCCATAGCTCAATATAAGTATCTATATGCTCACATTCATTTACCCAACGGTCAACATCAATAGTCATTAATAATTCTTTAGACCAAACCCCACCCCTACCCTTACGCACACCTCTTTTGCATCCACACTTGGGGCAGGTGTCCATAATGTTAACTGTTGAAGTTTTTCCGAAACTTCTAGTAAAATGGTTATAAGATGGAATTTCAACTAACATACCCTATTTGTTTAAGTGCTGATTTTGTAAGTAGTAGAGGATTTAAATATTTACCGTTTTTATTAGCGAGTGACTCAATAGTAAATAATGGGGTTGCCCCTTTGAAATTATATTCATCAGTAGTGTCCTTATTTTTAACCCTCTTTAATAGTCTTGAATATTCCCAATTACCCTCAAATAAAACACGCCCTTTCGCTTCTTCATATCTATCACGATATTCAGACTTTTCCTTCTCTCCAATTTTTTTCCACCAATCTGATTCAACTATTGGTTCTTTCAAAAAATTACCATCCTCATCACACGGCACAAACATCCCTTTTGTCACTCTCTGACCTATAAATGTTGCGAATCCAAAACAAAGCCTTGAGTGTTTTTCAAAAAGCTTACTCAATGAAGCCCCTTTTGATGTTTCTATCGCAATACTCTTATGCGTTTTTAATATAAATTTAGTACTTGAAACTAATTCCATGTTTCTAATTTTTTATTGATTTTTTAATTTTAAATTTTAAATTGTAAGTTTTAATCTTTTTTTATCTGAACTAATATCTAATTCAAGATATTTGACATAAATTTGACTTCGGTTATCTCTTTCGGTTGCAGGTTTCTCTTCAACAGCTAATTCTATTGGAAATGTAACATATTCCTCTTCTCTCCATTTGTCATTTTCAAAAACATCTTCGTAAATCCTACAAAAATAGATGCTTTCACCTCTTTTATTATTAAATTTTACCTCTGCGTAAAGCTTAGTGCTATCAAGAGTGCCGTCTTCCTTTACCGTATCTATAAGTATAGGGACAACAAGAAGGGTTAATGCGTAATGAAAGGAGTCTATACCCCAAGTGGAGTACTGTAGTGTCAAAGACCACTGTATATCCGCTTTTTCAACGGTAATATCTCTTTCAGCATTATCCTTTATATCAAATGATAAATCAATAGCATCTCTCTTTAATTCGTCTCGAAATTCTAGTTTCATATAGCTTGATTATGTGTGTTACAGAGCAAATATATAATATTTATTTTAAAAAATACATATTAAGAGGGTTAAAATAAATAAAAAATAAATAAAGCGAGTATAATAAGGGTTTGCAGAGTTTTTTAATTAATTTAATATATTTAAAATAGCTATAATTATTGATATTAAAACAACTATAACCATTATGGATATAAATAATCCTTCAAGCTTTTTTTTCCAATTCATATTTATGTTAGGTAATTTGATTCATACTACAAAGTTAGGTATTAAAAAAAGACTTTCTACTGACAGAAAGCCTTAGTTAATTAGGTATTTACAAGGGTTATTTATTCTCCTGAATCGCCTTTTTTTCTCATTCCAATCATCTGTAAGAATTGATGGCTAGGACACGCACTCATTGATGAAACGGCATGAATAAAAACAACTAGTTCTTCGGTAGTTGAAGCTTCTTTACAGCATATTTCGATAGCTTTACTGTCTCCAAAATTATTATCTTCTTCGGCTGCTTTTTCTAATTTATCAAGCAACACATTTATTTTCTTTTCTGTTTCTTCAACAGCAATTAAAGAGGCATCTTCTTCAAGCCTTCCAAAAATTGATTGAATTAGATTGTGTCTTGAGTGTTTAAATTCTATTATATCCATAATTATTATTTATTTATTATTTAATTCCTTTAAAACGTAGAAAAACTTTTCTACTTTTACTTTTACTAAATCTATTTTCTAATTCGGTTTTATGTATACCAACAACCCATTCATTAAAAGATGTTTCAGGGGCTTTTGGAAAAACCGTTTTAACTCCTGAATTCTTATTTATACTAGGGTACGTATGTTTATTTTTACCATACTTAACGTAAGTACGAATCATTCTTAGTATTCCCATTTTAAATTTTTTAATGTAGCTTTATGTGTTACCTACACAAACATACAAACTAGTGTTTTAAATAGCAAGAAAAAATGAATTTATATTTTTGAAGATAATAATTAAATACGGGAGAAGTAATCAACATAAACCTTGTATCTAGGGGCTTTCCACTTATTCTCTAGTCTTTCTCTAGCTAATCTATCTTGATTTATTTTATTTGAAATAGCTTTTCTTAAATGGTTTCTATCTACAAAATTAAGAAATTTAGCCCAAAAATTACCGAATTTAGATAGAGTACACCTTAGAGCGTTTTCAGCTATAATATAGGACAGGGTATCGTCTACATCTCCGAATTTATGGTAAGCTATATATATATTACGACCTTTAAGTAATTGCGTAGACTTTCTTAATTCCTTTTTAATCATGATATGGTTCAACAAGTTTTGAAGGTTTACGTTAGCGAATTGGTCAACAGAATGAGCCATATCGTAGAAATATTTGTCAATCTTTTTGTAAATAGTTTTTAATTTCCAAAAATGGAAAACATAATAAATTAAACTAAACCCTGTGCTTATGCTAAATACAATGGTTGTTGCTAATACTGAAATAATAAATAAAAATAATCCTTTCATAACCTTTTAATTAAATAATGGATTTCCTACAGTTGGGACTTCCTCTTCTTTTATGTTTTTTTTTGATTTTACGTTTTCGCTAACATTATTTTTAACAATAGAGTTATTGTGCTTTACTTGCTTTATTTTAGCTCCCCAATCAATACTCATTTATACCTACGTTTTTTTAAACAATATGTGATAAACACTAGCCCTACCTTCATTTTTACGCTTTAAGATACCCTCGTATTCGTACTTATATTTTTTAGCAGAAATTTCTAATTCTGTCTGCTCTATTTTATTGAATAGTAAATCGTAAGTTGCTGAATCACTTCTTTGAGTTTGAATTTCAAAACATTGTATAATATACTTTTTCATAATTTAATTTTCTTTTGCTTTAAAATCATTTTCGCCATACTGCCCGATTCCCTTACATTTAAAGATGAAGATGTCATTACTTCCGCTTCAAGACTTACTATTTTTCCGATTTCAGCTCCTTTATTATTTACAGTATCACAAATACTAGGGTCTGACATAACTACAAGCTTTCTACAAGCACTTGGGCGGTGTTCATAGATGGAACACTCATTTTCTTTGTTTAAGAACGTACAATGCCTATCTATTACCGTTAAAGCGTTAAATTCAGCCTCATCTTTTGTTTTGGCTTGACGTTCCAATCTTTCGTAATCAATCTCAAATCCTATTTCTTTTGTATATGCTAAAATCAAAGTAGCTTCATCACTTGAAATATCTACTCGCTGAAAACAGCAAAAAGAACAGCCTTTTCCGCAAGTAGGCGTATGCTCTGATTCTTCAACTGCCTCATTGATTGCTTCTGATACTGCGGTATGAATTGCAGAAGATACAGATTCAGCGTTATTAGTTAATCTTAATGTTTCATATTGTTCCATATAGAATGCAAATGATTCTCTAACCATTTCAACTTGTGGAGCATCCATCTGTTCAAGCATCCCACTCAAACTTTCTGATATTTTAATTTCTTTTTCTTGCATTTTAAACGTCTTTTTTATCTATAAACTTTCTCCCTTTGTTCATAACCTCATTAATGTACGACTGTAAATCTGAAAAAAGTATATTAAATTCTGCTTCCCAAATATCGTACTCCAACTCACCATTTATGACTTTGGTTATTTGGGTTTTTAATTTTTTAAGCTTACTCAACATACACTCCTTTTCTTCTAAAGGAATAACTGTGTCTTTATTGATTACTAATTCAAAATTTAACATTTGAGACCTAACACTATCCAATACCTCCTTTAACGTCTTGTCAATGTGGGTTGTATTAGCTTTCATTGTTCTTTTTCGTGCCATATTGATTTTAAAATTTTTCTAGTTTCCAAATAATCCAAGTCCAAACTTCATCATCTTCAATACAATAACGTCTAACCTCTCTTAATTTAAAGTTAGGATTTTTAATATTCCACGTTTCTAATAATTCACCACAACTGTCAGGAGTTATAAAATTTTTAGTCCCGTTTCTACATTCAAGATAAATTCCATCATCTTCTAATTTAAGCCTCCATCTCCTAGTGAGTCTATTTTCTATGAGTTTGAAGTGAATAGAAAATAGACGCACTAAACTTGATGCTAGATTATTATCCATCTTGTTTTTTTTCATTATATAATTAGTTTTTTGCGGTTATTAACATTAGGTTGTTTATTAGGTAGATGTGTGTAAGTTCTTGCCTTAGGCTCTCTGAATAATCATCATGCTCCATTAATTCTTCCAACTCTTTTTTCTTCTCTAATCCTGCGACATTCATTACCGCTGTCATATTGATTTTACTGTTATTCATAACTGATAGATTTAGTTTCGTCATTATCATGGGTAGGTTCTTCCATTCCCCTTTCATTAATAATACTGTTAAATTCTTCCGTATGCTTTCCCATAACTTATTTTTTTAAAGAAATAATTTTAACTTCATCAAATCCTGCTTTAATAAGGTTTTCAAAGGTGTAAGTGTA
>TARA_R110000803_G_scaffold12701_4_pt1 | contig 13397 bp, 15 predicted proteins | sample TARA_R110000803 | Tara Oceans TARA_R110000803 (sample SAMEA4397772) | marine metagenome | biome: Polar Biome; feature: [SRF] surface water layer (ENVO:00010504); material: water (ENVO:00002006), including particulate matter (ENVO:01000060) such as... | depth 5 m | reverse complement strand
TCTGCAATTATGTGTATGTCTCGAGATTTAGAAGATTTCGACCAAGCAGATATTGCACCTGTGGGATACTTAAATACTTATGATAGTTTAAGTGAACTATTATTAGCCGAAAGAAAAGCATTACTAGCCCTCGAACCAGATATCAAAGAAGCACAAGAAACAGGATGGTTAGATATATTAGCACAAGTTCAAATATTCGAGAGAAGTAATAATATCGAAGATTTTGAATTAAAGGGTATTGAAGACTCAAATTCTGAGGCAGTTTCCGATTTTATTTCTAAAATATATGAAATGTTGCAAGATTTGCAAGTTGATTCAAACGTAGTTATGGATGAATCAGAAGTGGGATTTACTGATGAGTTTCAAAATAAATGGGTATGATAATCCCGATATCTTTAAATAGACAGTCCGTGAATGTGATAATATGATGCCGTTGGAATCCAACCCATACCAACAAAGGTTATTAAATACATTTTGGGATATGGCAGATATCTTCTTTTTCAAAAGAAAAGATGGCAGCCTTGTTGAGAAGATTTTCGTAGATTATTGGTTTGGTATTGAGTTTACTTGTACTCAATGTGATATTGAAGGTATGGTTGAATATGATAATGAAGATGGTACGAAAAATAAGGACATTTGCGATATGTGTCAAGGTAAAAAAACATATGGTGGAGAAGTTGCTAATACTACTGAAGAATTAATAGAAATTCTACAAAATAATGAAATTCCAACAGATGAAGAAGGAACTCTTTCTGCATATGACGTATTATGGAATGGTACTGAAACTCAAGGATATATTAATACGGCAGATAAAACTAAGCAAAGATGGGCCATGTTCAAAAAATATGGTGCATTCAAGGATGGATATCGTGGCACAGGAGATACGAACGGAAACATTATTGTTGATGTTCCTTTAGTCGATGGAGGAGTTTCTAAAACATTATTCTCATCGCACACAGATACAGTACATCGAACAGATGGATTTCAACAAATAACGTACTCAGAACACCCATCGACAGGGTATATAATTCAATCAAACAATAATGAATGTTTAGGTGGGGATGATGGAACTGGTGTATGGTTAATGACTAAGTTAATCGAAGCAGGAGTTCCTGGTCGATATATTTTCCATCGAGCCGAAGAAGTTGGAGGACGTGGTAGTGGATGGATTGAAGACAAAGGAGCGTATTTATTATTTGGATATCAACGGGCGATTGCTTTTGATAGAAAATCAAAAAACAGTGTGATTACCTATCAATCTTGTTCACGTGGTTGTTCGGACACCTTTGCGGATGAATTAGGAGGTCACCTTATGTTCAATGCTAAACGATATTATTTAGAAAGATTTAAAGCAGGTGATTCTGTAGTTATGTTTGATGTACAAGCACCAGTTACAGAAATGAGAACCCGTTGGCAACCAATTAAAGGAGCAAAACAAGAAAAAGTAACTACTACTAATGCTTATGGACATACTTCAACTACTTGGAAAGCACCTACTGAAGAAATTCAGTATCCATTTACTCCTAAAAATGAATTTTGGGAGGCAGTATCGGATAAATTTCAAGTAATGTCTCCTAATAATGGAGTTGAATCATATGAATTTTCAAGTGATGAATTACAAGGATTACTTCAAAACTATGCTAATGAAGATGAAGATGGAATGATGAAGTTACTGGAAGACTACTTAAAGTTCAAAGACGAAGTTTGGACTACGGATACTGGTGGCTCATTTACGGATACTGCTAATTATACAGATGTTGGAGGGCCAGATGGTAATGGAATTCCTGAATGTACAAATCTTTCCTGTGGCTATTATAATGCACATACTCAAAGTGAATATCAAGATTATCAATTTTTAGAGTTATTTATTGAAGGACTTATTGCCACCCCTTGGGAAGAATTACACACCGCTAATCCTCCTGAGCGTGGCTATCAAACTATAGGATATACTAGTTATCGAAATACATACGTAGGACCTAGTAAAGATATCCTTGCAACAGCAAGTGACTCTGAGATTGCCTCCGTTAAACGAAAAAAGCAAGACCAAACAGACCGTCGTAAAAAGGAACGTGATGAGAAAAACCGTATGATGGATGAGTTCGGTTTTTATGATGATGAAGGATATGGTGAAAGATATGGATGGGAAGATGAGGATATTATTGAGATTGGTGAATCCTCGGAAACTGTAAGTAGTTTCTGGGATGATTATCAACAAGGTAGTAGAAGTGACTCTTCACTAGATACATTTTACATGGAGTCTTAACTCTAAACAGTTACCTTTATATAGGAAACATTTACGTTTTGTAATTAGTTGGCTTGGGTCAACGGAGGGATTTAGATGAAAAAAGATAAGTGTAACGATTGCAATAGTACCGAATTAAATTTAGATACTAACACTCACGACATTGTTTGCAGTGCGTGTGGATTAGTACAAGATGCCTATACAATCGACCCAGGACCAGATTGGAGTGATTATGGAGATGGTGCTACTGATGGAGAACGCACAGGAATGCCAAGCACTCACTTACTACACGACAAAGGATTAACTACGGCTATTGATTGGCGTAATCGAGATGCAATGGGAGGTTCGTTATCGGGCACTGCGTCAAGATTGGCAAATAAATTACGTCGTCAACAACGTCGTACTAGAATGAAAGACTCTCGTGAGCGAAATCTCGCAGTAGCACTAAATGAAATTCAAAGAATTGGTAGTCGTATGGATTTACCAAAAAGTACAAGAAGTGAGTCAGCATTTATTTATAAGAAAGCCGTTGATAAGAAATTAGTAAGAGGACGCTCAATTGAAGGTGTAGCAGCAGCATGTATTTATATGACTTGTCGAATCCATCATATTCCTAGAACACTTGATGAAATAGGACTTCATTCCCGAACAGGACGTAAAGAAATTGGAAGAACTTATCGAGCATTGGCAAAAGAACTAAAAGTGAGAGTGCCTCCTTCGTCGGCATCAGACTATATTCCAAGACTATGTAGTTCGCTTTCATTAAGTGGTAACACCCAACTACAAGCATTAAGAATACATGAAGCAGCAGTTAAGTCGGGTCAAATGAATGGTTGTGGCCCTACGGGTATCGCCGCCGCCGCCGTATACTTATCGAGTAAGATGTCAGATAATCGAAAAGATGAGCGAACTCAAAGACAAATCTCAGAGGCCGCAGGAGTAACTGAAGTTACTATTCGTAATCGATTCAAAGAACTTTGCCTAATTATGGAATGGAAGGCTTAAATAGGTATGAATACAGGTAGTGAGTATATGGAAGAATTACAAATTATTACAGAAACAGGAATTACTGCAAATCGTTGGCCTGCTAAGACGCACCAAGATTTCGGTAGTAAAGACCGAATATATATCAAAGTTGGAAAAGACGACCAAGGATACTTTGACCTCAAGTCAGGTGCTTTCGAGCAAAACGACGAATGGGGAGTAGTGGAGAAACCTGCTGCGTTAGTAACACTATGCTCCAAATCAGGTCGAGAAATCTATTTGGGACGTGTAGAGTCATTAGTAGTGCCTGGAGATTCAACAGGATTAAAATTACTAAGAGACTCCATTGCTAAACTAGCCACAGTAACACATGAGGGACAAAAGGTAGAAATTAACTTAGGTCCTTCTATGGAGTTAAAAATCGCAGGTAGGAGTCGATGGATTAAATCCAACGTCACTGTATCAATGGAGAACCCTAGTGATTTGGAAGATATGATTATGGCAACAAGTGATATGGCAACGGCTATGTTGTTACTGGAGGCCGAGAAAATTAAAAAGGCTTAAGTAGAAAGAGACACCATAGATTACTATGGATAGTCCAGTCCAAGCCGAAATCATTCAATGGTGCGGTGCGAATGCATTATCTGTAGATAATGGACTCATACAAAATACAAATGCCATCTCACTAAATTCTGCTCGCAAAAAAAATGTTAAATTAGTATTACGGTGGAGAAATAGATTATGCGAAGTATGCAGTCAAAAGTTTGACATTATGGAACGAGGATTATTTTACAATTGCAAAAGGTGTTAAAAATGAAAGAAATAACAAAAGTTAAATTAGGAATTAATAAGGATGCAGTTGTAGTTGTATCTAGTGAAGTTGAAATGAATAGTAAGACTGATAAAGATGAAGCATATATTATCATGTTTAATATAATTGGAGAGCCTTTACGGCTTGGAATTATTGTAGTCGGAAATATGCTGGATAAGGCTGTCGAAAACACTAACCTAACAATTGAACAGGCTACAATATTGATGGATAAAAACCCTGAGAAGTATTTAGAAGCGGCTATGAAAGAACCAGACAAGATTTTTGAATCTGCTCAAGAAATGGTAAAAATTGTATTAGATAGTGAGAAAAAATCTGCACAAGCCAGATTAATATTAGCAAGCATGGTAGATAATGAACATTATCTTCAAAGAACTAAATACACGTTCAAGGGTGAAGAAATAGAAGTTAAAGAGCAAAGAATTGAAACTGAGGAATTAGCCTTACAATTAAAAGCAATGATTGAAATTGTAAAACAATGGGAAACGTTTGATATGGAAGAGTATCAACGTGAGATGGAATTAGCCTTGGCAAAAATGATGAAAGCCTAACCGTTATATAGGTGACTACCAACTATTAGTAGTATGATGTATCCTAACATTAAAAAATCAAACCCTACAAATTGTCAACATTTAGTCAAAAAATTAGTTAAATTTGAAACTAACTACAAAACAGTTTGTTTGAACTGTGATATCCCTTTAAGAGGTGAATAAGGTGGAAGAAAAGCCTACTATGTCTGTAGATACAATTGTCATGGACTCGATTAAAGCAAGAGATTATCGAGTAAGTTTAGGAGGGTTGAATCCAACGGGCGCTTCAATGAGAATCATTGATGAGTTCGGGCGTGACCAATTAGTCGGAACTTGCCACAGACAACAATGGTATAAACGAACAGGTGTAGAAAAAACTAATTTTCCACGTGAAGAAAACTTAAATAAAATGGAAATTGGGAATGCAATGGAAGAGAATTTGCAAGGACATTGGAATCGACAAGGAGTGATGTTGGCAGGAAACATCAAAGTATATGAAAATATTGGTGAAGGCGAGGAAGATATTACGATTAGTGGTGAAGTAGACGTTATACTTAGAGAAGCCCTAAAAAATGAAGATGGAAAATTAGAGATATCAAACTCAATTGCAATTGGAGTTGAAGTCAAATCTGGAAGAGGATTCTTTCAATCAAAGAAAATAATGGGTAATCGAAATAAGTTATATGCACGTGGCTACCCAAAACACGAACACATAATGCAAGTAGCACTTTATTTAAGGATGAGGCAAGCACTAGAAGACCACTACGATGTAGAAATACCTTACTTTTTACTTGTTTATTATTTAGTAGATTCGGGAGAAACTACTCAGTTTAGATTAGAACTATCTGATGGGTATACAGGAGAGATTATTGTCAAAGACCGAGATGGAACTATCATTAAGCCAAATGCAGGATACTCTTTTGATATGAAAATGGATGAAGCCATGATACCTTCTAAAATAAAAAACATGACTATAGATAACTTGTTAATTAGATTTCGAGAATTACAAGCAAAGTTACTCATCGATACACCTCCTACACGAGATTACGAATTAAGATATAGTGATGAAGAAAAAGTAACCGAAGAGTTTAAATTAGGTTTGCTAAGTAAATCTCGTTATGAAGAATACTTACGAAATAAAAATAAACCCATTGGAGATTGGCAATGCTCATTTTGTGATTGGAAAGAAGTTTGTTATCCTCAAGGAATATTTACCACTGATGTAGAGCAAGGTATTTTAACCATAGACGAAGCACTAGCCAAACTGGAGTGATTAGTTTGAGAGTATTAGTTGAAGTTCAAGGGAAAACATATCCTCATCGAGTGAGTCTTAAAAAGAACTTCAATTTAAATTGGGATAATCATAGAAAACAATTTCATGGACAATTATTAGAAAATAGTCCAAGGTTTATGGCATTAGTACAATTCTGCGAAAGATTCAACTTGAGAATTGCAGTTGAAGGTGCATTTTTAGAGATTGATAATGAATTAGAAGTAGATTCAGATATTGGAATTGAAGGTGGAAAAACTCAAGAAGGATTAGGAAAAATAGGTCAAGAAACTCTACCTGAAGGTCAGAAACCAGGCTTTAAAGTAGTAGAGATAACGAAAGACTTTGACATTAAAACAGATATGAGTGACTATTTCGAAAACACTAGATTTAGTACACCTCGAAAGATACAATTACAAACTCTTAGTGAAGTCACAGAATGTATTAAAGAAGGTTATAAAAATATTATTGTAGAGTGCCCAACAGGGTCAGGTAAATCTGCTTTGGCTATGATGATACCGAAAATATTTGGAGAGTATGCATATATTTCAACACACCTTAAAGGTCTACAAAAGCAGTATATGGAAGAGATGCCATTTATGAGGAGTATGATGGGTAGGGCTAACTACACTTGCAAATTACCAATAGAGCCAGGAACTTACTCAAAACAATTAGCAAATGAGGCATTAGAACAAGCATTACAGGGAAATATTGGAACTTCCTGCGATGCTTCTGCTGCACCTTGCAAAACTATTGGAGCAGAGTTCAAATGTTCATTTAAGTTAAATCTCAAAGATTACGATGAATCCCAAGAATTATGTGATTATTATGATTCCCTAAGTGATGCAAGAAACTCAAGATACTTTATCAGCAACGTATCATATCTTATGGCATTACATTCAGCAGCACCTGGTGTATATTTGCCGAGTCGACCTTTCTTAGTGGTTGATGAAGCACATAACTTGATTAAAAATATGATGAGTCAATTTTCTATTGACCTATCATTAGGAACGTTAGAGAGATTATTTCATATTCCTAAAGAATCAGAAGATGCAAATCAAAGAACTAAAATGCTAACTTCATGGTCTCCAAATAATCCTTCTTTCGGATTTCCTAAAGTTCCGTCAATAACTACAAAAACAGACGAAAGAATTTGGCAAATAAGTGCAAGGGTTTGGGAGGCCTACCTAAGTTCATTAAGAGAGATTATTATTCAAAAGATAGAAGATGAAGATTATACTGCTAAAGAACTTAACTTGGCCAACAACTATAAACAAAGACTATCTTCAATTTTAAGATTCATTAATAAAGACTGGAAAAATTGGGTTTGGCAATTCGATAATGATAAAGACCCATTTAAAATTTCATTTAAACCATTGAAAGTTAATGAGTATGCCGAAGAATTAATGTTGTCATTAGGAGATAAAAGAGTGTTCTTAAGTGCTACTATATTAGACGCAGACACATATTGCAATGAAATGGGATTGTTGCCCGAAGAAACGGCATTTATTCGTGTAAAGTATTCTCCATTCCCGAGTAGTAATAGACCGATTCTTACTAATTATATTGGTGGCAATTTATCACATCGAAGTATCAACGAAGTTACGTTGGGCAAGACAGTTGATAGAATTGTAGAAATAGCAAATGAAAATCCAAATGAAAAAGGACTTATTTTACCATATACGAATATTCTTGAGAATCAATTAGTAGAGATAATCAATGAATCTCACCCATTAGTAGCAGCAAGGTTAGTACAACACACAAAAGATAGTCACGAAAGAGATTCAACATTCAAACATTTCAACAACTCAAAAGGAAATGAAATTCTAATTAGCACATACGCAAATCAAGGATACGACGGAAAGACTGTTGGGTTCCTCATCGTACCTAAGGTGCCGTTTCAGCCATTGGGAGATGTTCAAGTTAAAAAGAAAATGGAGGCAAACCCTAGATGGTATAAGGTAATGGCTGCAATGGAATTAACTCAAATGTTAGGTCGTATTGTCAGGTCAGAAACGGACACGGGCAAAATGTATATCTTGGACCCAAATTTCCGTTTTCACTGGGAAGTAGGATTCGACAAAGAACCGTTGCGTAATTTCATGCCAGATTATTTGAATAAAACAATAGAGGAGTCATTTTAAATAGGTAATGCTAATTAGGAGTATTGTAAAAGGTGTAAAATATGAATAATATAGCAATTTGTGGAAGGATGGCAAGCGGAAAGACAACATTGGCTCATTATCTTCGAGACAATTTAGATTATGAGACTTTAAGTCTTGCAGGAGCGGTCAAGAAATTAGGTCGTGAATTGTTCGGAATGGTTGAGAAAAATAGACCACTACTACAAAAAATAGGTATGAAGATGCGAGAGATACGCCCGACAGTTTGGATTGACTATTCTATTACTCAAGCCTTATCAATAAATGAATCGCAATATGCCGTAGTTATTGATGATGCAAGATTTGTAAACGAAGCAAAAAGATTCAAAGATGAGGGATGGACTCTTATTAAGATGGATATAGGAGAAGATTTGCAAACTGAAAGGTTGAAGACAACTTATCCAGATAATTGGGAAATGCATGTAGCCAATCGTAATGATACAAGCGAATTAGAAGTAGACGAAATTCCCCTTGATTGGTTCGATATGGTTATCACGGCTGAACAAGACAATGGAGATTATCAAGAAGTAGTAGATTTAATTCAATCGTTAAGCATTTCGCTTAAGTCTTGAGATAAGGCCATCTGTCATCATATTACTACCAACAGTAATTAATGCAATGCCAACACAAGTGTAGATAAGAAACTCTCTAACCTTATGTTCAGGATGATTGCCTGTAATTATTTTATGCGAGTGGTGACTCGATAGCCAAGTTCCTATTAAAAACATGGCTGTACCGACGATGATGATATCAGTAAGTAAATGTTTAATCATTATCACGCCTCAACACTATTGTAAGTGTCCCAAATCATATTCCGATACTGAGAGTAAGCCATCGTCTCGACGAGACCCCACCCTGCACGGATGAAAAGAACACTCATAATAGCAACTGGAATGTAAGTCCATTTAAAACCATTTGGTAGGCTATATGCAATAGCGACTAAGTTAACTATTCCGACAGCGAGTAAAACTCCGACCATTCCGATATTCCCTATCCAAGAGGCAAACCAACTAAGACTCGGCCAATTATTCATCAATCTCACCGTCTTCTTCATCACTTTTTACCTTTGTAAAATAGTAAGCCAAAAACAGTACAACACCACCTACTGCAATACCAACTGGAGCAGTTCTTAAGATTTTATTAGTAGTAGTGGTTTCTTCGGCAGACATAGTTTTAGCCGCAGGGCCTTCTAAATCCATAACTGATACGTATCCCATATCACCCATAGCCTTTTGGAACGAAGGTGCATTATCTAATGCAAACCAATCGACACCAATCTCGTTACTTAAACCTCCACCTGTGCTTTGATTAGTTCCATTTTCTACAGTGATGCTATATGGGTCTACTGCTGGATTACTTTTCTTCATGGCCGAAACGACTGCATCTCGACCAGGGAATACTAAGGTGCGAACTCGGTTGTGAATTACAGTTTCGCCTGTGGCCTTATCTACTTGTTGATGTGGATGAACTAAAAATTGTACGATGTATTCGTCATTATCTCGAGCAGTAATAAACTCTTCAATAATATCTGTACTACTAAAGAATTGACGTCCGTTGTAAATATCTCCATCCTTGAGAGGGTGGCCATGTATTGTCCACTTACGTTGTTCTTCTGTGTAGCCGAATTTACCGTTGTCTTCGGCCATTTTAGTGGCAGGGTCAATAGTAATCTTTGATTCACCGCCGTAACTAGGTGCTCCTAACTCGTAAGTACCATTTACATCGTAAACATAAGACATCCACTCGTGAGACTTATGAGTCTCATCAGAGAAGTCTTTCATCTCATTCAAAGCATCAGCCGAGAACTTATTAAATTCTTTTTGAGCGATGTTCATAATATTAAGTTAACTGTACGACTACTTAAAGCCTTTTGGAAAATTCAAAGTCGTAACTGATGAAAGTTCTTCAAAATTCCAATAAGGGAATGTTTCTTTTAATTCTTGATGAATAGTTACAATTTGTAAAGAAGATAGAAATTCGTTCTCTTCCATCCATAATTCTTGAGCCATAATGTATTTTCGTATATTATTAGTCATAGAACGAAACTCAGGGTCAGAATATCGCCAACCCTGTAGTCCGTAATAAATATTACCTTGATAGTTGATTAAAGGAGTATCGTCACGAGCATGAGGTAACTTTCGACAAATATCGTTCAATTGACTAATGAACTCAGAATCATTCGTATTCTCTTGTAAAGTTAAATTATACCATTTCCTAAAAAAAACGCTATTTCTATCTACAACATTATATACTGCTAGATTATACTTAACTAAATTAATGATTTCAAACAAAAACTCCATATGAGCCCTACTTAATTCTCGCCACTTATAATAGGTTGAAAGATATTCTTTATATGTGGAAAAACCTTCTCTAATTATTTCGTCTTTTTGAGATGTTGAAGTGTATTGGTGAGAATACTTCCAATCATACATTAGAGGTTTTCCTTCAATTCCATGTAAAATGGTAAAAGGCAGTTCCTCTGTGAGTGACCTCGTAAAAATATCATCATACGTAAAGATATCACTCCAAAACTCAGGAAATCCTAATCTTTTAAAACTAATATCACTAACCCACACCAAACTCACGTCCAAGCGTTTGCTCGTGTCTTGACATACCACTCGTTAATATGTGTGACCTCTGCCAGTGAATGGAAGATAACTCCTAAAAAGAAACAACCTACAAGAGGCGCTTCGGCTCGACCCTCACGAAATTGTTGCATAAATTTAGACGGACTAGGAAACAACATAATAATAAAGCCCAGTCCAAGTGTGGCCACACCCACAACAAGAGATTCAATAATAATGTCTTTAACAGGTCGCATAACTTAAAATACACTATTCAACTACTTAAAGATAATACTAAGAACTCCCGAAGGGGGCTCAGACTCAACTCAACTAAAAAACACATATCCCAAAAGTAACGTGTTCCATGTATCATGAGTTAGCCCCCTGTATGGGAGAACCACGGACTCTATCAAGCATAAGAAAGCAGAAGAAATAAAAAAAACCAAAAACCAAAACTATTTAGAGCCGACTTAGCATTGAGTTCACAACTACTTAAAGGCTGCGCCAAGGAGTGTAAAGGGTGTACGGCCGAGGAGGGGATGTGGAGGTTCGACCGTACAATTATAGTTTATCTTTATTACTACTTAATACTGATGATTTACCAATAATGATTAATAATAATATGCCTTTATATAGGTATTGCAATACATGTAAGATTACCTAACAAGGAGGCATAAAATATGAGTAATGAAATAGAAGCATTTTTGAGCGAGATTGAAGTGGCTGCATCAGCGGCTAAGACTGAAGAAGGACCACGTAAGTACGTGAACCGTGAACGACTGGTAGTTACCATTGACGAAGAGTCAGGTAATTCAGGCCTACACAAGAATTATATTCTTGAAGGCTACACACCAGGTATTGAAGGAAACTACGGCACAAGTACAGCAGTGCGTGTTGTTGAACCTGATAACGGTCGTCGTATGACATTGTGGCTTGGAAGTCACGAGCAAGACCACTTCCAAACTTTCGTGCAAAAGCAACTTGATGAAGGTAAGGTTTTCCCTATGGATATCACCTTCCTGCGTCATAAGCAAACTGCACAGAAGTCTGGTCGTCAATACAACCGCTTTTCTGCGCTCTGCAACACTTGGGGAGACGATGTAATCGTTCCTCCAGTCCCAGCAGACCAGATGGTTGATTCCGAACAATCTGAGGCTTGAGTTCCGTAAGGGCTTACGCTATTAGTTTTCAACCTTACACTTCTTCGGGAGTGTAAGGGAAACCTTTTTAATCTAAAACAACTGCTTCTACATAGTAAGGATAATTTCCTCCACCAGAATATGTGAAGTAAGTAGCATTATTACCTGCACAAGCAGGGTACCCCATCCTTTCAAAATATTCTTCGCCTGTATCTACATTCATTTCTTCAGTACAATCCCACGCATCAGAACCTTTATAGGTTTGTTCATCAATTTGACTTTGCCATTTACCATCGTTGTAATTATTTTCATCTTCAGGATATAGGTATGATACGTCTCGAGATATTTGAGGATTAAACTCATTAAAAAGATAATTATCTACTTGTGACCAAGTGAATGAACTGGAAATTCCACTCGTTTGAAGAGTAATCTTATCAGAAATAGCATTTTCTATTTTTTGCCGAAGTTCTTCAATAATTACTTCTAATTCCACATCATCCCTGGCCACCCAGGGTTCACCAGGCATTCTCGGAAGTGCATGGAGGCTCAAGTACACCTCTTTAAAACGATTATAATCGACAAATTCTTCTCCATATGGTATCAGTAATTTAGCATTTTTGCCTTGGTTGATTAATGCATTATAATTAACAACATCTGAAGAATTAGTATCCATATTTAACATTATAAATAATTCATTAGGAAGGGGTGGGGTAGTAACTTCATCATATACTCTAGTTTCCTGATTCCATCGAAAACCTGGGTGAAAAAAATATGACGGATGTCCAAATACAGGAGGTATTGTGCCAGTTTGAGAATTATATCCTGGATGCTCAAATAGTGTACCTGAATATTTAATATCATTGACCATTAATTTTGGAGGTGATAATAATCTATCTAATTCTCTTTGATGAGTCTCTCGCTCTTGTTGACGAATCCATTCTACGGCTTCTTCATATGTGCGATAAATTACATCTTCAGGGCTGGCCTCACTACGATACCCTGTACCAGGTCGCCAACCAATAGGACGAATTTCAAAACCTTCGTCATTATACATAGTACCTTCTTCGGCTTCGAATACAGGTTGAGAACCTGTAGAGTCCATACGCCAAGGTTGTCCATGAGAAGGTTGATAAAAATCTTTAGAATGTCTCAAATATCCTGTAACCTCGTTCATTCGAGGAAACCAAGCACGACCTCTAGGGCGGGTAGTAAGTCCTGTTCGGGAATTATAAGTAGAAGTAAAATAATAATCTTGCAATGCCGAATGAATTTGGGATGCAGTCATAGGTCGTTCGGCCACTAAATCATCAACAATACGATGCCAAGGTTTAGGCTTAATTTGACGAGTCATCGAATCACTCTCAATCGATTGGTTCAAATATCCCGCCTAAAAGGCCGTCTATTGAGCCTATAGTGGTTCCCTTAGTTGAACCATACAACTTCCAACCAAATCCTATAATACCGAATAATGCCGCAGTGGTTAACATGACTTGACTTACAGGAGTTAGTAAGCCAGGTGCGTATTTTTCAACTCTAACAACAACCCAGTTTTTAACATATGAACCTGCTGTAGACCAAAAGTAGAGACCACATACAGTAAATGCAACTCCCAAGAGCAGATGTTGATATGGTTTAGATTCAATGTTCTTGTATTCAGCATTCATAAAGACATCTGCA
>TARA_R110000803_G_scaffold74624_1_pt1 | contig 13495 bp, 15 predicted proteins | sample TARA_R110000803 | Tara Oceans TARA_R110000803 (sample SAMEA4397772) | marine metagenome | biome: Polar Biome; feature: [SRF] surface water layer (ENVO:00010504); material: water (ENVO:00002006), including particulate matter (ENVO:01000060) such as... | depth 5 m | reverse complement strand
AAAAAAAGCGCGGAAAGCCCCCCAGCTTTCCGCGCTTGCGATGTTATTCGGAATTCTAGGTTCCGTCAGTGATGAGAGCCCCGGCGGTGCCGTCGCCGACTGCCGCGCCGAGCATGACTGAGATGTTCATGTAGCGAGTGCGGGTGCCGAGGTCGGTCCAACTCGACAGGTAAGCCGTGAGACCAGCGGGGAGCTCTACCGGCTCGTAAAAGGAGAGCTGTCCTTGAATTTCGTCGTCCATGATCGCCTCACCAGAGGCGATCGCAAGAGCGTCCGGAGACCCGCAAAACCCGATAACCTTAGTCTCGGCGCCCGTCCAAAGGTTGCCCATTCTCAAGGAGTCGAATCCGTAAGCGGAGCCACCAAGCGCGAACGAGTCGGCATTAGTTGGGAGCAATTTGGAATAGTAGGAACCGTCTAGAAGGAGGTGACGCTGGGAGAAATCCTTACACGCTCCCCAAATAGTCTGAAGGTCTGTAGCGTCGAAGTTCGCAGCCGTGGAGTCAAGCACGGCCGCGCCATAGTTGGCGGCTGTGATTGGCGCAAAAATTGCATTTCGCGCCGCGGTCCCAATGACCTGGAGGTTTTTCCGAAGCAGTGAACGCAAGCGGTGTCCGCTGTTAAGCTCCGCCTGGGTGACTTTGAACGATATCGAGTGCTGGTCGACTGTAACCGCCCGGGCGATTTTAGTCGAGTCAGAATTCGAGGTGTAGCTTGAAGGGTTGGTCTGAGCGGTTGCGCCGCCCGAAACGACTTCAACCTGGACCGTGTTCCCCGGAGCCATTGGAGCCAAGGCGACGTCAAGGCTGAAGTTGTCGATGATTCCCAGGACTGGCCCAAGAGTGGTGATTGATTCCTCGGCGAGTGTGTCCACTGCGAGGGCTGCGGCAAATGAGTTGGCCATAATATAAAATAAGTTTTGTTTTTAGGTTTTTGTTTTTCGCCCGTTACTCCGATTGGAGTCTTTCGATTTCTTTGCGGTTTTCCGCGAAGAATTCTCGTCGTTCCCGTCCTGGTTTCATTGCCAGGTAGGTCTCGCGGACGTTGCTGATATTTCGAGCATTTGGAACCGGCAAATCGCCCGCTTCTGCAAAATCAAACCCGCACTCGATGAGGCGAGATTCGACCGTGAGCGCGCAGCTTTCCAGTTCCTTGTTTTCGGCTCTTAAAATCTCAAGTTCGTCCTGGATTTTTTCGAGCTCATCCACCCGGCCGGACAATTCCGCCTCGAGTTTCTCCGCCCGTTGGAGAGCAGCTTTCGCGCTCGATCCCCCGTCGTTGTCGGCGCTCTTATCACCCGATAAAGCTGCCAAAATTCTTGCCCAGGTTGAGAGCTCGGCTTTCGCTTTCACTTCGTCCTGGAGTTCTTTCTCGATGGCCTCCTGGTCGGCCTCGATCTCGGCCGCCTCCTGGTCTTCGGTGGACTCCTCTTTGACTGACTCCTCTTTGAGTGAGTCCGCAAGTTCTTCCGCTTGCTCCCCCTCCTGGGTGGGCTCTTCTTGCTGGAGCTCGAGCACCGCGGCGGGAACATTCTCAAATTTTGAAACAAGAGTCTCGAGGTCAGCACAAGCAGCCACTTTGACCGGCTCGAGGACGCGGGTCGCGAATCCATGTTCGACGGCGTCCTCTCCGTTCATCCAAGTCTCAGCCGCCATCATATCGGCAATTTCCTCGCGGTCTTTCCCGGTGGCGTTCGCATAAAAATCTGTCACGTCGTCCTGAAGCTTCCTCATAAGAGCCGCCATGCTTTCGAGCTCCTCGGCTTCCCCAAATGCTCCGCCGCTGACGTTGTGAATCATGACATAAGCATTGCGCGGGACTTCAATTTCGTCGGCTGACATCAAAACGACCGAACCCATCGAGGCGGCAAGCCCTTCGACCCTGGCGACGACGTGAGCCGGGTGATTTTTGATTCCGTTGGCAATGGCCCAGCCATCAAGGACCGACCCGCCTGGCGAATGAATCCGAAGGTCGATCGAATCAACGTCGCCCAAATCTTTAAGCTCACGTAGAAATTCGGAACCAGAAACATCCCAGCCGCCAATTGGCCCCATAATGTCGACCCGCGCCACACGGCCGCCCTCGGCCCTCGGCTTGAGGTCTGAGAAATTGCTGATTTGAAACCAAGATTCTTTTGCCATAGATAGACCCTGGGCCGTCAACTTACAGGAACTTCGTCACGACCTTCGTAAACTTCGTCCACCCCCACCCCAGATCGTCGACAATGTAACCAGGTTTCCCGATGACCGCCGAAAAATGATCCTCGAGCCCGAACCGCTCCACCACCGCGACGGCGTGCGGTTTTCCTCGAGCGGTCCAGAGGATGACCTCGAAGCCCTCGAGCTTCTTTTGCTTCGCCCAATTCGCGAGAGACCAGTTGATTTTTCCCCTTTTCAGAAGTGTTCCGTCCACGTCGATCGAGATGCACCTCGCCGGTGCAAATTTACTTTTGGTCATTCGTTGCGTCTACTAACCCGGCCGCGGCCCGTTGTTCCTGGATGAATGCTTTCTCTCGAGCGACCTTAGCCTCTTCAGTTTTCCAGTCTTTCCCCTGGCGAGCCCACCATTCTTCTCGGGTCATTAGCCCTTGATCGAGGAGAGCAAGGTCGAGCTTCCCGTCGCGGCCCCGGTCGATTGTTAAGTCAGCTTGAGGAATCCAAGACGTTTTCCACCAGGTGTCTTTGACCTCGGCCGGGATAACCAGGTTCCCTCTCTTGGCTTCCTTAGCGGCAAAATACATCCAGATTTTTTGGCAATCCCGCCGCATTCTTTCTTGCTCGTCCGCGACAAACCGGCGTGTTTCAGCCATCACAAAGCGCATCCCTGGACCATTCATTTTTGACGCGTCCCAAAGAACCTCGGGAGAAAGTCCACCGTGCGGGAGCCCCCAGGCCATATCGCGAATCAACCAGGACAAAAGGCCGAGGACATTCGGGTGAGGTCTGGCGTCCGTCATTGTTTTCATGGATTGACCAGGCGCGAACTCTTGGAACCGGCCGCCCTGGACGACGTCCTCGACGGACAGAACATTTCCGTCAGGCAAAGTTTCACCCGCTCCGAGCCCGTTCACTTCTTGAATCTCGGCCGTTTCTCCAGCCGCCTCGAGGAAGCCTCGAAGGTCTTCCCCTGGGTCTTCGCTGTTCTCAGTGTTTGCCGCCTGTTCGATCCAAGCGCCCCACAAAGCCGCGACTTTCACCGCGTGTTTTGTGTCGGCAATGATTTCGACCATATCGAGGAAGTTCGCCACGGCATGAGCTAGACCAGACACCGACCGAACCCGCCCGGCTCGGCCGCCGATTGAATGGTAGATTGACCGGTCTCGCGACACGACTTTCGAAGCTTTCCCGTCGTCTCCTAAAAGTTGGAAACCAGAGCGACCGCCGAAGCGGTCGAGGAAAACCCCGTCATAAAGGTTTTCCGGCTGGTCGCGCCTCCCTTGCCCGTCGCCGATCTGGTTGCCTTCGTAACACATCACGCGAGCGGCCCCATCCGGTCCCGACGCTAGGACGGTCAAGCAGTCGCCCGTTCTTATTTTTGATTCTCGAACCCAGGTCTGCCAGTCATTGAAATCGAAGCTCCCCGCGGCATCGAAGGCGAGTTGGTTTTTAAAGCGATTCCCGACCTTCTCCTCAATTTCGGCTTCGAAGTCGGCATTCCCGGCCTGGCTTTGTGGGTGTAGATTCCCCACCAGGCGAGCCGGTCCTTCAATGGCACGTTTTACAAATCCGACATTCTGCTCGGCCGCCTCGACCTTCCTGGAAATCTCGAGTCGCTCGGTCGGTGAAACTCGACGCTTTGGATTGAGCGACGGCATCACAACCCGACCACGCCGGTCGGAATGCCTGGCGGCGTCCCAGGACGAAATCATTTTAACCAGGTCGGCTTTTGTTTTTGGAAGCCCGTCAACCGGCTCCTGTGTGGTTGTTTTTCTGGCTTGAACTTTCTTTCCTGCCCTGGTTCCTCTCCGTGATTTTTTTGAGTCCTGCCCCATGAGACGAAGCGACTACGTCAACCGCTCTCGAATCAGGCTAAAATCCCCACTCGCGGAATCGAAAGTTCACGTGATTCATTTTGCGATTCGCTCCGCCATTCGTCGCCCCGGCGTCCGTCCTTTTGCGGAGCCCGATCGCGGCCTCGTAAGTCCTCACTTTCAGGTCGAGAGCTCCGTTTCGATATTCGCCGGTTGTTCCCGATTCTTTCATGTTGGCCCCGGTCACGACGACGTCAGCCGACATGGCGACCTCGAGCTCCGCGGTCGCGGCGTCGAGTTTGGTGGTCAGTTGGGCGACGGTGTGAAGCCGGGCAAGACTTCGAACTAGGGCACGGTTTACGGGTTGACTCATATCGAGCCCCCGCTTGTCAATCCCTCACCGCGGACCGACACCAAACATCCCGCCCAATCACCGACATTTTCACGGCATCTCCAAAATCGTTTCCTGGCTCATGGTCCCAGGCCCATTTCCCGACCTTCTTGATTTGATACTCTCGGCAGAGCTCGAGTAAAAAATCGTCGTCTCGAAGGGCATCGACCGGAAACGAAAGTTTCCCGAATTGCTCGACCTCGACCCCGTCCTCGTCGACCTGGTTGCGGTCAAGGATCAAGGTCCGAAACAAAAGCCGCCGATAAGAATCATCGTCGTAATGGAGCACCTTAACGAGACGCATTCCTTCATCAGTTGTCTTGAAGACCCGGCTTTTGCTCCATCTTAAAAGGTCGCCGCCTCGCTGACGAACCTGCATTCCTCCAATTCCTTTTGATGGATTGAAAATCGGCGCAAGCTTCGAGCAATTCTTTCGGACTTCATAGGTCCGGTGCCCACCCTCGTCGGTCAGATTGCATCGCACCGAGTATTTTACGCCATCGTGCTCGATTCCGGCTCGAGCCCAGGACAAGAAATTTTTCCACGTCAGGAACGATCCCCAATCTGAAATCATGATGTCTCCCTCGGCGGAATAGCCAACTTTGACCGCTTTCCAGGAATCGTCCTGGGTATCGGCAAAGACTCCGCAAAGGATCGGCTTTTTGGGAACGGTTCCCCGGCGGTAATCTCCGCACATTTCCCGGACGTCACTCAAGCGCACCCTTCGAGCTCCGCCTTCCTTCCAAGCCTCCCCAAGTCGATCCTGGAGAAATCCTTTCAGCTTCACAGGCTCCCGCCCGGCGGAATGCTTTTCGGCCGCCAGGTTCCCCCACCGGGAGTTTTCCCAGAGCGCATAAAGGTCCGAATGGTAAAACGACATTCTTTTCGGCAACCAAGCCGCGACTTTTTCCTTGGCTTCCCCCTCACCTTTCTCGACGTAATTCGTCGCCCGGACCTCGCCATTCGCAAGCATCTCCCTTTTGTCGCTCTCCTGGTGCATCCCGCCGCACGACTCGCATTCGTATTCCGCGCCCTGGATGACTCTCGCGAGGTCGAGGTCGCCAAATTTGTCGCGCAGATGCTGGTAGCGAACCTGGCTCATTTTTAAAAACTGAAAATGGCCGCAATGTTTGCAGGGAACGAAATCCCGGTGACCGCTCCCAGTCGTCACAAGCTGCCAGATTTGCCCCTCTTCAATCGTTGGTTTTGAAAAACCCAAGATTTTCCCGCTCACCGTCGCTTTCCCACGTTGCGCGAAAAGGTGAACGGTCGAGCCGTCGACTTTTGTTTCCTTGTGAGTGTCGATTTCGTCGATCACGACCATCCCGACTCCAGGCTTCGAGGCGGCCTGGCCGACCGAACCGGCCCCCACAAAATAAACTTTCATGCCAGGCAAAGAAATCACCTCTCCTTTCAAATAGGACTCCGGGAGGTGTCGAACGACCTCACCCATCGAGAGTGATGATTTTAAAAACTCGACATATCTTTCGGCAATCGCCGCCGCGTTTTTCTGGGCGTCGATTCCGTAAACGATATTTCCCGGCGCGTAATCGGCTCGCCGCACCATCTCCATGAGCGCGTGTGAGGTCACCGCGGCCTGCGAGCCTTTCGCCCCGTAGCATTCCCGCCACCTTTCACCGCCTCCACCGTCCAGGAATTCCCCGAGGAATCTCGAAACCGACGGAGTCATTTCGCGGGAATATGGCCCGGCGTAGTCGGCATTTTCGGCCGAGCCCAGGATGATGTTTTCCTCGCAATAATCGCCAAAATTCAACCTCGCTCGAGGAATCCAAACCCGCTCCTGGACCTCCCGCGAGAAGGTCGAGACTTCAACCCCAATTGAATCTAAAAAATCACTCTTCATTTCTCAGATAAAACCTTTTCGAGTTCCTTGTCCCAAACTCGCGCCCATTCCTTGTCGGTGACCGTTTCCATTAATCCGGGCCGAGATTGTAGCCCTAGGACCGAGCCGCTGATTTTTTTGCGGAGGTCTCTCTGTACTGGTTCGAATTCTCTCAAGACCCACTCCCGCAAGAGCTCCCGGGCAACCTGGACCGCGTCGTCACCTTTTTGCGCGGCTCGTTTCATTTCGGAAGCTTCCTTCCATTGCCGCCGAGCCTCGCTGGTGTTCACTCCTCGAACCCTAAGAACCTCATACATCTTGGCGGCGCGTTCTTCTTCCTCGACGATGCGCGAAAAAGTCAAATCCATCCCGACTCGCTCGAGCGCCTTCTTGATGACCTCGACCGGCCCCAGGTCGATTTCAACCTGGTCGACGACCTCGAGCCCAGCCTCGACTCGAAGCTCTCGAGCCCTGGTTTCAATCTCACCTTTTGGAGCCTTCCCGAATGCGTCACGATACCACTCGAGGAGATCGTTTGGATTTTCGGTTTCGAAAGGAACCGACCCGCCGAGCTCCTCCGCCTTCTGAATCCAATTTTTGACCGTCCGAAGCGTCACCCCCCACCGGCGAGCCCAGAGCCTCTCCTGGTTGTCGGTCTCTTTGATCTTGTGCGGCATGGTTTCTTTTGAGTTACGCGGGCTCGGCCATGATTTGGATTCCGTAGACTCGCGAATCTCGGACCTCATCATTAACTCGCTCGCGTTTTTTTCTGATTCGCCAGTCTGGTTTTTTCGTGAAAAGCTCCCGCGCAAACGGCGATTTCTCTTTGTAAAACGGGACCACGTCCTCCCGGGCGGCCCATTCAATATAAGCGGCGTAAATGTCTTCCATCCAAACGCAGAGCCGAGTAATTTCGCCGTTCTCTTCCCGGTGGGGAAACTCTTTCAGAATTCCAGATTTCAAAAACGTCTCGACCTGGGCTCGGTGTTTTTTGAAATCGTCGGTGGCTTGTTTGCTTCGCTCGGTGTGGATAAATCGGCCGCGTTCTTTTAATCTTCGATAGCCAACGAGAGCCCAGTTCAGAATCCCCGACATCTCCGGCCGGAACTTTTCTTGAAAGTTAAATTTTATCCCGTCCCGGTCAATCGGCTTGTCAAAATTGACCTGGATAAATCGCCGCTCGAACCCCGCCGACGAATCGCTCGACATGGGTAAGACGTTACTTTCCATAACGACCCTACATTTTGGCCGAAAATCGTACCCCTGGCCAAACTTCACGTCCACAGCCACTGGGTCACCGCTCACAATTGCTTTAATTAAACCGATATGCTTCAGCGAATGCCGGGTGAGTTCTTTGCAAAGCGCGAGCGATTTTCCGACCAACTGGGAGCGCATGAAAGCGTTGTCGAGCTCAGTGAGTTCGATCGCCACTTTGTTTTCCTCTCCGACCAACCACTCGAGGACATCAACGCACGTACTTTTCCCGGTTCCGCCGTCTCCGTAGAAGAAGAAAAAACTATGATAATTGATATGTGTCGCCAGGCAGTAGCCGAAAACTTCTTGGATCTGGTCGCGAGTTTCTTGGTCTTCTTGTCTTTCCGCGAGCCAAGCCAACCACTCAGGGCACTCGGCGCCAGGGTCGAATCGATGCGGAGTCTGAACGGTTGACAAATGACCGGCTCGGTGGGGCAGCAAAATGCCGGACTCGATATCAAGAATTCCATTCCGGACCGGAAACCGCCCCGATTTTTGACTATTCAGCGCCTCAGGAAAGAAAACTCGCTCGCTCATTGCGAGACGAACCACCGAAGAGACTAACGGCGCGTTGATTACTGAGCCCCCTCCAGCTTGGCGGATTCTTCGGCGGACTTGTCGCTCGATCCATGTTTTCTCTCGTCGTTTTACCCAGATCCCGATTTCCCCTGACCACTGCCAAAATGAATCCCCGCAATAAATCAGATTTTCAATTCGAACCAATAACCGAGCAAGCAAATCCTGATCGATTGAAACCCCCCCTCGACTGCCGAGTTTGACAACCTCCGCAAACAAATCGAGCTCCTCAACTCCGGCAAGCTCCGCCTGGCTCATTAGCTTTCGGTGGTGTTCTTCAATTGTGACTCCAATTTCCCATTCTCCCTCGAGCCAGTCAGACACGTCCCAACCGGGGCGAGCCTTTTTCGAGAGACTTTCGAGATGGAGCACCCCCACCCGGTCGGCGACTTTGAAAATCTCACGCGCCACCAAGTCAGCCCCCTCGAGCCCTGGTTTGTCAAAATCGGGAATAATCACAACCCATCGGCCGCGGAAAAACTCTGCAAATTCATCTCGCCACTTTCCGGCCCCCATCGGCAAACACGTCGCAATCACCTCAAGCCCCTCGGTCGAGAGAGCTTCGAGGTTTTCGACGTCCTTTTCTCCTTCGACCAAAAAAATCGGCTCGGACATCGGAGCGGCCAGGAGCTCGGGCAAATGATACGGAACGACCCTGGAATCTTTAAGCGACCAAACAAAGCCCTCGCGAACGGTCGCCGGGTCGTCGGTCTCGTTTGCCGGTCGTCTTTGCCGGAAACTTTTCGGCTCCATCCTGAGCGTTTGGTGGAGTAATTTCCCCCGCTCGTCCTGGTAATCGTATTCGCGCACAATCTCACCGAACCCGGTCGATTTTACTTTTTCTTTTTTCGGCACTTCGACCCCCTCGAGCCGGTCCGCGAGTGATTTTTTCGGAATGACCGGTGGAGCCGCTTTGGCTGGCTTCCACGGTTTACTCGGTCCAGCCGGTTTTCCGCCGGTTTCCCAGGGCACCCCGGCGAGCTCACAATAAAGTTGCATCGCTTCCTTTGTAGAGATCCCCCTGGCCGCCTCGATCAACTTGATTTCGTCACCCCCTTCCCCCGTGCCGTGGTCTTTCCAAAGCCCAACCCCGTCGCGAGTGAAAACCGAAAACGAGGGCGAGTTGTCTTCGCGGAATGGTGAGCAAATTTTCGCCTCTCCTCCGCCTCCGCCCCAGGCTCCGACCTTGTCAGCCCCTTGTAATCCTAAAGCCGAGAACAAGCCCCAAATCGGGAGCGTCGCCCGACAAGCGTCCATGTCTGCCACTAGAGAAGCCCCCCTCTTTTTAGTTTGCGGAGCGGCAAAATTTCCCCGTCTCGTTCAATCTCCCGCATCATCACCAGCGACCCAAGAGGCGGAGAAAATTCACTTCCTTCGATTGCTTGAAATGCAACCGACTCAAAAAATAAAACCGCCTCCTCCCGCATCCCCTGGGGATTGACCAGGACGAAGGCACGGTGGCACCCAGCGTCTCGAAGCTCGAGCAATCCTTGGCGAACGAGAGCCTGACCGAGTCCGGCGCGCCGCCAACCTGGCAAGACGAAAAGCCGGGTCAATGTTCCGTGCCCCGAAACCGCGCAAAGCTTCGCCGAAATCGTCCCCACCAGCGCCCGATATTCCCGCCAGGTGATGAGCACCTCGCGACCGGCTCCCGTTGTGACAGTTAGCTTTTCAATCATGCCGCGACCCTTTCGATCCAAAATTCCGAAACCCCCAAGAGCGCCGCAAGGCGGCGACCTCGAAGATCCTCGGGCTTGAAGTCGTCGAGAAGATACCAGACGACAAGCGCGCTCTCGTCGAGTTCCTCGATCGGCTCTTGGCATCTTGTGACCACCTTCTCTTTCCAGCCGTGAGCGAATTCTCCGAGAACTTCGCGGCACAATTCGACGCGGTGGGAATGCTCTTCCTCCAAAAAAACATTCTCCGCGACGGCCCAGGGATTCCAGGGTCTCGACCTGGTCACCGGATCGAACGAAACGACGCTCGGCAAACCGCCCCCCTTCTCAGTCAAATCAGAAATTATTCGGTCGATCGGGTCCGTCTTCGGCTCGACCGCCTTGGTCCGCCTTGCGCCCAGGGTCACGTCTTGCCCCGCAGCTTTCGCGGCCTTTTCCGCCGATTCGATCAAAGACCGCTCGACCAACTCGACCGCCGTGATTTCGCCGCTTCGAACCCCGCCGACCGGCACCAAGACAACCGGCACCCCGTGGACCTTCGCCAAGTCGCCCCACGTTAGTCTCGCTTCTTCTTGGCGAGCAGCAAGGCCGCCGATTTTTTCGGTCGCGAGTTTCCACTTTCCGACGCCTTCGCCGTATGGTCGAACATATTGCGCCCAATTTTCTGGGGCACTCAATCCCTCGACCTTCCCGGAAGCCTTCGATTTGTAATCTTCGACGAAAGTGCGCCATCGGATTTTTGCTTCCCTGGGCGCTCGATACCGTTCTTCGATCATCGCTCGCAGAGTCAGAACCGGGACCGGTTCCTCGATCTCGAGCACTTCCTGGACAAACTCCTCGCATTCGCTCGCCTCGACGTAGAGAAGGTCTGGGACCGACGCAAGCGACACCCGCCCGGCTCCGACCGCTTCTTGCGCTCCGCTTGGAAGCTTGCCCAGGTCGAGCCGTAGCTGAAGCCAGTCATTTGTCTTCCCTAGGGACTTCGCGAGCTCGGCGCCATGAATCCCAAGCTCCTCGAGCTCCCTCACCCCGGCGAGCTCCTCGACGGGCGACAGATTCGCTCGTTGGATGTTTTCGATCAGTTGGATTTTCCCGACCGCTTCGTCGGTCAAGCTTCGAACCCGGCACGGGAGCGACTCGAGGCCCAGGGCTTTGGCTGCCCGGTAACGACGTTCGCCAGCCACAATCTCAAAGTCCTCGCCAACCGGCCGAACCAGGAGATAGGACAACACGCCAACCGACCTGATCGAGTCCATCAATTCGAATTGATCGACGTCGCGGAATGCCTTCCGCGGATTTGACTGCGACGGCCGTAGCCGCGCAATCCCAATTTCCTTAATTTCATCGTGTGTCATTTTTTATTTATTTCTGTGTTTTTGATTTTTGGAAACTTTCAATCCGAGCCGCTCGGCTCTTTTCCCGTTGCCCGTTCCCTTGTTGCCAGGTCGCTTTCGCTCTTCCCCCAGCCGCCTCGATAGGCGCGTTACATTCTTTCCTCACCCGTTTCGCGGTCCAGGTCCGGCTCTCTCCAAAGGCCCGAGCGAGCCCTCTTACGCTCCATGACCCGGCCTCGAGCTCGGCATGGTTTAGGAACCGACCAATCGCGAGGAGCCGCTTTCCCAGGTCTTCCTGGGTCGGATTATCCCAAAACCACGAATCGAGAACTTTCACCACGACCGGCTTCGATTCCCAGCCGCCGCATCGTTTGACGGCCCCGAAGAGTGGAACACACCGAGAGCCCCCTTTGTGCCCGAAAGCAGCAGCAAGCCGCGCCGCGTTTTCGCCGACCTTGGCCAGATCATTATTCTTGGCCCATCCTTCGAGGACGAGGTCCAACATCACCCCGACCACCACCGCCCGAGCCGCGCTCGGTGACGCGTCACCCTCCTCTTTCTTTTCGAGGATTTCGGCCGGATTCAATCGTCCATCGCCGAATGCACTCCAGGCGCTCTCTCCGCCGTGCTTCGCGAAGGCGGCGTCTAGGACTTCCGCCTCAATCGTGTCTCGGCGGGAGCTCATTCCGTGAACCTGGTCCTCGCGAGATGTAAAACCTGCTCCACCTGTCCGACCGTGAGTTGACTTCTGCCCATCGATTTCGAGACGGTCGAGCGGGAATAATAGACCCAAGAATAATGACGGCCGCCGAAGACGTCGCCGACTGACGCGGCCGCGGAATTTCCATATTGATACGCAAGAGACGCCCCAACCTGGCGAGGCCAGGCGAACTTTCGCCGCCTCGATTTCCCTTTGAGTTCTTTTTTCGTCACTCCGAAAATCTCGCAGACCGCCGACAAAACCGCTTCGCTCCAGTCCGTGAAGACAACGGGAGTCAAGCGGGTTTGACCGAGAAGTCCCAGGCTCGAGCCCGTCCGGCGGAAGATCGCTTTTCCGTCGTAAGTGATCATCTCCGACCCCCTTTTCTCCAACGATTAAAACTTTCGGCCGTCACAAGCATCCGACCGGTGCCCTTGACCCGCTCCAGTGTTCCGTCCTGGACTAAGCGAGAGACTGATTTCTCCGACAGTTTCGCCCGACGTGATGCTTCCTCAAGGGTCAACGGGTCGTCTCGCTCTTCGAGAGGCACGACGAGCCCTTCGAGCTCCGCCGCCTTGAGCAGAGCCGGGACAAGTAGAGCTAGTGATTCCTCTCCGATTTCAAGGGAAACTCTCATTTCAGAACCCCCTTTTGGTTTTGAATTTCCGCGAGAGATTCCTCGAGTTCGAGAATTCGGTCAAAAATTACCGAACTCTTCATAACGCAATTCGAGGGAGCCCCTCGCAATTGTTTTATCGTGAGGAGCTCGAACCGGAGGAGTTCGATTTTGAGTGATTGTCTGTCTTTCATAATGTCTTAGATCGCCTTATGTCTATCAAGATACATTTTAAGGACAAGTAAAAACTTGAGTGGCGGCAGGGATTAGAGCATGAAGCCCGTATGAGTTTCGCCGCGAGCGCCTTAATCCGCGCAATTGAAGAGGAATTTAATGGTCGGAAAAAAAACTTGGCTGAAGCCGCCGATTTGCCTCCGACCGTGATTTCGAAGTTAATCCATCGCCAAAAATTTGGACCCGAAACCTTGAAGCGCATCTGCGACGTCTTGAGCGACAAAAACGGCGAGCGCCTATGCCGAGCGGTGTGCCGTGATTTTCTCCCCGAAAAATTTGGCTCGATAAAAACTCATCCAAAAACCCCGGAAGCGCCGTTTCCGTTGTTGGACGACAAAACCCGCGGCATTCTTTTCAAGATCGCCGAGAGAGCCGAGCACGACCGAGGGACGCGAGAATGGCTCCAGCAATTATCGACCTGGATGTTTCCAGAGTAGAGTCGCCGATTCTTAGATTTCAAGAGTTCCGCACCCTGGCCGCCAAGCCGGGTTTTTTTTGCGGTTTGTCCAGCGAACCAACGAACCACCCAAACCCCCAGCTCAACCATATATATATATACATAAGGCCCTATTCCCGGTTTTCCTTTTATTTATAGTACTGTACTAATATAACTCTAATTACCTTGGTAGGGTGGACAGATAGACAGAACAAACTAAAAGAGAGCGACTTAACCTGTCCACCCACCCAAAAACCACGGTGGCCACTCGGTGGACAAATCGCCACTCGGTGGACATGATTTTTTTATTCTGTCCACCCTAATAGCCACCGAAGGACGATCCGCGGCCGGACCTTGGACAAGATTTAGCAGCAGCAGCAAAGGCCGGAAAATGGCCAAATCGAGGAACCGAAACCGAGCTCGAACCACCAGGGCGGAGACTTGAATCTCCAGGCCATTCCTGGT
>TARA_R110000803_G_scaffold37598_14_pt1 | contig 13498 bp, 17 predicted proteins | sample TARA_R110000803 | Tara Oceans TARA_R110000803 (sample SAMEA4397772) | marine metagenome | biome: Polar Biome; feature: [SRF] surface water layer (ENVO:00010504); material: water (ENVO:00002006), including particulate matter (ENVO:01000060) such as... | depth 5 m | reverse complement strand
AAAATACATGACGAAACAACTTTTGTCAACGCATCCAGCGAAGATATTTGGGCATCTTTCGATGCTCCTTTATTGGTAGCTGCGTAATGCAAGGGGTTTGACTTACCTCTGTTATCCAAAAGTCTGACAGCAAGGAAAGACTTGTAGTGTGGACAGGAGGGAAAGACCTCTAATAGAGTTGACCTTAACAGGTCAGCCTACAGCCCGAAAGGGTAAACGTTACCACCTACGTAAAGTGGAATTATTGTACCGATCAAACACGAAGCTTTCAAGGACGGGAGTTCGATTCTCCCCATCTCCACTCAATCTGTCGATAAGATGCAGCCTATCACCGGGACTGGCTGAGGCTCACCAGAAAAGAACTGTTGCGCAACCACAATAGTTGTAAGCTCCAGCGTTATTCAGACTCAGAAAGGGGACGCAACACGTCGTATTTCCTCGGAAGCCATCGAAACAGATGGGCCGTTAGGTAAAACCAGAACGAGAAAAGGCACAACCCCCGAAGACGAGACGCCGAAAACGAGTAAAAAGCTGCCGAAAGCGTTGGATGATGCCTCCGCAGTGCGAAAACATCGTAAGCAACTATGTAAGTCACTAACCCCGCCCATGCTGCCGCACCCAAGCCCAATCCATTACCCTTAGATAGTCCCGTTCGTGATAGCATACTACTAGCATATCGGATACTCAAAAGGAGAGTCGGAACCCCGTGCATTACAAGAACGACACATCGTCAGGGCAAACCCGGAAGCCAGTCAAGAAGAGCACGGTTTACTCGTGCTATGCCGAAGAGCGTAAGGAAGCGGCGTGGTTGTCGCAGTTAGGGCAGTGGAAGGAGTCGAAGCTAGCGAAAGGGCCACTTCCCTCGTCTTGTTTGACGCAAACAAGTCGCTGTTCTGTGCAAGACTTGTCACAAAACGTCACTTGAGGCCAATGTGACAACAGGGTCACGTTGTCCCCATCACTCGGGGTTAATATGACGCCAGGGTCACGTTATTCATCCAAGTTTCAGGCGTGAAAAGGCCCACCCCGAAGGGTGGACCAGATCAGCGTTACTTCTTGCTCAAGGAAGGATGATTTCCTCACCGATCTGGAGAATACCGACTTCGTTCAGCTCCCCCATAGCGTACACGGCTGCGCCCGTGTGCCCGGTGCAGTTAGTGGTAGCGATGCTCCAGAGAGTGTCTCCGGGTTGGGCTGTAACGCTGCCACCGTCACACTCGTAGGCCGAAGCTTGGTTTCCAACAATGATTGCCCCCGTTACGAGAGCGATTGCCACGCTGGCGGCGAGTCCAATGTTTGCTAGGTGCTTGTTCATGTCTCTAGTATGGCAGGCGGCATCCACAAAAGCAACCTTATTCTCAGGAATCTTGCCAGAATGCAAAAAGCCCCACACCCTCCGAAGACGATGCGGGGCCGGTTACTCAGTCTGCCGTATCACAGCGGGGCAAGTCAGGCGGGTCTATATGCCATTCCCCGACCTCATCCCATACTGCCATACGAGAATCCAGCCACGCCTTGACGCTACATGCGATGGCCGTAATGCACGCCACCATCCCGAAGACCAAAAACATAATGTAGATAGTTGTAATCATCGTAGGCTCCACTTCGTATACAAGGTTATTTCGGTAATTGTTTCCATATCCAAGAGTAAACCACATGGCGACGTAAAATGCAAGCGTTTATCCGATTCTGTCGATAACTTTGTTTAGCGTCCCTGTCCCCTGTACTTCTTCAGGTAGTTCTTAGATTGCTCTGTTGTGAGGAGCTTGACTTAGCGTGGACACCTTTACGCTTACGGCGGGAAGCCGTGTAAGTCCCGCTCGATACTTTAGCCATTGTTCAATTCCTTCTTGGTTTCTCGATCAAGGTGGTCCACTAATACTTGGCGAGCAAGGCGGCGTTGTTCTGCCGCTTCAAGTTGTTTCTTTGTGTTCATCCTGTGCCTTTTTTGGCACCAAACAGTAGAGGAAGCTAGCGCCCCGACTGAAACCATGCACTTGGTGCAGTAGTAGTTGGTCAAACCGTCTGGCCCTTTGTGTGTTATCTGCATGTTTCTAACCTTATCACCGGGACTTGCTTAGGTCAAGTATTGGGTATTGTACTGGGGAAAGTCGATAAAGGGATTAACTTCTGTGTGTAGCCTAGTCGTATGACAGTAGAAGATAGACTTATAGCCGTAACGTATCTAGCTAGTTGGTGCAACCCCGAGTCTTTTTGGCTTGTTGCTGCCAACCTACTCAGTCGGGGTATTCTGCCCGAAGAGTTCGACTCTGAACTGCTCACGTCGGCGTGGTAGAAGCGACAGAACCCCGGTCACTGGTGGCGGTACCTTGCCGATCCAGTTCCCGAGGCTCCGCCTAGCCAACTGGTCCACGGTATGTGGGGCTGACCCGGCTGCAACTGGTCCACGTGCTTGTGGGGCTGCAACCTAGAATGTGCCTTAGGCGTGCTTTAGTCCGGTCACGATCTTATCGTGGTCGTCGTAACTACCACGGACTTCGCTGTTACCGTTGGGGAAGAACACGCACGTTTCATCTAGCGTGTGTGAGCCGATGGCGTAGTGTACCGATGACACTTCAATGGTCATGTCGCTCAGTCCGATAGGGACGAATGTTTGACGTTGGGGGCGGTGGGTAACGGTGTTCATGTGTCTCTCCTTATGGCCTCTCGTAGTGCCTTGGTTCTTGTTGTGTGTGACGATACTGTACCGTACCGGTTGGCGGTGTCAATGACATCCCATCCACCCTCCAGGTTGGGGCGGATATCATACCGTTCAGTAGTCAAAGTTTGGCTCCGACATCTCTTCGTAGAAGGCTTCTACGGCCCGCTGAAAGGCTCTAGAGCGCTCGTACTCTTGCTCTGTGCCGTCGAAAGCATCCAAGTCGTCCTGGTAGTAGTCGGACTGTGTGTAGTCCTCCTCGATGCGCTCCCATAGTTCTAGGTTGTCAAGGTAGGACCAGTGGGATGCGGTGATGGGGTCGTAACTCATGTGTCTCATCATACTCCTTTGTGACGGCGTGTCAAGCATTTCTTTTACCAATCTCTCCAGCTACTGCCCCAACGTGGCGACGTGCTGCGAAGGTAAATAGCAAGCTCCGGGTACTTCTCTGTGATAGCTCCTGGTAGCCAGACATGCACAATTACGTCGATGCTACGGATGAAGCGGCACGGCGATCCGAACCAGAAGCGACTGACTGGCGGCTGCTCCCGCATGGCGACGAACTTGCGGAGTTTCTGCATGTCTACATCCCACGGGTCAAGGCCCATACGATCTGCTGCGATCCGCATTGCTATGTAGTACGGCTTGAACATGAGTACAGTATGCCGTATGGCTGCGCCGATTGCAACCTTATCCAGCAATTTGTGGATAACTTGTCCAGCAATGTGTGGATCGGTGTTTGTGTTCGTTGGTCCAATTGAGCATACCGATAGGGGGGGATCGGTATGCCCTCAGGATCAGCGACCGAGACGGGCTGCCATTGTCGGCCCGCTGCCGTAGCGTCCCTGCTCAGTGTTGAGCATCTGCGCCCGGTGCCATTGTGCTGCGATGATGTCGGTTCGCTTGTGACGCTGTTCGGTGTTGATGAGTGCTGCGATGTAGGTGGTGGCTGTGTCGTTGCTTTGTGTCATGCCATCATTATGCCGTAGCTGTTCGGTGTCCGTTGTCATTCGGACAGAATGACACACGATTGTAATATGGCGGTCTCGGTCTCGGTCGGGGTCGGGGTCGCTCTGGGTAGGGGTCGGGGTCGGTCGGCGCTCTGGCGCTCTCTCGGTCGCTCTCCGGCGCTCTGGGGGTGCTCTGGCTCTCTCAGGCGCTCTGAGACACTCTGGGCCGGTCAGGGGATCAGAGAGGGATCAGAGGGAACAGAGGGAACAGAGCAGAGCAGAGCAGAGTGCAGGGGATCAGAGCAGGGTGAAGGGGATCAGAGGGGAGCAGAGGGGAGGGAAGCAGCATCCCCACCACACACACCCAAACCGAACAGGTGTTCGCCCACCAACACCCCGACCGACACCGAAAGCCAAAGGTCAGAAAGCCCCGCAAACTTTTCCAGCAAAGCCCCACCCACCGGCCAGGGTTGTGGTACATTTTTTTGGGTTGTTGGTTGGTTTGTGTTATGTGGGGGGTTGGGTGTTGAGTATGTTTTGGATTGCTGTTTGGGTGATGGCTGGTTGTGTGTTTTGGGTTTTGGTTTGTAGTGTGTTGTAGATGTGTTGGTCGATGGTGTGGGGGTTGATGAGGTTGTGGATTGTGGCTGGGTGGTTTTGGCCGATTCTGTGGATTCTGGCGGCTGTTTGGTGGTATTTGGCGGGTGTCCAGGGGGCTTCGATGAATAGCATGTTGTGTGAGGCTGTGAGGGTGTGTCCGTGTGCGGCTGCGTCTATGCTGATGATGATGTTCATGGTGTTTGGGTTGTTTTGGAAGTTGTGTTTTGCTTTTTCGGTGTCTTTTGGTGTTTGGCCTCCTATGATCATTGGGGCGTTGAGTTCGTTTGCTAGGGTTTGTACTATGTGGCGGTGGTGGGCGGCGATAACAATTTTTTGTCCTTGGTTGTTTGCGTTTTGGGTCCATTCTGTGGCGTGGGGGATTTTGCTGTGGGCTGCGATTTTTCTGAGTTCTGTGAGTTGTATGAGGGTTTCGTAGTTTTGTGTTGCGTAGTGTGCTCGGATTCGGGCGGTTGTTGGGTTGGTGCCTTGTTGGTGGGCGAGTTCTTCTTGTTGTTGGGTGTACCATTCTTGTAGGTCGTTGAGGGCGTGGTTGTACATTGTGCGATGTTTTTTGTCCATTGTGGTGTGGATTGTGTTGTGTGTGAGTGGTGGTAGGTCGGTGAGGACTTGTTGTTTTTCTCTGCGGATGTAGCAGTGTGTTTGGAGTTTGTTGAGTAGTTCTTTGTTGTTGGTTGATCCGTATGTTTGCCAGTGGCCCCAGTTGTCTCGGTATGCGCCGCAGTATCGTTTGTAGAAGTTCCAGCGGCCTCCGAAGTTGTCGATTTGGTCTAGGATTTCTAGTTGTGGTGCGTATTCGGCGGGCATGTTGGTGATTGGGGTGCCGGTGAGTAGGAGGATGTTGCCGGTTTGTGGGATGTTTTTGGCGATGTTTTTTGCTGCTTTGGTGCGTTGTGCGTCGGGGTTTTTGCAGTAGTGGGATTCGTCTAGGATGAGGGTGTTGTGTTTTTGGTTGTTGAGGTGTTGTTTTTGGGTGTGGATGTTGGGGTAGCCGATTATGGTGTAGTCGGTTTCGGTCATGTTGGGGGTTTTGCGGCCTTCGATGGTTTGGATGGTGCGGTTGGGTAGTGCTTCTTCGATTTTGGTTTTCCAGTCTTCTGTGAGGCTGGTGGGGCAGATGATGAGGGCTGGGTATTGGTTTGTGTATTCTGTGGTGGCGAGGGCTTGTAAAGTTTTGCCTAGTCCCATTTCGTCTGCGATGAAGGTGCGTTGTTTTTCGGCGGCGTAGGCTACTCCTGCTTTTTGGTATGGGTAGAGTTCTAGTTGTAGGGTTGGGATGTGGATGTTGGCGTCGGTGGCTTGGGTGAGGTTTTGGGAGTGTTGGGCTTTTTTTGTTTCGATGTCTGCTTGTGTGCTGATGTGTGCGGGGATGGGGTGGTTGTATTTGTTTGCCCATTGGATGAGTTCGTGTACGTTTGTGTATGGTGTTTCCCAGTGGCTGTGGTGGGGGTTCCATTTGATGCCGGGGATGGCTTTGAGGTCGTGGATTTGTAGGGTTTCGTAGGGGACTGCGATTTGTAGGATTGCTTTTTCAAGTCTTATGGTGGTGTCGCCTATTGGGTGGTCGGGTATTTGTAGGCGGAGGATGTCTTCGTCCACGTCTATTCCCCATGAGTTTGCGAAGGAGACGGCCAGTTTGAGGGATGGGAGGGGGATGTTCCAGTGTTTGTCGATTTTGTCCCAGCGTGCTTGGGGGAATGAGGTTTTGAGGGCTTGTATTTCGTCTTTGTTGTATGGTGTGTCTAGGACTAGGTTTGTGCCTTTGAGGTAGAGTCGTTTCATTGTCGTTCTGGTTTAGATTTCATATATGTCTTCGGGCACTACTAGTTTCATGTGCCTGGCGGGTGTAAGGCTATATATTTCGTCTACGAATATGGGTGTGTTTGGTCCCATGTATGCGTTGTAGATGTTGAACTCTGCGTATTCTTCAGCGTCGGAGAAAAGAATGTTTTCGTTTTCTACGAGGTGTCCGATAACTTTTTGTTTGCTGTAGACGGCGAGGCTGACACGTTGTCCAAGGTCGTTCCAGATTTCGGCGTGGCCTATACATGCGGCTTCTAGGCCGTTGGCGAATAGAGCGTCTGGGTTGACTTCATCTAAGTGGTCAACAGTTTTTGTGTATATGGGGTAATATCCGTATGGTTCCATAGGTACTATTTTAGCGCTGTTGGTGAAGTGGGTCAACTCAGGGCGCTATACGTCCGTTTTCTACAAAGTGACCGTAGGTGGTAGGCATAGCTGTTTGGAAGAAGTGTTCCAGTGCGTGAGAGTACTGTCTGATTTCCCATTGAGCTGTTTCGTCTCCACGAAGGTTGATGAAGTTCATTAGTGCTCGGGCGTTTGTTGTGGCGTAAAACTCGCTGTATGTGGCTACGGGTAGTACCATGCGGGCTACTTCTTTGGCTACGCCTTCTTCTAGAAGTTTTTCGTATGCGTTGAAACTGTGCATGTATGAAAGTTTGATTCGGTCTTTGGAGAACTGGTAGTTTTCTATTGGCTCAAATGTGTACGATCCGGGTTTACCTACCTGTGTTCGCATTTGTTCGGGGTTGGGGATGTATGCTTCGGTGGGAATCTTTGAGTAGCGTCCAGAGTATTCGTTGTATGACCATCCGATGCGGTGGCGGAACCACTCTCGCACGACGAAGATTGGTGCTTTGATGTGGAACCTGAAGAAGTTGTGCTCAAATGGCGTTCCGTGCTTTTCCCGCATTAGGAAGCCAATGAGTCCTTTGTCTTTATCGGTTAGTTCTTCGTTGCGTGTACCGAAACTTACTCTTGCTGCGTTTGCTACGCTGAGGTCGTTTGCGGTGCATGAGTCTAGGCGTACGAATCCTTTGTCCAGTACCTCTAGGCGGGGTGTCATGTTGCTCCTTGTTGTTTTTAGTTTTGCAGCCATTCAGGGTTATTGAGTGTCCATTCGACGGTTTGTCTGAATGACTCTTCTACTGTCATGGGTGCTTGCCATCCGGCGTGCCTGAGTTTATCACTGTTTAGGGAGTAGCGCAAGTCGTGGCCTGGTCTGCTTGTGTGAAAGTCTTCAAGGTGCCAGTTTGCTGGTTTGCCCATGATCGCAGAAATCATGTCTACAATCTGAAGGTTTGTGAACTCTTTTTCTCCTGCTACATTGTAGCGCTGGAGGTCGGGTGTTTCATCACTGTCATTGTAGGGGGTGTGTGGTATGTTTTCTAAAATGTACTGTATGGCATCTGCGTGATTTCTGGCGTGGAGCCATACTCGTGATCCTATAATATTGATACCTGTGCGTTCGCAGACTTTTGAGTGTACAGAAATTTCTTCTTTGTTTAGAATCTTGTTAATTACCATAGGGACATACTTTTCGGGGTGCTGGCGTTCCCCGAAGTTGTTCATTGTGTTGGTTATGTAGACGGGCACACCATAAGTGCGCCAGTAGGAGAAAGCGATTGCTTCTTGCGCTGACTTAGAGGCAGAGTACGGGTTTGAAGGACGGTGTGGCTCACCTTCCGTGTGGTTGTGCCCGATAGGTGCAGGACCGTATACTTCATCGGTGGATACTTGGATAAACTTTTCTGGCTGAACTTCTCGGGCATACTCTAATGTGTTCAGTACAAGATTAACATTGTTTTGTATAAAGTCAACCGGTTCGGTGATGGAGCGCTCTACGTGTGAGTCGGACGCCATGTTCACGATGTAATCTACATCTCCTATTTGGCGTTTGATCTGAGCGTGAAATGGTGCCCGTAAATCGTGCCATAGGACTGTAACCCTACTTGGGTCATACCCTTCGATGTCGGTTAAGCGCTCTACTCGGCCTGCGAATCGTAGGGAATCTATGATTACGATATCCCAGTCGGTGTTCTTCAGCCAGTGTTCTACGGTGTGTGCTCCGATAAATCCCAGACCACCTGTTAGTAGCACTCGTTTTATCACAATTCTCCTTAGAAATAGATCAACCCCTCGGGCGAGGGGTTGATCGGAACGTCTTAACTACCCTTAGGTGTTAGTGGTAAGTGAAGCCGCTCTTAGAGCTACTCTATTAAATACAGAGCACGCAGTCAACCCCTACAGAGGGGTTTCTTATATCAAAGTGATGCCAAAACGTCACCACGGGGTCACTTGGGCGTCATCAAACTCTTTATTCTGGTATGCCTCGTTTAGTTCTTCGTCAGTGCGCCCTGAACCTTGAGGCGAATCGGTGCTCTGGAACTGCGAGAACTCTACAACCTCAAACGGCCATGATTCTCCCCGTTTGCAAAGGGTGGGCCATTCTCGGGCTTCTCGCTGACCACGGTAATGGTTGAATGAGATAAGCTCAGGGTCAGTTGGGTCGGGCGCAAGCGCAAGACCGAACTCTGACCATCTTGACCAAACGGCTGAACCAAACGGACGCAGATCACGTTGCCCTCCTGATCCCAGAGGGGCGTGATGCTCAATCCAAAGCGCACAATTGTATGTACACCTAATATAGTCTAAGAATTTAGCAATCTCTAGTGACACTGATTCTGCTGTGCGTCCACCGGGGTCGATGAATGCTTTGTAGAGCGGCCCGAAGAAAAGAATGTCCGGCCTGACAGTTGCAACATGCTCTTCAATCATGGCTTTGTCTTTTGACCCAAAAAGGTTGACACCATCAGGTTTCATAAGTAGGTGCGCATCCAAGTCGTGGTGCTTATCAAACCATTTAATTTTGTCGTAGATGCGTGCGGACGCTCTACGAATGATACGCTCGGGGTTCTCTAGGTCGATCATTAGAGTTCTGACTTTAGGCATAGCATCACGACGGAATGGGTGGATGCCTGCGGATGACATTAGTGCAACCTGGCGTGCAAGCGTGGTCTTACCGGCACCCTCTGCTGCTACGATAATAACTCGCTCCTGACGCTCCAACACGTTAGGGATAACCCAGTCGTACGAAAGGTCTACAGTAGTTTCTAAGAATGGTGACCATTCTACAAGTTTACCGTTGTCTTCTGGTTCTCTATCTTTGGTACGTATGAAGTTATCAAAGTGGGATGCAACCCGCCCCATTAGGACGCTTTCGGTCATATCTTTGTCTTGAAGAACTACAAGTTCTCCAATAAGGCTTGATAGTGCAGATGGAGAGGATGTCTCTGTTTCGTGTTCTACTTCTGATTCTGTACTACTGCTAGTCTCATAATCGGAAGGATCAAACGGTACAAGACTACTCGCAAGGTCTTCGCCCGCAGCTATAAGATCAGATACGTCATCGTGTGTCCCAGGCTTAAATACTTTTACGGAGCAGTCTGCATCGGTGAGCAGCTTGTTTACAGAGCGAGCGTGAAGGTAACCTGCTTTGTCGTTATCACAAATAATGATAACGTTTGCGCCCGCAAGAGCGTCGGTGTGGTGGGGCATCCACTTGTTTTGCCCTTCAGCACCAGCGCCGCCTGGATTAGTGGTTGCTGTCTTTCCTAGCGCTTCAAGAGTGTGTACGTCTTTCTCCCCTTCAACAACGTAGATGGGTCGCCCGTCTTCTTTGGCGTGGATGACTTGAGGTAACCTATAAAGAGGCTTTACGATGTCTGACGTGGACCAGTTCCACCCGCCTGATTCTTCAGGACGGCGCTGTCTAAACGTTTTCTTGCCTCGTTCATCTACAAAGCGCAGAACCTCCATAGCTAGAGTCCCATCTTTGTAGAAATACGTGTAGGTGTCTACAAGGTCCAGCTTGGTCTTTTTAGGCGTGGGGGTGTCTTTCGGAAACAGGTCGCCAACTTCAAGGGCGATAGACTCGCAGATTTCACTCAGTTCACAGCCACCGCCACGAAGGCACTTCATAAGCACCTGGCCTTGCTTGCCTACAGAAACTCGCAGCGAAGGATTCTCGTCGTCACTTCGGCAGGGGCATGAAGCGTCCCACTGGTTGGTGCCGGATGCTTTGTGTTTAATTCGGGCGAGTACGTTATCAATCGGTTCCATAGTGCTCCAAAATGTATGCCTCTCTAGTCTTTTCGTACAAGGATGTAAACATAGCACGATCCGAGTTCGTTGTCAAGGCGGTAGCACCCGATCCGAGCCGCTTAATGGTTTGGGCTAGAACAACATGTGGCTTGGCATAGTCGTTAGTGCCGCTGTAAATCTTTTGCCCAATGGCTTGCAGAATAGTCCACGCTTCTTCAGGTTCGGGCGGAAGCTGTTCTTCGCTTATGTCGGACAGGATGGCGATACGCAGTTCTCCGGGTTTGGGTAGCCATTTGCGGCCAGCCATACCCATTCGCTTAATAGTTGTCTTTGTTTCTTCAAATGGTAGGTCGTGGATGAATTCCCAGTAGCCTTTGGAGCGCACTGTTATGGAAGTTGTATCCAGCGACTTGTCCCAAGTTACGCTGAGCAGTTCAACGATTGCTTTGCATTCGGTCTTTTCCATACGGTAAGCATAGCCTCTTTGTCATCAGTTGTCAATCCCATAAAAGAAGAAGCCCCCCTTTCGGGGGGCCGCCTCTATACTACCCGTCAATGGACGGCACACTTTCCAGTCTAGAAATCCTCAAAGGGGTCAATAGAAGGAACTGTTGCCTTTTTCTGAGGGGCAGGACGGCTTGCGCCTCCTTCTCCACCAGCACCGCCACGACGACGCTCAAGGCTTTCAATTCCGAAGGTGTTGATGGCAATTGCGTCTGCAACGATCTCTACCGTTGAGCGCTTTTCGCCTTCAGCGTTTTCCCACGAGCGCTGTTCAAGACGGCCCTTGATAATTACGGGCAGCCCCTTCTCAAGTACGCTAGCGGCCTGCTCTGCGATTCCTCGCCAAGCAACAGCGTTGAAGAATGATGTCTCTTCTTGCCACTCGTCGCCTACCTTGAACCGCTTGTTTGATGCTACCGAAAACGATAGCCGTGCGTTACCATTTGCGCCGAACTTCAACTCGGGGTCAGCCGTTAGATTACCTGTTACCGTGATGTCTGCATTGCTCATTAGTTCTCCTATAATTTGTCGATGTACAGATGTTGTTAGTGTACTAGATGGTGGGGGCTGTTGTCAAGACTGAATTGCTAGATTTTTTTCTGAGGACGGGTTAGACTAACAGGATGTCTGAAGAAAATATTGAACAAGCAAGAATGGCGTTATTCGGCTACTTCGTGGATACTCTCGTTGACTTAGCCGACCCTGATGACGAAGACAGGGAGGGGGCTGTCGATGACATGGTTCAGGTCACTACCATTTTGTTTGAGGGTCTTGGTTTGACTGTGCTGTCAGAAGATGCCGGAGTGTTAAATATTCAGGTGGTTTTATGAGGCTCTTCCAATGTGTTCTGTGAAATGCCGTCTACACATGCCTTTGTAGTCAACTGCATTGGTGCTATCTATCACCGTATCACTACCACTACGTATGCCTTTACCGCTTAAGTAAAGGGCGTTGTGTGTTGCATGTGCCCCACACCAGCAGCGCATCCCATTGTTGATCTGAATAATACGATCACATAGTTCTATGAGGCGTTTTGTTGCTGCGAAAAGTTCGCCTTTGTACGACGTGAGTAGTCCGTATGTGCTTATGTCGATTTTGCTTACATCTACAAGACGGGCTAGTTGTTCGATCTGTTGTAGAGAAAGGAACTGAACTTCGTCTACAAAGATGAACTTGACGTTGGTGTCTGTGGCTTTTTCTTGCTCAGTTACTAGATCAATTATGTTTATGGTGTCGTCAACGCTTATTGACAGACTTGCTCCGCCCAAACTGGTGCTACACACAGAGTTACCCGAACGGTCATGCTTGTTTAGTAACATGACCTGTCCGGGGAAGGCGGCTTCTGCGTTGAAATGAGATTGTAGTAGGTGTGTTGTCTTGCCTGAAGACATTGTGCCTGTGAAAAATGTTAAACGTGCCATATCATTCCTGCTGTGCACTGTTCCACGAAGTTGAACGGTCGTGTCTGTAGTTAGGTGACACTGTTTTTGGAACGTCTTTAAAGCCGGTCACTCCCGGAGCGTGGAATACCTTCTTTACCGCCATACTTTTGCCACTCTGGGGATGTACCATTTCTGTCAAGGAATTCTCAGAAAACGACTGAATGATGTCAATCGTTTCGTCAGTTTCGGTAAATTTGTAGGTATATGTTGGCATGTATATTATTATACCGCCTGTTTGACACTTGGCAAGTCCTTGGAGCGGTACAATAGTAATAGGTGCTAGTGGTAAGTGGGGCAGTCTATGCTGCGTAATGGCAAGAATTATAAAAGATTAGCTAAAGCAGCGCTTGTGTGGGTGCTACTGCTAGCGTGGTTCGCCCCTGCACATGCTTCAGCGTACGCCTACACGGTCACCGAGGAATCGGACTGGTACTTTGAGATAACGCAGGACAACACTGACGTTCTGGTTTATGGTAACTCAAACCAGTCTTGCGACGACGCTCAAATCACTGACCCGTTCCTATGGCTGTACGACAGTAACGACACCTTACTGGTAGAGAACGATGATGGTAACCACAACGAAAACGATCAGTGTGTGTCAGCCAAGATAACCATAACTTTAGATTCTGGATCGTACCGTTTGCGAGCAGGATACTACCCAGAACAAGGTGGGTTGGGATTCGACGGAGGAATGCAAGGCGGCGAATGGGGTCTAGTTTCTGAGCTAACGCTTGAATCTACCCCTATAATGCCCACACCTACGACTACGACTACGACCACACCAATCCCTCAAACAATTGGTGCTCCTACGAACTTGACATTAAGCGTTGATTACTACAACGGATCGGTCAAGGCTGATTGGAGTGCCCCGACTGATGGTACCGTTGATCCAGAGCGATATGCTATTGGCTTTGGTTTAAACGACGAAGGTAACGCTGGGCCGTATGGGATTGCTACTGGGAACGTTGGCGAGGAAAGGTCTCTGGTCACAGAGTACACGTTCAATTCGTCATATATAGCCTTGCTGTTTGATAGCTCCCACGGCTTGTTTAACGTAAAAATTCGTTCAGACAACGATACGGACGCTATGTATTCTGGATGGACTGATGTGGTATCTACTTCGATTATGAATATGCCTGACGTAGTAGACAATCAGGTCTACCAACGTGACGAAGCTACTGGGGATATTACGTTTAGTTGGGATGCATCTAGTGATGGGTTTGTTGCTCCATCTCATTACAAAATTGCATGGAACCAACTTGGTGGCGTGGGTGAAGTGGATGAATCTAATGTTACGTACACTCAAAACATTTCATCAACGTCACACACTGTTGCATACGATGATCTGGGTAGCGGAACTTGGTATTTCAATATTCTTGCGTGTGGTTCGGAAAACGATTGTCATATAGGTGAAACGATGG
>TARA_R110000803_G_scaffold11167_1_pt1 | contig 13531 bp, 3 predicted proteins | sample TARA_R110000803 | Tara Oceans TARA_R110000803 (sample SAMEA4397772) | marine metagenome | biome: Polar Biome; feature: [SRF] surface water layer (ENVO:00010504); material: water (ENVO:00002006), including particulate matter (ENVO:01000060) such as... | depth 5 m | reverse complement strand
AAGTAGTATGACAATGCAAACATCATTAGTTCCTCCAGATTATATAAGTAGTATATATTCTGAAATAGAACCTTTTTTAGATAAGCTTGTTCCTGTTACAAATGGTCGTTTTATTCAGATTGATATGTTGCATGATCTTTTAACTGGAAAAGAACATCTTTGGATTGTTACAGATGATGAAGAATATATTGTTGGTATAGTAATGACAGAAGTTTTACATTATCCAAGAAAAAAGATATTAGGCGTTCAATATTGTTCTGGAGATAATTTACATGATTGGATGGACAGTACTCTTGAAATATTAGAGAATTGGGCATTAGATAATGAATGTGAGTCAATGGAGTTAACAGGAAGAAGGGGATGGGTTAAAAAGTTAGCCTTACAAGAATGGAAAGAAGAATTTGTAGTTGTTAGAAAAGATAACCTAACAAAAACAAAATTAAGTTTAGTAAAATCGGAGAAAAAAGATGGGAAAGGGAAGCAAGAGCAACCAGCCTCAACAGGTAGTTCAAAGCGGATCAACAACCAGCTATCAGAGCAGACTGCCTAAGTACGCAGAGCCGTACTTTCATAATCTTATGGGCAGGGCGCAAGCCTTGTCACATGAGGATTATATTCCCTATGAAGGACCACGTGTAGCTGGATTTTCTCCTGAACAATTAGGCGCACAAGGCGGTTATAAAGCACTAGCACAAAGAGGCATGCCTTTAATGGATCAAGCTGGTCAGATAGCAACTATGGCTTCTCAAGGCGCTCCTTTAATGGCAACATCTGGTTATCAAGCTGGACCAATACAGAGTCAATATGGTGGATCAAATATAGCAAGTAGATTTCGTGGCGCACCTGTAAGAAGTAATTATCAAGCTGGACCAATACAAAGCACTTATGCTGCTAATCGTATAGGATCAGGAGTACAAGGATTTTCTCCACAAGAATATTTAAGAGCAGGAAGAGGATTTGATTCGCGTGATGCTCAACAATATATGAGTCCTTACTTAGAAAATGTAATGAATAGACAGCAAAAAAGAACAGTAGATAGGTTTAAAGAAGGTAAAGCTGCTAGAAATGCACAGGCAATTAAATCTGGAGCATTTGGTGGCAGTAGACAAGCTATAGGTGATTTTTTAGCAAGACGTGATATGAATGAACAATTAGGTAATATAGAAGCACAACAATTAGAAAAAGGATTTGGACAATCACAACAACAGTTTGAAAGAGATCGTGCTGCAAGAATGAGTGCTTTACAAGCTGGTGATACTGGTCAGCTTGGATTAGCTAAACAACGTACAGCAGAACAAGTAGCAACAGAAGATGCAAAGAGACAAGCTGCTTCTCAAAATCTTCAGGCACAAATTGCTCAACAAAAAGCATATGAAGCTTCTGGAGGTCAGAGTCTACAAGCACAAATAGCTAGAGGTAAGTTTGGACAAGCTGCTGGACAAATGGATTTACAAGGACAAATAGCTAGAGATAAATCACTTGCAAGTGCTAATGCTCAAAACATTCAAGCACAGATTGCTGCGGATAAATCTAGACAAACACAAGGATCACAAAGTTTACAAGCACAACTTGCTAATCAAAAAGCTACAGAAGCGGCTTACCAAAGAGCATTAAAAGGTTCTGGAGTATTATCTGGATTAACTAAAACAGAACAAGATTTAGATTTATCTAGACTTGGTGCTTTATCTAATGTTGGCGCACAGAGACAAGCAATGATGCAAAAAGCATACGATACTCAGTATGAAGACTTTATTAGACAAAAAGAATATCCATACGAGCAATTGGAAAGATATAATGCTATGTTACAAGGATTACCAGTTACCCCTTCTTATACTAAAAGCTTTTATAGTCCTGCTGCCGATCCAACAGCACAATTAGTTAATACAGGAATAGGTATGTATGGTGCAGGAAGAGGTCTAGGAATGTTTGGCGGAGGCGGAGGCTAAATGATTGGCAATAATATAAATGAATTAATATCTATAGCTGAAAGTCAAAGTGATGAGCGTTTAGCACAGGAACTTAATCCTCAAACTGAGACTGGAATGTTAGGACCAACTTGGCTACCTGCAGCAGAATTATCTTTTAGAGAAAAGATGAGGTCAGGAGCGCAAGCACAACAACAACAAAATAATGGATCAATTATTGATCAATTAGCACAATCAGCTATGATGCCTCAAGGTATGCCACCACAAGGTATGCCTCCTCAACAACAGATGATGCCTCAACAGATGCCTCAAGGTATGATGCCTCAACAATCTATGCCTCAACAGATGCCTCCTCAACAACCCATGCCACCACAAATGATGGCAGAAGGAGGAATGATAGGAGGAAGTATGTCTGGCATTGGTTTGATGGAAAACATGATGGAAGAAGGCGGTATGCAAGGACTTCTTCAAATGCTTTCAAATCAAAGAAAAGATGAGGATCAAGATCCAGTAACTCAACAAGAACAAATGATGGAGCAAAATGCTATGGCTTCTGGTGGGATGGCTTCTGGTGGTATTGTTAATTATGCTAATGGTGGACAAATAACTTTAGATGATTTATTAAATAGAACTTTTCAGGACTATTCTGATCCCACACAAGCTGATCTTTACCAAAAAACATTTCCTAGAGATACAACATATGATACTGATCCTTTTGGGCTGGATAAATATACTAAATTGCGAGAAGCAAAAGGTGGATTACCTCTTACAGATCGACAAACTTTAGATAATGTAACTCAAGAATTATTGAATAGAGAAACAGATGATAAAACTTTTGATAGTGCATATATGCCAGCAGGTCAGTTTGGTACTCCAATTAGCTTTGCAACAAACGCAGAAGCAGGAACAGAAGCAGGAATAGGTATGTATGATGCAGGAAAAGAATTTTTAACAAGCAAGTTACCTTCTGGTAGTGGTCGTGGACCATATTCTAGTTCTTACGCTTCTGGACAAGAAATAGATACAGAAAGTGATGACTTATTACGTAGTCGTGCAACTGACGCTCCTTATGATGAAAATACTTCTCCAATTGGAAGGGATATAAGAGGATTATTTAGAGGGGCTGCAGGTTATGGAACAATCGAAGAAACCGAAAAAGAAATAACTGCTAGGCAAATTTTAGAAGAACAAAGTAAAAATCTTGATGCAATACAAACAAGAGGCGATTTCACAGGTGCATCAACAAGAGGCGTTTCAGATGAGGAACTTAGAAGAATGACTCAAGCTGAAAAATTTTATGAAGGTCTTATGGGTGAAGCAAGACCAACTGGTATTAGTCCAGTAAAAGGAGCAACTGAGACTGATTCAAAAACTATATCTCGTTATTTTGCTAATAATCCTGATGCATATACAAAACTTCAAGCACTTCAAGAAAAACATGGAGATCAAGAAGGGTTGCTTCTTTTTGCAGAACAAAATATGAAGACTGGTGATAAAAAGACAGAAATACAAGCATTAGAAGAAATACAACAACAAGCAGTAACAGGTGGATTGCCACCAAATACTTATTATGATCCAGTAAATGGCATGATTATAGATAAAGCAACTGGAAAAAGCATAGATGCTGATACTACTCCTGACCTTGATCCTACTATTCATAAACAACAGATTGCGGTTACTGGTAATAACACTCCAGTTGTTTCAAATCCAACAACAATAACAACTGCTGGTGGAAACGCAGGCTTGACAGATGATGTTTATCGAGGACAAAAACAAGTATTAAGCGAGCAAATGGAAAAAATATTAAATCCTTTACGTAATAAAGATGGTCAAATGGATAGGAAATGGCTTGCTATTGCAGCAGGTGCATTTAATGCAGCACAAAAAGGTGCGCCTACATTAATGGCAGGTCTTGCTGATTTAGGTGGCGGAGTAACAGAACAATTACAATCTTTAGATAAAGAAGATCAAGAAAGAGCAATAGCTTTAATGGCAATTTATCAAAAACAAATGCAGTTAGATGAAACAGCAAGAGGACATGATTTAACTTATGGTGCTTCTATGAATAAAAATCAGTTAGATTTAGTAAAAGCTGCTGCTGATCGTGCAGGGAAAACTTCTACTTCTGTTTTAAATTCAACTAAAGCATGGGATGCTGCTAAAAAGAATAAAACTTTAGGAGAATTTGGAAGTTCTGATTTTGCTGGTTCTGTTATAGATTATTCTGAACAAGGAGTTAGTAGCGCTCAACTACAATACAATACATTACTTAGTAAAATAAGAGTCGTAGAAGAAGAAATTATGGATGATATAAATAACTTTGATCCAAGTAATGCAGAACATATGAAAGAAGCTATGAAAGAATTTAAAGAACATTTGAATGATAATCCTGATCAAAAAATGATTTATAATGATTATTGGACAAACAGAGGATACGAAAAAGAGGGGAAATTAGTGCCATTTGACATGACTACATCCTTAAGATTTCAACCCAATAAGGGATAGGAGTATTATAGGAAATTAAATGGCAGTTAATCAAAATGATCTAAATAATCCAGACTTGGAACAACAAAATCCTGTGGATCCCGATCAAATTATTGAAACTGATATTCCTTTATTCTTTTCTGATCAACAAGAAAAAGACACTAATAACTTAGCTGATGCTTTTAAATACTCGATAGATCAACCCTTAGAAAATATGGCAACAACTTTTCAGGCTTTAGGCATGAAAGGTGGAGAAAGCTTTTTACGTAATCTTGTAGAAGCACCTGAAGATTATGAATCAGCAGCAGAACAGTTTTATAGTGAGAACGAAGGTTTTGACTTTAGTTATTTACCAAGAGCAGCTTTTGAACAAGCAGGGCAAATTGCAGGATCTATAATTTCAAGAGCAGGAGGTGCTGCTCTTGGCGGTGCTATTGGAAATGTTCCGGGTGCTGCTATAGGTGCATTTACTGCTCCAGCTTTATTTGAAGCTATACAGATAGCTGGTCCTACTGCTTTTGAAAGAGCAAGAAATAGACATCCTGTTGGCGTATATAAAGAACCCACTTGGGAAGATTGGTGGGAAGCTATGCCTTCAACTGTTACAAGTGGTGCTTTAAATGCTATTGGTATTAGAAATGTTGGTGTTTTAAATAAACTTGGTGGAGCAGGTTTAAAGAAGGCTGCATTAAGAACAGGTAAAGCATTAACAGAAGAAGGCGTTACTGAGGGATTACAATCATTTACTGAGCAAGCTGGTGGTACTGCTTTTACAGATGCTGGTCTTAAAATTGATCCAAAACAAGCTTTATCAGAAGCTTTAATAGGTGGTTTTGCTTCTGGAGTAACACAAACAGGTGCAGAATTATTGCCGACTAGAACTGCTGATGATACTGTACCACCCATTACACCCCCTCCACCTATAGAACCAGTAGAAGGTGAATCTGAAATAATACAGGATTCATTATCAGGCTTAAATATTGATATTGATGATAATCAAGAAATACGAATACCAGAAACTGCACCAGAAATTCCAGAGGTTACACCAGAGGTTACACCAGAGGTAAAGCCTGTTACTCCTGTTCCAGAAGAAGTGGTTGAAGCAGAGCCATCTTTTTTAAGTTCCAATTTTACTGTACCTCTAGGATTAACATCTATTACTGATTTGCCTTCAGAGAAAAGGTTTGCTGCAAATAAAAGAATTAATAGCATATATCAAGGAGAACAAGATCTAGGTGCTTTTACTGATCAAGAGTTAGATGAGGTAATAACATCTTATCAAGAAACTTTAGATTATATGGATGTAGAGGGATTTGATCCATCAATAATTAATACTGCTAAAGATGATCTTAATCTGTTAATAGATGAAAAAGATAAAAGATCACAGTTATTACAAAAAACAGTAGGTATTATTGAAAAATCTATTGATTTAGATGATGAAGTGATTGAAGAAGAACCAACAGCAGAAACAGAATATAAAAAAGCAGAGTTAAGACCTGAAGGAATGAGTGATGAAGAAGCCCAACGACTAGGGTTTATTTCTAAACTGCCAACAAAAGAGCAATCTGAAAAACTACAGCAAGCAAGAAAGCAAAAAGAAGCTAAATCCAAAAAAGCTACGCCCAAAAAGCCTATTCCTCTCAAGGTTAATAAGAAAAATCCAGTTAATAAAAAGGAAGTTGAAGTAGAATTTTTAGATGAAGAGAGTGCTAGGGTTTATCAAGATGAAACAGAAGTTATTACTAGAGGTGGAACTAAAAAAGCAAAAAAGACGTTAAATCAAACTAATAAGTTTAGAACAGAAGTTGCAAATAAGTTTGGTATTGGTCTAGGTGCTTATAAAAAGCTAAGTAAAAAATACACAAAATATGTAGATGAATCTTCTAAAGCGGCAACTACTCCTAATTTTAAACCAGCATCTTTTGAAGATTTTGCTGTAGATCAAATTGGCATTGTTTCTTCTGAAGATATTATAAATCACCTTTCAGAAAAGAACATTAGCACGTCTGATAACGCTTTTAAGAAGTATTTAAGAACACAGGCAGGGGTAGATAGCCTAGATCAAGTTCAAGGCTTTAAACGAAAAGAAATTATGAGGAACATTACTAGCCTTCCTCTAATGGGTAAGAAAAATTCTCCTATTGATAAGGCTTTTAATGTTGAAAGAGATAATATTGAAATTGCAACAAGAAAAAAACAAATTACAGATAGAGCATTAAAGATTAATAATAAAGCAGGGAACACGCAAGCAAAATTAATTAGAGATGCAAAATCAGCAGGTGTTCCCGATCAACAAATATTTGAACAAAGAACAGGCAAAGCATTTACAAAAATGGATATTGCTAGAGCAATTGCTACAAGAGAAGAAAATCTTATGCAAACTGCAGAAGAATCAGCAGAAAGAACAGCAGCTACAGAAGTGCCTAATGTTATAGTTGAAAAAAGAAAGGCTGAAAAATCTAAAGTTAATCAGAATATATATGTAGTAACATTTCCAGATAAAAGTAAGGTTAAAGTTGCAGTAGACGATAGATTAGAGGGTGATCAGGCTAACAATACAGCAGCAAAATTTGCTTTAGAAGAAAGAGTAGATCGTCTTAGAAAGCAAAATGAGAAAAGAAAAAATCCTATTGTAGCTTCTGATAATGATTATAACCAAGCAGTAAGATCTATGCTTCTTTCTGGCGAGAAACCTATAGCTATACTAGAAAGAATAACAACATCTGCCAAGTATAGTACCACGCCTAGTCTTGATGGGTTTATTGCTCCCCCTTTACCTCAAGTAAGTGATCTTCGTAATGCTAAGTATAGATTTAAAGAGAGTGTTAATGTAGAAAACATACTTGCAAACATGAGAAGGGATACTAGAAGAATGTTTCCTAATGCAGATGTAGCTGTTGTTGATGAATTATTTGATGAAAATAATGAAAATGTGGCAGGTCTAACTAAAGAAGATTTAATAATGATTGCTCTTGATGATAAATTTACTGATCCTACTGAAACCCTTTATCACGAAGCTGTGCATTGGTTTGATATCAATGGATTTTTTGATGATGATGCAATACAAATGCTTAAAGAAAATGAATCCAGAATAAGAAATATTGCTGAAGGAAGGGAAGGAAAGCCTGTTGAAAGTTTTGACGAAGCTGTTGCTATAGCTTCTGGTGTTTATAATTTTGCAAAAAGAAATAAAGGTGCGAGCGATATAAACATGAGTCAATTTCTTCCTCCTATGAGAAGGTTTTTTGAAAAGCTGTATAAATTATTTAGCAGGTTTAAAACATTTTTAAATAAGAAAAAATATAACAATATTGAAGATTTATTTGAAGCAATGGATCAGGGTGTTCTTTTTAAAGAAACATTAGAAACACAAAGACAATTAACACCAGAGAATGAAGATTTTGTTAAAGAAAATTTTAAAGACGCTGGGGATGTTGGATCTTATAAAGGTGGTCAATTAGTACAAAAACTTACACCTGCATATAGAGCAGCAGTAGAAAAATATGATCCGTTTTGGCTTAATACAAAAGCTTTTAATCATGCTCCCAATAGTTATCTAGATTCAATGAATTTAGAATTATTTGTTCAAAATGAGTTAAAAGAAAGAATTAATAAAGAATCTACTAAAAAAACACAAGGTAAATTTTGGATAGAAAAAATATATGGCGGAAAAGGAAAGAAACAATTATCAGCAAAATACGAAGAAGAAACTGGACTTAGAGCATGGCTAAATGAGAAAGATAATGTAGACAGAGTTATACCTAAAGAAGAAGTGCAAGACTATGTAAATGCTCATTCAGATATATATTCTGTAATGATGTATGGCAATCCTCTTGAGTTGCATCCAATAGATCCTCAAGAAAGAGCAGCATTAAGAGATATAGAAACAGAAATAAATCTTGTTAATACTCAAATAAGACAAAATAATGATCAATTACGTACAGTTGCATCTGGAAGTCAAAAACTTTTTACAACTTTACGAACTCAGTTTTATGATGGACCTAATAGTGATGGAGAATCTGCTTTCTACTCTGCTATGTATACAGATAGTGTTATAGATGAATGGAAAAAAGAAGCTAAAAAAGAAGATTTTCCGTTAAATGTTTCTGATAAAGATTTTAATCATTTAAAAAATGCATTAAATTCTGATGTTGCTCCTCCTGATTTTGTTAATAGTGCAAAAGATATGAAAAAAACAGAAGATATTTTGGGTAGAATGCTTCAACCTTTTTATAGTTACAACATAGCGCTTGATATGATGATAAGTCGTATGGTTGATAGTGAAGTTTTAGAAAAGTTTATAACTGATGTGGAGGCTAGATCAAGCATTGAATTTATTGATGGAAAAGTTAATGTTACTCAATTACAACTAACTTCAGATAACCTTATTGAATATATTAATGGTTTTAAAAGCGTTGAGGAAATTAATAATTTTACAGAAGCAAATGGCTTTACAATGGAAGATGGTGAACTTTATAACATTAATCAACTTCTAGTAAATAATTTATTTTTAAGGAATAAAAGCAAACTTTTTGATACTTTTTTAAATGATCCTCAAGCATCAGAAAATCCAGACATTACTTATGACCAATTTGTTTCTTTAAAAGATCCAAAATGGGGTGTTGGGTATTATCAGGGTATTGATGAGATAGATCTGTATTTTGCTCCTATTAAAAGAATGCATATTAGAGCAGCCGCTTTGTTAAAAGGTATAGATAATTTGCCTAGAGATGATGCAGGTTTACGACAGCTTTCAGAAGAAGAATTTATAGCTGATCCTAATGCTGTTGACGTACAAATTGAAGCGATGGCTGAAACACCTTCGGCTCAAGAATCATGGAGACTTTCTTTTAATAACCTTAGATCAGATAATTATAGAGAATTTCGTATTGTTCATACTCCTTCTTCTTTAGGACAACAACCTTATATTAATAATGATCATTTTGAGAAAATTCCGGGTGCATTTATGCACATGAGAGTAAGAGATATTTATGATGTTGATGGGAAAAGATATTTATTTATTGAAGAAATACAATCTGATTATTTTTCTGATCTTAAAAAAGCCTTAAATTTAGAATTTCCTGAAGGCAGTCCTGACAGAATTGCTATGGATCAAAATAAAAATATAACAAATGAATTAGCAGAAAAAATAGATGCTGCTTATACAAAAGGCATGAAGGTAGGTGAGGGTGGTAAAGTAGTTGGGCAAACTATACCCTTAATAGGAAAATATAATCTTGATTTTAACGCTTATCAAGATTTTGCAGTAAATTTTTTAACTAAAGTTGCTATTGATAATAATTATGCTGGCATAAGACATATTAATACTAATTTACAAGCTGAAAGAAATATGCAAAATTTAAGCGATAGTTTTGATAATTTATATTATCTTTCATCAGTTAATCCTAATGATATGGAATTAAAAGAGGTTGAAGGCATTAATTTTTATTATCATAAACCTTCTGGTCAAAGTATAACAATTGCTGAACTTCAAGAAAGACCTGATATATTTACTGCTGCAGATTCACATGAGCAGCAAAGTGGAAAAATGGCTGCAGCTAATTTATTAGCAGAACGTTTTGCAAGTAATCCTAATTCTTACGAATATACAACTTATGTTAATCATGTAAGGTTAATAGGTATGTTGGGATCAAATGTTGGTCAAGACATAACTGTTCCACTTAATCAAATAAAAGCTATTCAAGCAGTAGAAGGACAAATTCTTGCTCAATTAGAAGAGTCAGAATTAGTTAGACATGAAGGTGCAATTAATCATTTAACTGATGATGGTTCTAAAAAAGCTTCAAGTACTTTAGATTCCCTTCTTCCTAAAGGCTATTCAGATATTATTTCTGAGCAAGTAAAATTTGCTATTCCACCAGCTTTTAAAAGAAATTTAGTATCTACTGCTACACCATTAACTGATGGTGGGTTTGTTGCTTCAAACGTGCAGTATCAACAAAATAGATTAGAAGGTATTGGAAATGGATATTTTAATATGAGATCTATATCGCCAGAATTAGTTAGAGGTTTTATGAAACAAGGATTTGAACAATATGGCGCTCCTATGTCTAAAAGACTTATCACGGCTATGAAAAAAATAGATGGTGGTAAAGGATACAAAGTAGCTGGTATTGGAACTAATGCAATTGCTGCTGAGTTATATGATGGCGCTAATCTTAAGGATATTAGGAATAATAATTGGTGGGCTAATAGACTGTTTGAAAATCTTTCCTATGACGAACTTACTGATATTGATAAAAATACAGTAAAGCAAGAGAGAATAAAAGCAGAGTTATTAATAGAATCTAAACTAGGAACAAAACCTGCTAGTACTCAAGGAAGAGAAGTAAGAGGAGAGAGGTTTAGGTTTCAAGGTGTAGATTTTGATGAAGGCTTTACAGAGCAATTTGCAAGACAATCGGGCGGAGTTGCTGTAGGAGCAAAATTTTCAAGCACTCCTGCTAATGTGCAAAAAGCAAATATTGTTACTAGACAACTAGATAAGCTTAGAAATTTAACTGATACATTTAGTGGTTTTGGTACTTTGATTAATGCTAAAAATTATAGACGGAAAAGAAACTTACTTTTTGGCAACATTTCTAGAGCAGAAGAAGTTGCATCATTTATGTTTAAAAAAATTGGTGCAATAACCAATCCAGTTAAAGGTAAAGACACACCAGAAAGACAAAAACTTAGAAAAGAGTTTACTGAATTTATGGAGGGAGGAAGAACCATTAGTCCTGATATTATAAGTGATCCTAAGTTAAGACCTATTGCCGTTAAAGCTAAAAACTTAATTGATCAGGTAGGTGAAGCGTTAGTTAAAAAGGGATTATTGTCTAGAGAAATATTTGAAAGAAATAGAGGTAGTTATATGCCTCAATTATACATGAAATATATTATGCAAAAACCTGATGGTAGTTTTTATGATTATACACAACAAAGATCCGAAGATTTAACTGAGGAAACTAAATTAGTGCTTGGTGATATAGCTGATCTTTCTCCTGAATTTAGAGTCTTTACTGCTATTTCAAGACCATTAAGAGATATAGCTATGCTTGATTTTTTTGAAGCTGTATCTAAAGAGGAAGGCTGGTCAATTCAAGATGATAATGTAATGGTTAGTATAGATACAGACAATGGCACAAAAATGAAGGTAAGTGCTTTTTGGTTAAAAGAAGAAGCAGATCGTTTAAACGAGCAAGCAAATATATTTCAAGCTTCTGAACCTGCTGCAGCAGAACAAATGAGACAAAAAGCTAATGAGTATAATGCAATTGCTAATCCTGCTATAGAAAAATTAGGTGGTAAAGATGTAATGGCTATGGATGTTCCTAAAGGCTATAGAAGGCTTCCTAATACTAAAAAATATGGAATGCTTAAAGGCGTAGCAGTTAGAAATGAAATATACAACGATGTTATTGGTTCATTTACTATGGGAGATACTGATAATTGGTACAACAGGGCGCTCGGTGCAATGAAAAAAGGTACATCTATATGGAAAACATTAAAAGTTCCTTTAAATCCCCCTACTGTAGTTCGTAATGTAGGCTCTAATATGATCTTAATGAATCTTATAGGCAATATAGCAATACATAAAGTTATACCTAGAATGAGACAAGCTATAGATCAGATAAGAAATAATGGTCCTGCTTGGCAAGTGGCTAAAACACATGGAATTATTGGAACAGGATTTAACAAGCAAGAAATGTATCAAGCTTCAGAAGAACTGATTGCCCTTGAAGAACAAGTGCATGCATTAGGTCCGATTACTAAATTCTTTTCTATGCCTAAAATGTTGATGAAAAAGATACTTAAAAAAGGTGGCGATTTGTATCAGTTTACAGAGTCTGTTGGTAAAACAGCAATTATTATTGATTATATGGAAAAAAATGCAAGCAAGGTTGGTACTGAATATATTGATCCATATACAAACACAACAAAAACATATACTCAAAAGGATTTAGAATTTGATGCATTTGATTTAGCACAAAAAGCTTTATTTGATTACTCAGATCTTCCTGAAGGTGGTAAATTACTCAGATCAGCACCCATTGGTATGCCTTTCTTTACTTTTTATTACAAAGCTTTTCCAGCTTTAGTTGAGGTTGCTGTAAAGCATCCTATGAGGTTTGCTCCCTATGTTGCTTTATCAGCAGGTTTAAGTGCATTAACAAGTGTTGCTTTTGATTTTGATGATGATGAAGCCGAAAAACTTAAAAAGAGTCTTGAGCCGTGGATTGCAAGAAGAACTGGAGTGCATGTTTTGCCGTGGAAAGATTCAGATGGTCGTTTCCAATTTATTGATATAGGTTATTTTTTCCCGTGGACTATGTATGCAGACGCTGTAAACAACGCTTTTAATGGTGAATTTATGGAATTACAAAGAAGTACAGGTCTATTTTCTGGACCATTCTCTGATATTTTAATGGCATTAAAGACTAATCGTGATCCATTTACACAGCGCGTTATATGGGATGAGCGTGATCCAGTAGAAGAAAGAGTAAAAAATCTTATGTGGTACACTTATAGTATAGGGATGCCTTCTTGGTTGACACCAACTGGTGCTATTAGTAAAACTGTTAGAGCATTAAAAGATACGCCACGCCCAACAGGACAACCAGCAGATACAGTTCCACAAGCCTTTTTAAGATTTGCAGGTATTAACTTGTATGGACTAGAACCAAGAGAAACTAGGCAACGTAATAGAAAACGTATGCAACGAGAAATTGATGATACAAGCCAAAGAATGCGTTATATGATGAAAAATAAAAGCTTGGATCAAGAAACAAAAGATGCTAGAAAAAGAAGGTATCTTTCTTTGATTAATCAAAAACGACAAGAAATGAGTCAGTATTTGACAGATACGGCATTGCCTGAAGGACTGATGAATCGAAAAAGTAAATTTCGAAGATGATTAAGATGTTTAAACAGTATATTTATTTAGCTGCGTTTGCTGCTTCTATTTTATTAATTGCTTCTAATGTGCAGGCTGATCCTACAGGTGACTGTACGACTGGTCAGTATTGTGAGCAGAGTTCTTTAGACACAACCAATACTACAACCACAACTAACACCAATACGAATACCAACACCAACACGAATACCAATACAAACAC
>TARA_R110000803_G_scaffold6207_4_pt1 | contig 13549 bp, 4 predicted proteins | sample TARA_R110000803 | Tara Oceans TARA_R110000803 (sample SAMEA4397772) | marine metagenome | biome: Polar Biome; feature: [SRF] surface water layer (ENVO:00010504); material: water (ENVO:00002006), including particulate matter (ENVO:01000060) such as... | depth 5 m | reverse complement strand
ATTCTTTAGAAACAATATCTTTATCTGTTTTAGCTTCTTTAGAATATTCTTTTTTTATTAATTCTCTTAAGTCAGATCCTTTAATAGATCTTGGTCCCTCCGACTTACCATCTACTATTCTGTCTGGTATGTTAAAATCTATATTTTTAAACATATTACCAGCTTTTTCTATAAACTGATTTTTCTGGTTGTTACTCCAATTTTCTACTACCACATGCCCAAACTCATGTAAACCTACACCAATCGTATATTTATCTTTATTTATATATACAATATCTTTTTGATTTTTATTGCTAGATTTTACAAACAAAGCTTTTTCATTAGCAGCCATAATATTATCTGTCCTAGCAGTAAGATCTGTGACAAACTTAACTTCAAAACCTTTATAATCAGGTATAAGTTCTTTCATAACTTGATTAATAGGATCAGCCTGCATTTTTCTAAAATTACTTTCAAAAGCTTTGCTTTTAGGATCTAATCTAGCGCTATATGTCTCTGTCATAACCATTTGATGCATGGTTTGCATTGTAGATTCATAACTATTATATAGATCTTTTTCTTTTTCAGTTAAGTTTTTAAATTTTTTATTTCTACCTTTTTTTCCAACACCAAGCAAGGCGTCTCTTTTTTCACGACTAGTTTTAATTAAATTTGTTTTATTTTGAGTAGTTCTAAAATCGACTGTTCTCAAAGTGTGTGCGCCAGATATTTTAAACACCATCATGTCTATAAAAGATGTTTTCAAAAACTCGTCACCATCACTAAACATTTCGTTAAACTCTTTGTTAAAGTCTAAATTATTTTTAAAAGCATCATCATATAAAGCTTCTGTAAGAGCTGCTGTTTTAGTTGATACAGCACCGATAGGACCAGCTTTAAGAACTTTGTGATATATGCCGTTCATCCAAGCAAATTTTCCTTTTAACGGAGAACTTGTTAAAGCTCCTAATCCATAAAAAGTAGCTCCACCTCCAGGTTTCATATCAAAAGCCACTTGCATCTTAGCTTCCTCTAGCATAGCCTTATATGTATGGTATGTAGCTTTTTGAAACTTATTACCACTTTTTAATCCATTTAAAACTCTAGCAAAACCTGTTGCACTAGCCGTTCCACCACTAGCATAGGTTATAGCTCCTAGTTCTATAATCATTGGAACAAAGTTTCCTACACCTTCACTAATATCTTCCGACCAAGTTTTTGCTAAATTTTCTTTTTGATCAGTAGTTAATTCCATTTTACCAACAGTTCCGTTTTGAACTTCTTCAGAAGAATTATAAATATTTTCAGCTTCAGAAAATCTATCTAAACTAGTTCTTACAAATTCATCTCCTGTTAATATTTTTTCTGCTTGCTCTGTGCTTAAATCAAACCATTGAGTTAGCATAGCTCTACCTCCTGTTGCTGCTATATTACCAAAAAAACCATTTTTTTCAATTTTACTAGGATCTACGTTTAATTTAGAAAGTCTAAATAATCCTTTAGATTCACTATATCTTTCATTCCATTGTTCTTCATAAGCTTTTATTTTAGAGATATTAGCATCAGACATGTATCCTTTACTAGAAAAATCATCAGCCCAACCTTCAAACTTTCTTGAAGTAACACCAGCCTGTTGTAAATCAAAAGCTGAAACCTGAATTTTACCATTTTTATCTGGAAAAAAACCAGCCTTCATTAATTTTCTCAATACAGGGTTGTTGGTTGCAAGCTTTTTGCCTTCATTAATACTTATTCCACCACTCAGCTTACCACCTTGTGTTACACTAGATTTCATTTTACTAGCATCTAATTCAAATGTTTCTTTTGCACCTAATGCTTGTATTCTTTGCAAATCAAAAACTTTATCTTTGTATAACTCTACGGCATATTCTTGCCTTGTTTTGCTTCTATCATTTTTATATAAATTATCAGCAATATCTTTACCATCTTTGTTAGCACTACTTGCTATACCTTGCATTTGTTTAACAACAGAGTTTGAATCAATTTGATCTTGGGGAAAATAAGTTGATTCAGAAGCGTTTTCACCTTCAGCAATGTTTTTTATTAAATCAGGAATTAAATTATATTCACCTACTAAATCAGCTCTTTGTTGTATTAAAAGTTCATTAGTTGGGTCATTACTAATTTTTCTTTCTACATCTCTAATTTGGCCAATTAGTTTAAGTTTTTTATTTTCAAAGCCAACTTTTGATTGATCATCTTCGGGTAGATTATTAGTAAAATTTAAATCTACACTTTCATAAAACTTTTCCTTAGGTTCTTCTAATGGAAGTTGCATAGTATTATATAAAGCATCAGCTTGTGCATTTGCTTTATTTTGTATTTTTTTATAACTATCTCTAAAAAGTTCTTGATAATTATCTTCTAGCAAAGGTGGTAAACCTTGCTCTGATAAAGATTTATTAATGTTTACAAATGCTTGATCTCTAATTAAATTTAGTTCATCTTTTTCTAAATCTCCTCTCATTTTTCTCAATATAGCAGTTGGGTCTTGTTCAGAACTACCATCTGCCATGCGTACTTTTATAGGATTTTGAAACAAATCTAAAACATTTCCCTCTACAGTTGCTAAAACATCTAAAATGTTATCTTCTCCAACCTTAGGGTTTAATATTAAATCACCTATGTCTTTATCCTCTCCACCAAGTCTAACATCCATATTAGTGGTGTTAAACCTTAGCCAATCATTTTTATTTGAAATTGCCCCATTAGAAGCATCCCAAACATCTCTATCAATACCTTTGGTGTTTTTACTTCTTTCAGCTACTTCTAAAAAACTAGCATAAGCATCACCTTTTAAAAACTGTGCTCCTTCATATAAATTTTGATTATACTGAGTATTTAAAGGTATTGTAGTGTAGTTTTCATCTCCTGGAACTTTAACCTTAAGACCATCTCTAAAAGGCACACCATCTTCATCAAACTCCATGTCAGGATACAAGTCCTTAAGATCACTAACTAGTTGGTCTTCTGCTAACTGATCAAACTTTTGCTTAGTTATTTTAGGTTTTTTTATCTTAGGATCTTTTACATTTTTGTTGAGTTTGTTTTGTGACTCCGAAGAACCAGTCCCTAAATCTAAACCCCCATTCAGCTCGTTTCCCGCAACTACACCCGAGCTTTGTGCAGTTGTTTTCTTTGCTATTCCCGATCTAGCTAAATAATCTTGTAAAGTTAGGTTAGATTCTTTAGCCGCAATTGTAACCTGTTCAAAGCTATATTCTATTCCGTCAAGTTCGTACATAATTTAATTTTAATCTGTATATATTGGTAAAGCGTTATCTGTTCTTGCTGCTGTGTTTAATAAATTTGTTTTTGTTTTTGAATCATACCCACCATATTTAGATATAAGACCTAACATACCACCAAATTTATCATAAGGATCATAACCTGTTGAAGCTATATATTCTCCATTTTTTTCAACATACAATACCGCTTTGCTTGCTTTAAGCTGAGCTATATCTTCTTCTGTATTTATTGTCCTTCCTTGAGTAGGATCATATATATTCATGTTTTCTTGCATACCTATTAGAGCTTGACTTTTACTCATAGCATTTATTTCAAAACTACCTAAATATTTAATATCTTTTTGCACTTGATCTTCAAGTTCTAAGTTACCTCTCATTGTTCCTTCTTTTCCTTCTGTTATTCTTCCTCTTTTAAGTATTTGATTTTGAAGATACTGTGTATCGGTTAAGTTATTGCCTGTTGATTTAGCAACTAAAGTAGGATCTTTTCCTTCGAAATAATATTTTTGAGTAGAATCTATGCTTTGCCCATTTGATATAAGATATTTTTTTTCTCCTTCAGTTAGATTATTACCAGTTACATAAAAAGAATCTTTCATTAATGTTGCTTCTGCTTGGTTTTTCATTATTACGGAAAGCTTATCAACATCGTTTTCTTCAATCATTATTCTAGCTTTTCGAGGATCAATACCGTATCTATTTATTAATACTTTAGGAGTATTTTCTATATTTCCCATTGGGTTTAATACGCCGGCCGCTTGTGCATCAAAATCTGCACTATTTATTTTATTTATATCAAAGAATTTTCTTACACCTATTTGTCTTTTATCCGATATATTAGATTCAGCTTGAAATACATAAGGATTATCTTTACCTATAAACATATTTTTATTAATCTTTCCTTGATTATCTACTACATTAGCGTTTTCATAAACCTTCATAGGATCAGCTGCTTCGCCTAAATCTATTATAAAACCATTTTTTAGACTATTTTGATCCGCTTTAAATTCAAAAATATAATCTCCATCATCATCAATTTTTGGCATGTTTTCTCTTAAAACATTAATTAAATTTGATACGTTAATCATTTCTGGATCAATTTCTTTTTCAGCATATGCCGCATACTCTTCATCAGACATGCTTAAAATCTTATTAAGTCTATCGTCATCCTTTAGTTTATTCCAAGTAGCCATTTTTTCATTATCATCAACATCAATTCCTGCGTTTGCTAGAATTAATTGATAAGCTTCACTGTTTTCAAAAGCCTCTTTTTTCATTGCAAACTTTATATCTATATTTACATCACCATTTTTGCCCTTCTTATTAGTAAAAACTGTTTTATCTGCATTAACAGGAAAACCTACATTTCCGTTTTGAGTCATTGCATTAAAAGCTCCTTGTACAGCCATTGATTCGTATGGATTATTTCCACTATAAACATATCTTTTTCCATCAACCCTACTTTTTAGTGATTCTTCTAGATCACCTTGTACAAGAGATGCAACTGTCATATTATTTTTTGCATAAGCTCTTGTGTCTACAACATAATTTGTTAAATTTGTTTTTTGTTCAGAAGTTAAATCTGTGCTTGTAAGAAGTCTTGTTTCAGCCATTATAGTTCCTTCTTCATAGTCTTTGTCTCCTTTCTCTCCAACACCATTCATTAAAGATTTCATGTTTTGTAAATATTGATCTGCCATGCTAACGTCTTTTTCTCTCAACATATTATACTCCACCATCATTGCATCAGTTTGTTTTATTCTAACCCTAGCCTCAGTACCTGCAACTTCTTTGTTAAACTTATCAACCTTTTCTTGATATTTTATACCAGCATCGTATTTAATTTTATTACCAGCAGCAACCGCTCCGGCTATACCAGTTCCTATTATCGCTCCTAGTTGACCGTATATTTCTGCTGATCTATCGCGTATTATTGCTGGATTATCGTATGCTCCCATAGTTTATTTTTTACCTTATTATTTACTTTTTTTACCTGCTTTTTTCCAGTCAGCTCTAGTTGTATAACCTGAAGATTTATAGTTAACTTGCCCTGAAGCTTGTCTTTGAGCAGCACCAGTTATTGCACTTCCGGCTAAACTTGTTAAGCCTGCCACCGTACCTGTGACAGCGCTTGCTTGCGCTGCGTTAGCATCTGCTCTGCTTTGTGCGGCTTGTTGTAATTGACCAGCAGCTCTATTCATATCCATGTTTAATCTAGTTTCACTAGCTTGGAACATAAATTGCTTACCTGCAGCGTCAGTAGCTTGTAGTCTTTGTCCTTCTGATATTGCAATACCTTGAAGCCTTTGTTGTTCAGACATTTTCTGCTGATTCAATTGCATTTCCCCTTGTGCTCTTAACTTTTCGTTTTGAGCCTCTTGTTGTTCTATGTTAGCAGCAACTCCTTTTTTACTTTGTAAAGCAGCCATTGCTAAAGCGGTTGCTCCACCAGCACTTGCTCCTGTAGCTTTCAATGTATCTAAAGTATTAGCTAAAGCTATATCACTTTGTTCCATTTGTATTTCAGCCGCTTGTGTTGCAACACCTAAGCTAGCGTAAGGATTATTTAAATTACTAGTTAAATCAACAGCTAAACTACTTAAGTTTGTACTACTAGCATAAGGATTAGTTATAGTCATCCTTTGGCTTTTAAGCTTTTTTAACTCTGCTCTTGCTATCTGAGCAGCTTGCTCGGCACGTTTAGCAGCTTTTTTAGCTTGGTTTGATCCTACTAAACCTCCTATAATGCTTGAGGCTGCGCCTCCTACTATGACCCAAGACATAAGTTATGATTTAAGTTGTTTATTTTTTTCATATTCTAAATAATTTTTAGCTATAATTTCAGTCTCTAACTGTTCTACGTTTTCTGTATTTGTTGGATTAGCATGCACATTGACAAAAATAGATTTTTCTAATGCATATATTAATCTTTGTGATCCTCCAGGAGCTTTAACATAACACGGTGCTAAATACTCTTCTAATCCTTCCTCTGTTTTAACCATTAAATGTCCTGTTAAAAGAAACCATATATGTTCATGTTGATGTATTTTGCCTAACACGAACGTTTCTTTTTCCATTTTCATTTCTCTTACATATACCCCTTGAGCAAAAGAATGTTTTAAAGGAAAAGTATCACTATCACCCAAAACAACCTCATCTGTTGGATCAAGTTTTAATTGTTTCTCTAAATCAACCAAAGCTTTTCTAAACTTAGTTGTTGATTTACTTAATTTATTCATTTAATTTAATTTAATATGACGAATCTACGTATTCAGTTGTGATAGCAAATAATTCTTTTTTACCAATTCCTTCTATTACTCCTGCCGCGTTCAGCGTACTGTTTTCTAAAGTCATAGTTACTGTTGCGAAAAACCCTTTAACACCAGCTGTTTCTTGACCAAAAAATACTTCTCCCGCCATTGCAGCTGTGTTATTTACTAAATTACCAAAGTATTTATTTTCTTTTCTTTTAAAGTTGTTTTCAAACAACTGACCTTGTAGTGTTTGCAACGAAGTAGCTTGCACGTATTTGTTTATAGGTAGAGAACGGGTTAATGTACTAGATATTTGTCCGTTAATATCGTCAGAGCCACCTGTTGTAGGCAGTACACCTGATGAAATTAAAGAAGCTGTTAATGCACTCATTTTCCATTCTGTACCTCCTTCATAATTAATAGTTTTAAAAGTTTTAATTAAAGAAGGTTGTCCGTTTAAAACTAATTGTACTGAAGATGGATATGTTGTACCATAAAAATTTGCATAAGTATTCCTAAACGTAGGATTAATTATGTGGTGTTGAAATAATTGCCCTGATTTAAAAGAATAATAATTAGCTCCTAAACTTTCAATGTAGTCAGGATAATAATCAAATCTACTAGTCCAACCCAATACATCTTCATCAAAACTTACAGTTTCGTTATTAACGCTAGTTGTAGTGGTGACTTGACTAGGAAAACCATCTAATCCATCACTAATTCTACTTGCTGGTGTGCTAGCTGCTCCAGCGGCAAGTTGATTATAACTTACTGCTGTTAGTGTGATAGTAGCATCATTGTTTCCACCAGTTATTGTTACAAGGTCTCCAGCAGAATAACTTGAATTAGAAATGTCTCTATCTCTTACTTTTACAATCGTTAATTCTGTAATAACGCCTGAAATAGCTACTATATCTACTAATAATCCATCCCCATTGTTAGGTGATACAGTTGTGGTTACATTACTGGCCGTTACATAACCTGTCCCGCCTTGTAAATTATTAAAATGAGTTCCAAAGTTTTGCGGCCATTTAGCCATTGGAACAGGTATCCAGTTATAAGGAGAGGCCAAGCTTACATTAACAATAGGTCCTATGGTTCCAGTGACATCTGGACTTGCGCTTGCATATAACAAACCATCAACTAATGCTAAACCAGGTACTCCACTAGCATAAGACGCAATTCTTTGATCAGTGCTTACTACCTCTAAAACTCCTGTTTCATAATCATATTGCCATATTCTATTGAAATTTGCATTATCTGGTTGATTACTGTAACCGCCAATCATAACCTTGTTAGGAGTTGTTCCATCTGCTTTAAATGTTACAACTATATCTCCAGTTCCATCGCTTAAATCTCCTTGAATATCAAATAAAGAGTCTAAAATAACTTCTGTTCCAGATGGGGGAATAGTTATTTTTACTAATTGATATAAATCAAGTGTAGTATTTTTCATTACAGCTACAAGCTCAGTATCGCTTACTGAACCCATCCCCCTCACTTGAATATTAAAATCTGCATTAGCAGGATATGTATACGTATTTTCATATGTATAATTTTCAATATGCCCAGTTGTAGCGTTAGAAGTATAAGTAAATCGTACTAATCTCCATTCACTAATGTATGGAGAATCTTGAATTTCAATGCTGCATGAAAGTGTTATGTAATTATTTGAAATTTCTAAATCACCTACATTGTAACTTTGCCCAGGCTGAACAACAACTTGAGCGGTTGAAGCTGCAGGTGTGTTTTCTAAAGTAGGGTCCCAAGTGAACAAGTTTGTAAAAAACGTTTGGTCAACTGGAACTGTTGGAGGCACGGGACATTTTCCAGCTGATGAAGCCCAAATACAACCAGATACTTTTTCAGCATATAACATTACCTGAGGTATAGTTGAAGCTGGTGCGTCGCCTGAAGAAGAAGAAGAAGTAGTGGTAGTGTTTTGTATGGATAAAATATAATTTTTAGTATGCATATCCCAAGCGGACACTATTTTAATGTCTCCACTTACAGATAATGAATCTCTAAAAAAGTCATGCATACCATAACTAGATATTTCTGTTATACCATCTTGTGATAATCTTAAAACAGCATTACGTTTTCTATCAGTAAAATACTTTCTATAACCGTATACTGAAAAGCTAAATGGATCTGTAGATATACCATATTCTCCAGCATAAGCAACTATTTGACCTATCACAACGTTAGAAGACGTAGATATAGGATTTCCTTCTGCTGAATAAATAGCATCTTTATCAATCAAAGCTCTACTTACTTTCTGCTCTTGAAATATAATTAAGTTTGTGTCTTCAGCATATAATTTTTGTATAGACGCATAAGCAGGGTCTACACTTCTAGTTATATCTTCTCCTACAGAAAACTGATTAGTGTTGTTTGTTCCTGTTCTTGGATTAAAAATCCCTGAATATATTAAAGAGTTAAATCTATGCCTTTGGTTAGGATTATCTTCTGTTGTATAAGCTTTAACCCCAAGATCTACTATTGTATTATTGTAGCCACCTCTAACTCTAGCTTCTTCTTCATACCAATCAAGAGCAGTATTTACAGCGTAAGCTCCAGGTATCCTTGAAAAATTTGTAATTTTACCAAACGTTATAGTAGGAGTTTGGCTAGTTGGGTTAAAAGTATCAGGTGCTACATTAACTACAAAACTTGTATCATTAGTTCTAGAAACAATATAACCAATATAAGCAACCGAAGGGGTATTATAAGTAAATGTAACTTTTTGGCCTACATTCATTTTTGTAGCATTTAAAGCTGTTTGGATAACAAAAGAAGTTCCAGAACTAGACGCGTCATAAACACTAGTTGAACTAGGTACAACATCTGTAATAGTCTTCATTTTTTTTAACCAAAACGAGTTGAAATATTTTATCTCAAGTGTTGCTGCCATAATTTATTATCACTTATTTTTATCTATAATTACTATCGTTTGATCTAACTGTCGGTTTACTGTATGGACCATTACCAGAAGATGGAGGATTACAGTTTAAAACATTTGGAGCTCCAGTTTGATCAACAATTGAACCTATCTTAAAAGTAGAATCATTTGTTAACTGAGTGCTGAATTTATATATACTATATTCTGGCATCAAACCTACGCTTGCAGGCATTGAAAAAGTGAAAACATTAAAGTTATAAAAACTATCTGTAGTTGTCCAGTTTGATGGCGTTAGAACTTGTGTTAAAGCTGCAGAATCATAAAACTGTGTAACATATTCAGGATATGGTACTTGAGCATAATTATTACCACTTGCAGTGGCTGTAGAACCGCATGTAAACGTGTTTGATGGAGTTGGGTTAATATAGTATCTATATGATTTAGGAGTAGCTGTAGAAGCATAGTTTGTTCCAGCTCCTGGTACTCCACCTAAATTACTATCCGGAACTATTACACAATTAGTAAAATTAAGATCATTAGATGTAACCCACATTTGAGGTTGAGAAAACTGATCAGGAGGGGAGCTTGTTTCGCTTGTTCCTAAGTTTGTTGCAATGATAGCATATTCTCCTGGTGTATCAAATGCAAAAACTAATTGAAGGTATTTAGAGGTATTAATAGTTGGATTTACGAGTAAATATCCTCCTAAATCTGGCCCACTAATGTTTCTGCCATTTATATCTGTAGCAATTACCCAAGCAGTTTGAGGAGCCCCAGTTGCTCTATGGTAAATTCTTAAACTATTTAATGTTGCTTCTAAATTAATCAAACCCGAAGTTTGAGTAGAATTATATTTTTGACATAAATTAAATGTAAAGACAACTGTTCCTTTTTCTAAGGCTTTAGCGGAAAAACCATTTGCTCCACCTAAACGAACTGCGTTTCCATTTAGTCCAGGTGCTCCAGTTTGAGTGCTTATATTAGATGCATTAATCCAAGGATCAGGTAAGTTATTTCTTGTTAAAGTACTGCTAGATAAATACCAACAACCATCTATATTATTAGGTGGATTATTTGTTTGTTCAGTGGTTCTATAGGTTCCAGCCGACATGAACACATTACTAGAATCAATACATGGACCTGTAACACCGTCATTTACAGGCGTTGTACCTACTATAATGGTTAAAGTAGCTGTGTCAGATTTTAAAGAACTTGTAGTTAAACTAACTCCAACAGCAAACAAATTTGTAGCTTCATTCCAAGCGTCTTGTGCAGTCACTGTTAATACATAAGTACCTAAAGGAATTGCTACTGAGGTTCTTGATAAAACACCTGTTAGAGGTGCTACTTCAAAATATGTCATACCAGAGTTTGTTGAAATAGCTGTGTATTTTATTTCACTAGTAACACTAGCAGTAAGAGCAGTTCCATTAACCGCTTTAATTATATTGGTTCCATCTGATTTAACTATGTTACCTATAAAGTTTTGTTGTAAGGTGATTGTAGGAATAACATTAGCAACTGCTGTTGTAATAGTAGGTTTTATATTTACTAAAGATATTCCACGTGAAACAGGAGGGGTAGAAATACCATCACTATCTGTAAATGTCATAGAAATATTATAAACATTTGTTTGCGGAGATTCGTAATTAAAAACAAGAGAACTTACTAAGAATATTTTAAATTTTGATCCTTGTCCTGGAGCATTGCTTTGTAAAATTAAATCAAAAACACTATTTTGCGGATCGCCATTTAAATCAGTGCACGTTAATACACCACTCATATCGTTTAAATTAACTCCTGCTATAGTTTGAACTGTAAACTCTGTTGAAACCGCTGTTCCAGCTTGGTAGCTTTCATTTAATGCAAGTGTAAAGCTAGAAGTTTGAGCAGGACCTACAGAATCCGTAACCACATCTGAGTTTAAATCAGATATTAAACCTACAGTAGTACTTTCCCAAAATATATCTAAGACAGAATCAATTGGATCTGTTTCATAAATAGCTAAATGAGGAATCATAGTTTCGCTAGTGACGCCTATATTATTATTAGTTGACATTCTAGCAATTAAAGGATTACTATCAAACTGATATAAATTAGCTTGACCGATCGCATTTAAACTATCAGTTGTCATTCCAGAGTCGTTGGCTGTAGAAATACTAACAGCTGTATCTGTATTTGTTTCAGGAAAATATTGAACGTTTCCTGTGGCAGTGTTTTGGACTCTACCATATAACTGCACAGAACTTCTAAATTGCTTTTGATCAGGACCAACCTCTGTTAAATCTCTAGGAATTTTATTAATATTATCGTTTATTAAAACAATATTTGCAGTTTTACCATCTTCATTAATAGGAAACAAACCATAATCTACTGGTTGCGTAAAGGTTAAAGCGGTTCCTACTGTTGGAAGAACTTGAGCAGAACTCATTATAAAATTCACAACGCTACCTGCGGGGTTAGCTTGCACAATAGTTGGTACGCCAGTAATACCTATACCACTTATTTCTTGACCCGCACCTATTCTAACAGAACCTGGTGTTATAGATAGATTAAAATCATTTATAGCGGTACTTGTGGTTTGACCTGTAACAATAACTCTATCTGGTTGCTGTGGGTAACCGTTTAATATTCCAGGTAAATATACATTATAGTAATCTTGTTCTTGTTGTTTTACTACAACTTTATATGAATACCATCCTCTTTCATTTATAGTGTAAGCAAACTTAGGGTCTGGAGTTATAGCAGGGATAGTTGAAGAATAAAAATCTTGATTAATATCACCATTACAAGTTATTTCGTAGTAAGTAATTGCACCAACTGGAGCAACCACGCTTGTAACTTCAACATAATCAACAAATTCACCTCTTAAATAACTTCCTTCTAATGGTATGTTTTGTCCAGTATTAACCGTAGTATTTAATGTAAATCGGTATTGCTTTGTAGTTGGGAAAGTGGTTGAATTTCCAGCTATATTAAAACCTTGTGCATCGTTATTTAAAGGAATAGCATAAAGCCCAGGTTCTGTAAAATTAGAATTAGGTGAATTATTTAAACCAGATTGTATACTATTTCTAACCACAACAGCCAAAGCATCACCAAACCAGTCTTTTACAACAGATTCTAGAGTACTAGAATTATACGGACTATAAATTGTAGAACCTCTATATGTAATATTTCCAAGTACACTTGTAGTAGTGTTTATATTTGATAAAATAACATCAGATTGTCTACCAAACTTATCTGCTAATATAAAACCTACTTGATAGTTTCTATTTTGTTTTAACGAGTGGTTAGGATATTCTATCCAACTGTCAGAAAGTCCGTTATCTTGTTTTTCCGTAACAGCGACCTCGTAGCCTAAACTACTAGGAGGAGTATACTTATCTCTGTAGTTTGCGTATATAACTCTATTTCCAGCTATTTCTTGAGTTAAAGCTCTAGTAGGAACTTTATCATAAACTCTAGTTGTTTGACCAGTTGGTAAAGTTTTATAAGGTTTTCTTGATTGATAATTATAAGAATAAATATTTGTTGTGCTAGTGTTTTCCCACCCTCCTACTGCGTCTGCAAAATTTATATCATCTAAAACTTTAATAGCAATTCCATCAGATTCTTTATATAAAATTTCTAAATTAGATATTTTATAATTAGATGAATCAGTTGGAGTACAGTTGCTTAGTAAATCCGGAAATTCTATTTGAGCAATTATGTTATCAATTTTATTCTCCATCCAACTTAAAATAGTACTTCTATAAGCGGCTTCTTCATCACCATTTATATAATAACCTTTTTGTTTTGGTATATAAGCTATTTGAGTAAAAGGTGCTATAATAGAGTATTCTCCATCATCAAACTGAAATCTATAACTTAATCTAATAAATTTATCTTCTAAATAATCCGGATCACCAGGCCAATTTTCTTCATCAGCCTTGTTAGTCATAGTAGATATTAAGAAGTATAAAATATCATTAAGTGCAACAACTACGCTACTAGACAAGCTTATTGTTGTTCCTGAAATAGCCGTAACAAAAACAAATTGATTAGCTTTTATTTTTTCAGTACCTACAGAACTTATACTCACCACTTGCATTCCAACTTCAATACCAGCTGCGTCTGCAACTATTATTTTTGTTAAATCAATT
>TARA_R110000803_G_scaffold4489_1_pt1 | contig 13560 bp, 9 predicted proteins | sample TARA_R110000803 | Tara Oceans TARA_R110000803 (sample SAMEA4397772) | marine metagenome | biome: Polar Biome; feature: [SRF] surface water layer (ENVO:00010504); material: water (ENVO:00002006), including particulate matter (ENVO:01000060) such as... | depth 5 m | reverse complement strand
CATAACAAACAACGAACCTTCCGATGCTAGGTTTAGTGTAGCTAATGCTACTGCACGTTATGCTCTATCTTCTGCTAACATATATGAGGGTTTAACAGTATACGAACAAGATACCAATAGGTATTACGTATTAATTGATACTTCTAATGTAACAAACACATTAGGGTGGAACGAAATAGCTACTGGCAATAGTTTTTCCGGTTCTTCAGTGTTAGGTAGTGACATACTTAATTTACACAGCATAACTGGGTCTGTAAACATTACAGGTTCATTATCTCTTAATCATTCTGATTTAACATTAACTGGTTCTTTAGGAATAGACTTAACTGGTATTTCTAAATACTTCAACATTAGTATTGATGGTGAGGAAAAAATAAAAGTCAACAATGAAGGTGTTCTTCAACTCTTTTCACAAAGTGCAACTCCAACCGCTGTAGAAGGTGGATTATATTACGGTAATGATTTCAATCTTTATCTGGGAGTAAATGACTAATCAAACATATTTATACATATAACAGTATCACAACATGGCAATCTGGAAAAAAATAATAGTATCAGGGTCTACAGGGCAATTAGCTAACTTAGAAGTAGATTCACTCTCGTCCGGTGTAGTAACTGGTAACGCAGGCAACTTAACAACAACTCCAATAGCGGGTATTGGTAATATAGTTGCAACACATGGGGCAACAGGTAATTTTAGTGGGTCTTTTTCAGGTTCCTTTATTGGAGACGGTTCAGGGTTAACAGGCCTTGCATCCAACCTTACAGTAGGTGCAGACACAGGTACGGACACTACAGTAAACCTATTAAATGATACTTTAGAATTTACAGGTGGTAAAAACATATCAGCAACAGTAGGTACTGATAGCATAACATACAATTTAGGTAATGGCATCTTATCAGCGTCTGCAATCACTGCTCCTGCAACGCAGGGTCAGGTACAATTGTCGACTAATGGATCTGCACAAAGTGCTATAAATATTAATAGCCTTGGTACTGGCGATACACCAACATTTGGTGGGTTAAACGTAACTAATGACGTAAATGTTGATGGAAGTTTAACAGTTAACGGTACTTTATCTTACCTTAACACCACTAATACTGAGATTAAAGATAAATTTATTTTACTTAACTCAGGTTCATCTAATCCAGATGATGCAGGTATTGTAGTTGACGAGGGTAGTGGACAAGGAGCTGCTTTAGTATACGATGGCGGTAAAGCACGTTGGGGATTTGTAGAGACATTATCAGCAGCTACAGGATCTGTTGAAACACAAGCATATTCAGCAGCAGTATTGGATCAAAATGACTCAGATCACAATGTAGCAGCAGCTTACTTTCAAAAACGTGGTAATATAAAGGTAGATAGTTCAGATAATATTTGGATATACGTTTAATAGATAAAAATAGTTATGCCAGTAAAAGCAAAAGGATCCGTGATAACGGGAGAAGATGCTAGATCTAAAATTACAGACAACTTAGTAAAGAAAAGCGACTTAACTGTCCGAAATATTGAATTTGTTTTAACTAAACTTAAAACAGCACAATTCCAAGGCTCTGAATTTGAGCATTTCTATCAAGTTTGGGTAAAGCTTTCAGCTAAGTTAGAAAGTTTGAAATCTAACAAACAGGCTTAGGTTAAAACTACTATTTATTAGTATATTATTGGCCCGTAAGGGAAGTGGACAGGCAAACCTGTAACCAACCGTAATAAAGTAACATGCCGAACTGGAAAAAACTTATAGTTAGTGGCTCTGATGCTACGCTAAATTCACTTAACGTAAACAATGCTGTAACTGCATCAGCATTCCGTTCAACTAATGGAGTCGGCACACCTACTCTTACTTCTGCCAATAGTTTAATTTTAAGTGGTTCCGAAGCAGTTAAAATAAAAGGAGCTTCACTAAGATTAGAGGCATTTACAAACGCACAAACATCATCCCTTACATCCCAAGACGGAGACATAATATATAACTCGGATAGAGATAAAGTATTATTCTATACCGGGTCTACCTGGAAACATCTTGTCGCTGCGGGAGATAGTATATCAATAGCACAAGTACCTTCTGCATCATATGCAATAACCGCTTCTTATGCCCTTAACGCAGGAGGAGGAGAAGGAGCTGGATTTCCATTCACTGGTGATGCAGTCATTACCGGTTCGTTATTAGTAAGTACACACATTTCAGCATCTTCTATTACTGGATCATTTTCTGGTGATGGTTCTGGGTTAACAGGTATAACTGTAAACCAATCAGCTACAGTTACTGATAACTTTAGTAATGTAGAACTTCATAACGTTAGTCACGGGTTTAACACTCAAAACGTTATAGTAAATGTTTATGATCAAAATAATGATTTATTTCTACCCCAAAGAGTAAGGTTAACTGATAACAATAATATAGCCTTAACCTTTGCCACATCTAGCACCGGTAAAGTAGTAATAGCAAAAGGTGGCCACATCGTATCTGGTTCACAGCAAGTATCAGAAATAGCTACAGTAACTCAAGATTTTACAAGCGTTACGTTTGTTAGTGCATCACATAATTTTAATACTAGAAACGTAATAGTACAGGTTTATGATGAAAATAATTTTCAAATCATTCCTAACTCAATTTCACTACCTGATGTAAACACAGCAGTAGTAGGGTTTAGTACTAATAAATCTGGTACAGTAGTAGCAGCAAAAGGTGGTCATATTGTATCTGGTTCAATTACTTATAGCGAGTTAACAAACGTACCACAAAATATACTATCTGCCTCAAATAATATATACACAGTTAGTGGGTCGTTCATACCATCTAATAACCAAGTATACGATTTAGGTAGTCCAACAAAAAGATTTAGAGACCTTTACTTAAGTGGATCGTCAATCTATTTAGATAACACTAGATTAAAAATTACAGGTAGTGGACATGTTGAACTTATTGGCCATAACGGTACTAGAAGAGACTTTATAGCTAACTCAATAAGAGTTGGTAACGGAGCATCAGACTTAGTACTATCAAAACACTCTAATAAACTTTTACTTCATCACTCAGGTTCTACTGCACCGTTAGAGATGTTAGTTACTGCATCATTTGCACAAACAGCCTCTTATGCACTTAATGCTGCAGGAGATGGCTTCCCGTTCACAGGTTCAGCACAAATTACAGGGTCATTAGGAGTAACTGGATCTATATCAGCTACTACCTACTACGGTGATGGAAGTAACTTAACTGGTGTATCAGGAGCTGGAGGTAGTGTGGTAGAAACTGCAACAGTTGTAGATAATTTTTCAAATGCAACTTCACATACAGCAACACATAATTTTAATACTAAGAATGTATTAGTACAGGTATATACAACCAATGATGAATTAATAATTCCATCTTCAATACTTACTAACACAGTCAACACAATAAGAGTTACTTTCCCTGAAGCAGTATCAGGTAGGGTAGTGGTAGCTAAAGGTGGTCATGTAGTGTCAGGATCTGGAGGAGGAGCAGGTGATGCCTCAGCAGCAGGAATATTAAAACATGCTAAAACACTTACATCAAATATTACTGTAGAAGACAACTACAATGCATTATTAATCAGCCCAGTTTCATTCGATTGCACAGTATCGGTAAACGATGGGGCAGATTTACATATTATATCATTCTAAACATATTTATATAAAATGAGTATATTAAAAGTTAATTCGATTCAGCCATTCAGCGGCGGTAGTGTAAAGATTACCGGCAACTCCGTTATATCTGGATCTTTTTCTGGATCATTTGAAGGCTCGTTCGATGGTAATACCGGATTCGAAGACATTACTAATAAGCCAACGTTGATATCTGGTTCTAATCAACTAGCAGGAACATCAGTAAATGGTAACCTTACTATAAACTCAGAACTAAAAATTTTATCCTCTTCCTTATTATATGGACAGAATACAGATATAGATGGAGAAGAGGTTGTACTTAGTAGAGCAACAGGTAGTCATAGGAGTGTATTTTATGATTACGTTATGACCAGTGAATCCCATGCAAGAGCAGGAACAGTGATGGCAGTGTGGTATGGAGGTGTAGTAAATTACGCTGATACATCAACAGCAGATATAGGAGATACTTCAGAAGTAACATTATCAGTAGCGTTAAGTGGTAACAATGTAAATCTTCAAGCATCTGGTTCTATAAATAATTGGTCTATAAAGACAACAAGTAAATTAATTTAATATTTATTAACATGGCTAACAAATTAGTAATACACAGTCAAGTAGAAACCAAACAAAATGTATTTGTTACCGGTTCTATTGATGTTACTACAAGAATTGAAGGACAAACAATTAACGCACGTACTGCTTTAGAACAAGGAGGTGCAGGACAAACTTTTGTTACTGACGGGTTAGCAACAGCATTGGCAATAGCATTAGGATAAACTAAAAAAAGATGGCAAAAAAACTAGTAACACATTATAAAATAAATCGAGCAGCAGGAACAGTATCTGTAAAAGACAGAATACAGCCAGACCGTTTACTGTTGATTACAGATGTAGATACGAATAGAATCCTTTACAACTTTGCTGTAACTGGGTCTGGTATAACATCACACTCATTTGATAACGCTACAGAGCACACTGTATTTCATCTAGAAAAAAGTTTAAACGCTAATAACGTAGATTCTGGTTCTAGACTGCAAATCTTTATTGAAAAAGATAGTCAAACAATTACCTTTGATGACACATTTGTAGACCCGGTAAGTAAAATAAGAGTTTCACAACCTGAAAACCTTATTGATACTGACTTTGAATACGGGTTACAGTCAACCAAGTGGGAGACAGTAGAATTGTCCAACAATGTCCCTTCTTACTATATATCAGATGCTGACTACGGAGTGAGTGGAGTTGTAAATATTCAGTCAAAAACTGATTCAGACATTATTACAGTCACTACAACTAACCCACACAGACTTGCTCAAGGTACACCAATTGATGTAAGAGGGTTGTCATCACAGACTGCTGAAGGTAAGTACATTATTCAATCAGTAACAGATGATAACACATTTACTTACAAGGCTAGAGCCGTTCAAGGTTCCACAACTAGACTAGATGGTACGTATACAGTATTAACACCGGGTCAATTTTATGCAGGTTCTCAAATTTCATTTACAAGTAAAGATGGTATTACAACTGATGAAGCATCTAATTCTACCATAACGGTAACAACACCAGATGAACATGGATTTGTTTCACAGTCTAACTTCTATTTAATAAATTCAGTTTCACCAAAAGTAATTGAATTAGGAGCATCTTCAGCTACTGCACCAGATGGTAATCCTTACATAGATCCAGACAACACAACTACTGCAGTTCTTCGAGCTGATATGTCTAATGCAGAGACTAAACAAATGAAGTCCACTTATGCATTTAAATTCAATGCAAATAATGTTGATGTATCTAGTGACAAAATACTTTGGACTAATAGTGGCTTAAAGGTAAATGATACCTTACTTTATACTCCACCACAGGGTGATTCTCAAATTGGCGGATTAGATAGATTCCAAGTTTACTACATACAGTCTGTAGGCCCTTCTGGTATTACATTATCTCTCACATACGATGGAACAAAGGTAGTGTTTTCTAGTGCAGGTACTTATCTACACGGTAAGGGAAGTGTGCACTTATGTTACGAAACAGTAAGATTAAGAAAACCATATAACAACCCAAACAACTATTATCACACCAGATACAACCAACAGGGTATAGGTTCAGGATGGGATCGACATAGCTCATCAGGTTTCTTTAACGGTAACTATTGGGGGATATCAAACACAGTTCCAGAAAAATTAGCTTGGTTTTCACCAGTAGGTTCTAACTGGACCACTATTGTAAAAACAAGCCCATTTTATTCTGCAGGAAGAAGTTCTACTTGTCAGATGCCAGAAGGTACTCATGCTAATTTAGCTAACTTTATGGAAGACTTTAGTATGTACAATAATTCAACTAGGTGTAATCCAAGTCAATACACTCATGGTAGTACAGCAGATATGACAATTTACTATTCGTGGAGTTATAGATGGAGTAACTATGATTATTCAGCATACGGTAAAGACCTATTCTACATTTTACTAGAAACCGATAATGAAGCAGATACATTTTATGTACCTTCACACGGGTTGGTTGACGGATCCACTGTAACTCTTCAAACTACAGGTTCCAGTATATATACAAGTACACACGGTGATGGTTGGATATCCTACGCAGGAGTAGGTTCAGCATCTTTAGCTGATGGTGACTTTACAGTCGAAGTACCTTCTACAGATAGATTTAGATTAGTTGATTCATCAACAGGAGATAACTATAGATTACAAAATGCACAAGGGGAGTATACTATTACAGCAGCGATACAAAAACCTTCAGCCAATTCATTTTATTCTGCTGACCATGGATTAACAGATGATGAATCTGTTGAATTTACAGTATTGGCAGGTGGTACAGTTCCAACATCAGATACAGGAAGATTAAGTATTAATTCTGACGTAATAACCGGTAATGTAGAAATTGCATATACAGTACTTAATGATGCAGTTAAAGCTTGGTTAGAAGGTAATTTAGCAGGTCATGTTGACCTTACTATGGATGGACCAGATGCACGTAACCCAATTACCAATGGAGGAACGGATTCTTCTTGGCTGTATAGTTACTACTATGACGGTGTATACATAAACACACCAAATGGAGCAAGTAATACTACTAATGCAGCAGCAACTTACACCTGGGGTGATACGGTAAAAGATTTAGGTGTTGGTACAAGTAACGCTAATAAAGGGTTTAGTGCTTTTGGTACTAAGTATAACTCTAACCAAACCACACCTACTTTCTCACACGTAAGGATGGCATCTAAAGTGTTACCTTGGAGTGACTTTAGAGTATACACTCGTACTTATTCCGACAGTGGCCATGACTACCAAGGTACATGGTACAGAAGAAGTCATTCAGATAACTTCTACACTTCAGGTTGGTATGCATTAGAATCTTCTGGTGGTAGAAAAGGTCACGCCTCTTTTGAATTTGTACTATGGAGTGAAAATTGGCAATCTGATAGGACTGCAACACATACAGGATACTTTAACAACAGTAGTGCAGGATACGGGTATACATATTCCAACAACTCAGAAGGTAAGTACGTAACATTTAACTGTTTATTCCAATATGCAAACGGTACTACCCTTAATAGTACTAGTTTCTTAAGTATGATTGATTCTGTGATAACAGCTTGGAAAGCTAATTTTGCACAACCAGCTCTTAATAGCGGTACAGTTTACAAAACACAGGTAATAAATAATGATAGATTTAGATTAAAATCTACCACATCAGATGTAGCGGTAGATATAACTAGTTACGGTTTACCTTCATTTCAATTCACCATAAGTAGAAACGGAGCAGCAGATGGAGCTTACGTTGTATCAAATATACCAACAAATAAGTCGTTTGATTTAAAACTACCATTTAAAGTAAATCAACGTTTATTATCATTTAATGCAAACTTTGTTACATCTTCATCAGATCTTGTAGGTGTAGTTAATCACAAATTGATACCCGGTTTACCAATGGTTTACAACCCAGGTGGTAATGTAGCAATACCACCGTTAGTATCAGGTTCAACTTACTATTCAGTTGTAAGAGATGAAACATTATTTGGATTTGCCTCTTCATCAGAAGCAGGATCAAACGGTACATTAATAGAATTAACAAATTCAGGTTCAGGTACACATACGTTATCCATTGATGCAATGAATGGTCAGTTCCCTGGAGAAGGTAGTATTACTATATCTAGTGGTTCGAACGTAGTCTCTGGCTCTGATGATACTTTATTTAAAAGGTACTTTAAAGTTGGTGATACGTTTAGAATAAAAGATAAATCATCTTCACCAGCAAGGTTATCTGATTTTTCAATCGCTGCTATTGCTGACGATAATAACTTAACACTATCATCAGTATCACCTTTTGATCAAGCAGATACTAAATACTTTATACAAACACAACTATATGCTAGACCAGATGGTACATTCTTACACAGACCCTTTGATGGTGGTGTAGAAATTACTGCAGGAACAGCACCATTTTCACAAATTGTTAGACAGACACGTAAGTATTTCCGTTATCAATCTGGTAAAGGTATTCAGACTTCACTAGCTATAAACTTTAATCCACCTATTTTATTTGAAAATATGTTTTCTAGTGGATCAACAGCTACAGGAACAACTAGATACCCGCACAGATTAAATGTTAACGACACTATAAATGTAGAAGGTTTTACAGATCCAGCTTACAACAGTAGACAGAATATTGAAACTACACCTAGTGAGTTTTCATTTACTTATGACCTAAGTGGTAGTATACCTCAAACTTCCATACCTGGAGGATTGGGTCAATTTAATGTTGATTCATGGCAAAACAGTGTTATTAGAGCAGGAATGTTTGACTTTCAAAATGGTTTCTTCTACGAATACGATGGACAATCGGTATATGCAGTTAGAAGATCTTCAACACAACAAATTTCAGGTGATGCAGCTGTTGTTAATAATTCAAACGTAGTAACTGGTACTAGTACAAACTTTACCGGTCAATTATCTTTAAATGAAATGATTGTGATAAGAGGGCAATCATACAAAGTGGTTAACATCAGAAGTAACACTCAGTTAGTAGTACAACCTCAATATAAAGGAGTAACAGCCAATGGAGTAATACTAACTAAAACAGTAGACGTTAGAATACCACAAACTGATTGGAATGAAGATACATCAGATGGTCAAGGTAAATCTGGATTCGATTTAGATGTAACCAAGATTCAAATGGCATACATGGATTATTCATGGTACGGAGCTGGTAAAGTAAGATTTGGATTTAAAGATAGAAATGGTAAAGTGATTTACGTACATTCCTTCTTGCATAATAACCGATTAACAGAGGCATATATGAGATCTGGTAACTTACCTGCTCGATATGAAATTTTCAACACAGGTAATCCAACATACGTACCGTCTCTATTCCACTGGGGTACATCGGTAATAATGGATGGTAGGTTTGATAAGGATGATTCATACTTATTTACTGCATCATCTAAATCATTATCATTTACGAACGGTCAAACATTATCATCCACCACTAATGATAACTCTAGTATTCGTAGGATTTACGATAGAAACGCTAGAGTGTACAACTGGTACGTAAGATTATCCTTTCCAGTAGCAGATGATTCTAAATTCTCAACCGGAACTAAACTATCAGCAGCTGGTACTCAATTACAAGGACAGGAGATTACATATACTGAATATTCTGGTAATACTTTCTACGTATACATTTCATACGGTACTAGTTCGGTATATTACCAACAACCATCAGGAGGATTTTCAATTAACAGTTCTACTGCAGTAACGATTGGTGAAGTTTCAGGAGGTGATGGAGTTAATCTTGGTACAGATTCTATACCATTGATTACTATTAGATTGGCACCTTCTGTAGATAGTGGATTACCAGGAGCTCTTGGTGAAAGAGAAATTATCAACCGAATGCAGTTAATCTTGAATGAGATTGGTATGATTATCACCCATGATTGTGAGGTACAGTTGTTACTTAATGCTGATTTATCAACAGCAGCATATGAAAATGTAACATCACCATCATTATCAGAATTAGTGAAACACGAACAAGGCGATTCAGCTTTAGGAGGAACACAGATATTCCAATATAGAGCATCAGGTGGGTCGGTAGATAGTGCCGGTGTAAGATCATCCAACACATCCAACCAGTCATTAGGTGCAATTATCGATTTAGGTAATTCAATACTTGGAGGAGATGGAACGTTCCCTAATGGACCTGATACACTAACAGTAGCTATTAACGTAGTTGATACGACAGGTATATCGGCAGTATCACCATTCCAAGTTTCATCTCGTATAACATGGTCAGAATCACAAGCATAGTACATGAAGATATACGACGCAATTGGATTCAATTCCAACCTAACTGGGTCTTTCACTGGTAGTTTTACCGGTGATGGGTCTGGTATTACAGGTGTTACAGCAGCAGGTACTATATCTTCATCTATTCAGATAGGTTCAGATATATCAGGATCCGTATCACAACTATCAGCTTCAATAGCTACTAGGTTCGGTACACTTACTACTGACTATACAGGACTAAATAACATACCTCAAGGAATTTTATCTAGCTCTAATCAGATTAATGCTCTTAGTAACACATCAGCATCATACTCTACTACATCTTCTTTTGCTTTAACAACACCATCGATATTTCCTTTTACAGGAGCAGCTACAATAAACGGTACAACCACTATTACTGGTTCGTTAATCGTATCAGGAGCAGCAGTTACAGGTTCTTTTGTAGGAGATGGATCAGGATTAACAAATGTTGGTATAGTAACAGCTAGTTTAGTATCTGAAACATTCTCAGTAACAGGTTCTTATACAGTAAGACATAACTTTGGTACTAAAAACGTACTAACTCAAGTATTTGATACCAATGACTTTGTAATCACTCCATCTGAGATTAAAACTGTAAATGATAACCAAGTAAAAATAAGTTTTTCAACTTCAGAATCAGGTAGAGTAGTAGTAGTAAAAGGAGGACACTTAGTAACAGCAACCCAAAATACAGTTTCATCCTCTTATGCAGCAACAGCAGCAACATCTTCTCGTTCAGTATTGTCAGATACAATACATAATAACTACCTTCTTAGCGGTAGTTTAAAACTTTGGTCAGGTCCTAAGCAAGTACATGATAGTATTTCTGGATCACCAGATCCTAACACTATCTACTTTGTAAAGGAATAACTATGGCTGTATACATAGGAAAAAATAAAATATCTAATATATACATTGGGAAAACCAATGTCACTAAAATATTTACCAATAAAATTAATCTATCTACATCCACACCTTCAGGAATCCAAGCACATTTTCTTGTAGTAGCTGGAGGAGGTGGAGGAGGAAATGCATCTGATGGTGGTGGTGGAGCAGGAGGATTAAGAACCTCTTATGGTTCAACATCAGGAGGAGGGTCACTTGCTGAAACTGCCTCATATCTTGCCCCCGGTACTCAATACACCGTAACAGTAGGTGGAGGAGGAGCTGCTGCAATAGTAGCATCATACGCAAGACAGCCCACAACACAAGGAACACAAGGTGTTGACTCTGTAATATCAGGAACAGGTATTACCACTATAACTTCAATAGGAGGAGGAGGTGGAGCAAATGGTATTTACCGTTCTACTGCTGAAAACACGGTAGTTGATGGAGGTTCAGGAGCTGGAGGAGGTAATTTAACAGGATTTACATTAGTTCCACCCGGTACTGCTAACTCAACTCAAGGTTATCCAGGAGGAATAGCAGGCGGTAACGGTGGAGGAGGTGGTGGAGGAGCCTCACAAGCTGGAGATGACTCAGTCGACAATGGTTCAGGTAATCCTCAGTATAGATCTGGTGATGGAGGAGACGGTTTATCCGTAGCAATCACAGGAACACCTACCACCTATGCAGGAGGAGGAGGAGGAAGTATGTACCCTAACTACGGTGGTAATAGACAATCCTCTCAAGGTGGAGCTGGAGGAGGTGGAGCAGCTGGTATTTCAGCAGCAAGTTGGTCTACTTCAGGAGCTTATCTTGGTCAACATGGAGGTACTAACTTAGGAGGTGGTGGTGGAGCATCAATGATGGAGAATAACTACGTACCAAGAGGAGGTAACGGTGGCTCAGGTATAGTAATCTTAAGAGTAGCTACATCAACATATTCAGGAACAACTACCGGTAGTCCTACCGTTACAACAGACGGTACTGATACTATTATGAAATTTACTCAATCAGGCACCTACTCCACTCAATAAGAATTTTATGCTTATTTATAATATATGAAATACCACGATATACAACTTACAGGATCATTACAAGTCACTGGGTCTCTATCCATACCGGTTGGTACTACAGCTGAACGACCTACCAACCCTAAGTCTGGTAGTTTAAGGTTAAACTCTTCCAACGGTAGAATGGAAATATATACAGCCGTATCAGGTTCACAATGGGAAGTAGTAGGTGCACAGACAACAGCTTCAGCCGCATCACCAAATGACATTGAATACTTAGTAGTTGCTGGCGGCGGTGGCGGTGGAGGTGTCGGAGGAGCCGGAGGAGCTGGTGGATACTTAACCAATACCATAACCTCAGTAGCAGGTACAGAATATACAATAACAATTGGAGGCGGTGGAGCAGCTAGTGCTACAGGCGGTTCAGGGAACGGTGATGGAGCTGTTGGAGCAAGTGGAACTAATTCTATATTTAGTACGATAACTTCCTTAGGAGGAGGAGGAGGAGCAGGTGGAGGTAATGCTGCACTATCCGGAGGATCTGGAGGAGGGTCTAGAAGCGGTACCGTTGGTTCAGGAACAACAGGCCAAGGAAATAGTGGCGCACAAGCTGGTAGTTATATAGGAGGAGGCGGTGGAGGAGCTGGAGAGGCAGGTAACACGTCAATGAAAGGTGGTGATGGACTTCAATCTTCAATAACAGGTACACCTACATACTACGCTGGTGGAGGCGGAGGCGGTGGAAACACGAGTGGAGGTGGATACGGTGTAGGTGGAGCTGGCGGAGGAGCAAGTGCTGGAGGATCAGCTGCAGGAACTGTTAACACCGGAGGTGGTGGTTGTGGAGGTACTTGGACTAACAATAGCAATTACACAACACAAAGAGGAGGAGCTGGAGGCTCTGGAGTAGCAATCTTTGCTTACAGTAGCGGTTCAACAAATGGAGCTGGAGGAATAGTAGGAGATGCCGGAAACGGTAAAAAATACCACCAGTTCAATTCTTCTGGTAACTTTGCAGTTGGTTCTAATACTGATTTTCAAATACCTAAACAAAGTAATTTAAGCCTATTATGGAGACCAGATGACTTTTCTTCTAGAGGTACTTCAACTATTACAGATTTATCTAGTAGCGGAAGAAACGGTACAATTTCAGGACCTTCTTTAGGAGCAAACCCCTATTATACATTTGACGGGAGTAATGACAAAATTACCCATAGTTTGACTAGGACTAATACTGCACAAACTCTTATTTTGTGGATGCGTTTTGATGGTAATGGAAGCAATGGGTATAGCTTATCCGGTTACCAGGAAGGCACTTCCTACAACTATATGGGAAGACTAAACACAGGTAACGTTTATTACTATATGGGGAACGGTACAGGAGGAGATTCTGGGTATGCCTTATCACTGAGTACTTGGTATATGCTTACCAATACTGTAGACTCAAGCGGTAACCATAACTCATATGTAGATACTACAAGTAGGGTAAGTAATAGTGGTATAAATATGGGTACTACCGGTACCTTACCGCTTACAGTGGGAGCAATAGGCAGTGCGTCTACTTACTTTCACAACGGATTAATAGGGCCAATGGCACTTTATAATGATCATTTTACTCAAGCAGACGTAGAATCGTTTTACAACGCAACAAAAACAAACTTTGTATAGTGGAAATACAAGATATATTAGTAAAAAATAGTTTTTCTATATCGGGT
>TARA_R110000803_G_scaffold44662_1_pt1 | contig 13569 bp, 10 predicted proteins | sample TARA_R110000803 | Tara Oceans TARA_R110000803 (sample SAMEA4397772) | marine metagenome | biome: Polar Biome; feature: [SRF] surface water layer (ENVO:00010504); material: water (ENVO:00002006), including particulate matter (ENVO:01000060) such as... | depth 5 m | reverse complement strand
CTTTTCCAGTAGATGAAAAACCTGTTAGCTTGTTATTCCCGGGACTTTCTGGATCTCTCTCTCCATGAACCTGCGTGGTAACTTTGCTCCAGTCCCCGCTACCCATATTGGTCGCTAACTTTGTAGCTTTTGTTGGCTCACCCGTTTTATTCAGCCCTAAATTACCAGTAGTAATACCAGCTGCTGATAGCACGTTTTTTGTTCCGGATAACTTTTGTGGATTCCAAATGGTAGAGTTACTTGGGTTACCGCCAGTTTTAATAGCTACCGCTACGTATGGTTCCTTTTTCTCCTCTTGTTCCTCTTGTTTCTTCTCTTCGTTAACTACTTCTTCATTAGGTGGATCAGTATCTGTTTCTTCATTACGATTATCGCCTTCTCCACTAGGCTCATCACAATCGCACTCTTCGTCAACACCAACTTCTTGCCCTTTCTTTGGACCTTCGCATTCACAAATTTTAGTTTCTTCTTCTTTTCCTTCGGTCTCGTCAGGCATTCCCTCACAATTACACTTACCATCTATATAAACAGAGTCATACCCCGCAAAATCGTCTTGACTAACAGTTTCACCTCCAGTGTAGCTTCCATCGGATTCATTGCCAGCTTTCCCAGGGCATCTACACGGGCATTGATCTCCTTTTGGATTTTCCTTACAACCAAAAGGATCGTCCTTGTCTGTATCAGCGTCTGTATCAACGTCTGCTGGCGCATCTGGCACAACTGTTTGTTCTTTTGTTTTCTTTTTATTCTTATCGCCTGTTTCTGTCTCTGTTGTTTCACCTGCACCGGGAGCATCTCTACCATCCCTACCATCCCTACCATCTCTACCATCTCTACCGTCTCTACCGCCACTACCACTTGTGTCGCCGTCCCCTTCCTCGTCACTCATCTTTTTAGACAAAGCAGCTTTCGCTGGATCTAGCATTTTATCTATATCAATCTCTCCGTAACCAGCGTAGGAATCACCTCCAGAGTACTTGCTAGTCAAACCAGCTTGTCTTACAAGCGTTGAGTTAAAACCTTGGTTAAACGGAGTTATATCTTTTAATGATTTTGGTGCTTTATATTCTTTTGCCATAGCTTATTTTATTATTAAGGTCTTGTACTGTCCCATATGTTGCCGTTTGTAGCGTTGTTACCGGCCATCTGAACTCCTGTCCCAGCAACACCACCAGCTATATCACCTATACCAGACACCATTTGATCAGTTGCTCTTTGTCTAGCTGCGTCAGCGGATATCTTCCTTTGTTGTGACATACCAAACATCGTTTCTGTTTTACCCATTTCTAATCTTTGAGATTCTCTATCACCTTGAGCTTCCATCGACTGAAGCGAAGCCTCTTGACCTAACATTGCCTTTTGGTTGGTTTGTTCTTGTTGCCCTATACTAGCCGACGCTTTTTGTGCTTGTTGTTGGCCTGTGTTAGCCATAGCTTGAGCCATACCAGCAACTCCTGACCCACCAGCCGCTTGATTCATACCTTGCATTATATTAGCTTGGTTCTGTTGCGTTTGTTGGTTCATCATCTCTGCTTGCTGTGTGTTTACTGTTAAGTCTTCGTAAACATTCTCTAAATCAGCATAAGGGTTAGATGTGTCCATGTTTTCGTATTCAGCTTTTCTTTCCGACAACTCTTGATTAGCTGCAGCTTGTTCAGCTATTCTAGCTTTCTTACCTTGGCTAGCGGCATATATTTTTGCCGCACCACCTACTACCGCTACTCCTAATAGTACAAAACTCATAATATATTATTTTTGATTGTTAAATTCTTCATAATCTTTTGCTATAATTAACTTTTCTAATTCTTCTAAGTCCTGTGTGTTTGTAGGATTAGCATGTATGTTTACCCATATTGAATCTTCATGTGCGTAGATCATTCTCTTTGATCCAGACGGAGCTTCTACGTAACAAGGTGCTATATGATCTATTGTATCGTTCTCATCAGCTACGGATATCTTACCGCTTAATAGAAACCAAACATGATTATGTTTGTGTATTTTACCTATTACAAACGAATCTTTATTCATAGACATTTGTCTAATATATATCCCGTCTGTAAAGGTGTGTTTTAAAGGAAACACTTCAGAGTCTCCTTTGACTACGTTTGTTCCATCTACGTGCTCCATGAGTGTATCTTGCAATTCCATGATTTCACTTCTTTTCTGTAGTCTTTGTTCTTTTTTTGCTACCTCTTTTTTTTCTGACATTTAATTGAATTTATATCAATATAGTCACACTTTTTATAGTTTATTTACTACTCTCAAAATATTCAACCCCAACTGAGAATAGCTCTCCCGGATTGTATGATTTATTTTTAAACCTAAATTTAGCGTAATAACCCAGTAAACTACCCATGTTAGCTTGGTTGTCCTTAGCGAACATTATGAAATCACCCGCAGTAGGAGGTGTGCTACTATTCCACAAAGCACTGGACACGTCTACTACGATAAAATCTGCACCTACTTCTGTAATTAACCCCATTTCTGTTAATTGACCCACACCAGTAAATGCAGGTAAAGTTGTTGTGTTTACGCCTGGCACAAACCAAGCCACGTCCCCAACTTGAACCGACACGTTTACTGTATTTGGAAATGAAAATATTATTAAAGGCATATTATTCTGTTAATGTTATAGTTACTGTTTTAGTTGCGCTATCTGTTGTCCCGTCGTTACATTTGTACGTAAACGTATCTGTGCCTTCTCCTGTAGAATTCTTGTATGTTATAGTCGATCCAGTAAAAGTATTGTTATCAAAAGCTGTGGAATTATTTCCAACAACTCCTTTTGACGGGCCAGCGACTCTAGTGTAAGTCTTGCTACCAGCGTTAGCATCTGTATCACCAGCTCCGCAATTAATAGCCACGGTTTCTGTTAGTATACAAGTTGCTGATATAGCTGAAGCGTTGGGTACTGTTGTTACGTTTTCTTGTAACCTCCAAGTTATAGTTTGATCGGTAAATCCAGTTTTGTTTAAAGATCCTGTCAACGTAGCTGTTAAAGAATTTGTGCCGCTACCAGTTATACTAGCTTTAGTTATATCGGTATCATAACCGCCCATTGAAAAGTATAAAGTTTGCCCAATATCAAATCTAGGGAACAAAGTTAAACCAACTAAACCTACCGTACTACCATCTAAAGCTGTGGTTATTTCTTCATTTATATTATTACCAAAAACATGCATACCATTTATAAGGTTAGTACCGGAGTCAAGCTGAACTAAGTTAGGTTTAAAAGCCTCAACAAGCTGTTGGGCAGTTTGTGAGTTTGTAAAATCACCTCCCGCTAACTTAGATATACTTGGTTGTCTTGTAACGTACAGTAACGCGGAGCTTTTTGTTATAGCGCCAGAAACAGAAAAAACAGAACCATCTTCAAGGTCATCTACATTAAAAGTAGGTTCGGAGCTAGTGTTACTGACAAAAGTAGTAGACAATCCGCTACCTATACTGTACCCGCTAACCGTGTGAGACGTGGTAAATGTTAGTGTTCTATCTATGTAATCTTTAAAAACAGGCTTTTCTATAGCTTCTTTAAAAACCAGGTCTCTACTTTTAGAAACCCCGGGAGTTGCCTTTGTGTCAATAAAGTAACTGTCGTTACTTGTTGCAGACGGTAGAACCACAGGGAAAACTGCTCTTCCATTTGCTTCTAAAGTTAACTTAATAATGTTGCTTCCAGAATCAAAAGACTTTGTCTGTGTGTTGTAAGTTTGACCCGCTGCATTCTTTAAAACAACACTAGCAACCGCGTTAGGAGTGCCTGTTACTACTATATTTTTATATATTTCCGACATATTATGTTAGTGAAATTGTGTTAATCACAGGTACGATCGATCCCATGGTAGTGTCTATATCTATTTTAACGTTTAAGTCGTTTGGTGGCATAAAAAAACCGCTTAACGCTACTATCACTACGACTGTATTAGAAGCTGTAGCGACCCAGTTTGGATCATAAAAAGAGTTTGCGTCACTTGCTGTTGGAGTTGGGGTAGTATAGTTTAAGTAAACCTGGTTGTCTGTGTCTTCGAATTTCACAAAACTAACGTGCGACGGGAGCATACCCCCAGCAAATGTAGGTGGCACCATAGAAACAGGTTGCCCTCCGCTAATGTTAAAGTCAGAAGCCCTGATAATAAAACCGCTTTGTGGAGTTATAAGCAAGTATGCTATCGCGGGTACTACGTTCCCAGCGTTAAAATTACCTAAATCGTGTGTTGTAACTGTATAATTGTTAGTAGCCATATTCTTGTTTTAATTTATTAATCAATATCCCCGAGATCACTAACGCTCAAGTTGAAAGGCCCGACGACAACGTAAGTACAACTACCATCATCAAGACAAGCCGTAGCGTCGTAATTGTTCGCTTGTATATCCATACACCCTCCATAACAACAAGTATTATCATCAAAGTTTGCCGCGGAGTAATAGTTTGCGGCTAATGGATCTGTGCATCCGTACACGATCAAAGTATCTACACATCCACCATCATCACAATCGTATTTTGGATCGTAATTACTCATAAAAAACCCTGTAGGATTTCCAGAAGTGTCCTGACACGGGAAGACGCAAGGGCTACCAAACCTATCAAACCCGTTTTCAGCTGGGTTAAACCCAATCTGGGAGTCAGTGCAACCATAGTCAAAACAACAAGAGCCGTCATCAAAAGTAGCTAGAGGATCAAAATTTACAGCTGCCGCATCGGTACACCCACCTGTACTAAGATACTCCTCAACACCTGAAGCCATGTCTATTCCCTGGAACGAAAACTCTGTTAAGTCTATGTTGGCTTTATTATAAGCCTCTCCTTTAATTCTTGAAAACCACTTACCCTCCTTGCTTTTAAACTCTAAAGTAGATGTTTCTTGTAAATCTGTATTTCCCTGAGAAACGTACCAACCTAGTTGAGCTAAGTTATTGTTGTACTCTCCATCCGTTAAGTTTTGAGTAACTAGACTTTGACTGCCCTCATAGTTTAAAGAAGCAAAGCTTTTAACTATACCTGGTTGTTGGTTAAACAACACGTCAACATACGGATCAACTCGCGCACCATAAAAAACTCCTACAGATCCCGTGTGATGTTTAAATATATTACCATCGCTAAACGTATAGTAAGTGTTATTTAAACTAACTCCACCTTCTTGTATAAAAGATTTAAAGCTTGTCCAGCCATTGGTTTTTTCTCCAAAGCTTATTGTTTTTCCATTTAAAGTAACGTTGTATGAATCTTTTTTATCATCATAACTACCTATAACTTTATTTGCCACCCTTAGTTTATCAGCAAAATAGTCTTTCATTCCGTGTGCCGATATTGCTACTAATCCCTGTCCGTCTAGTCTTAGTATAACACCTCTTGATTTATCAGAAAAATAAGCTCTATAAGCTTGAGAAGCAAAAGATTCTGGGTTTTTAGAAATTCCATATTCACCACCTAGCGGAGTGGCGGTTCCTAAAACTCTATTCGTTGCTATCAATTGAGGATCTCCGTCAGCATTAAATAAGGCATCTTTATTTGCTAATATCTTAAAAACCTTATCTTCACATAAAGTTATTAAATCGCCTTCCCTAGCATGTAGTTTTTGAATACTACCATGTCTTGGGTTTAAGTCTTTTGTAATCTTTTCAGCCATTATAAACTGATTAGTATTATTAACTCCACTAGCATTGTTGTAAATACCAGAATATATTAAGCTATTTTTCTTTCTTTCTTCTTGATATTTCATTGCTAGCGTAGTAGAAGCTTTAACACCATTGCCAAAAGTAACGGCATTGTAATCATCTCTAACTCTATTAGATTCAACCCCATTTCCAAATGAATAGCAGTTAAACCAGTTCAGGTCGATCTTAGCTCTAGAAGAATCCCTTCTCATTATTAGTGTTAATAATCCAGACGTATTTACATTAACGCCATCAAAATTGACCGAAGGAGGCGGGTAGTCATGTATACCACCACTAATAGTTCCACCGTCTAACCTATTAAAAACTAAAGAGTTGTAATCTAATCCCATACCTATAGGTAGAGATACGTTGTCAGCAAAAAACCCATTACTTGAATTACTAATTGTTCCAATCACCTTGCAATCTAAAGTAACTGTATTATCGTCCCATGATTTGATTTTAGGTAAAGACTTTCTAGTAAAAACCACAGGCATACCTCCTGCCACTGAATCAAGTAACGCTACTTGACTTAAAACTACCGTGCTGCCAGAAACGCTAGTTACCACTGTTCTAACAGGTACCGCGGGAAAGTAAGTAGGAACAAGGTTTCCAGGTGAGTTCTCGATAAGATCACCAATTTTTATATAATTTTGTAAATTATTAGAGGTAAAAGTCAACTCGTTAGATCCTTGTACGAAAGTAGCTATCCATGGACTTGGAGGCGTTAGATCTTTCCAGGTTTCTATATAAGCACCTGGGAAATCGGTTTGCACCGTACTACCTATTTTAGCAAACTGTTCGTTTGTAATTCCGTTTATTTCTGTTGGAAAGGCTTGATCCATTTCGTAGTAAAGATCTAACCCAATATCTTCTTTTGGTTCCGTTTCAAAAATAGCAGGGTTTTCACTCATTTCTTTCAATAAGTCTGGATTGTACTTTTGTACAATTTCTATTGTGTTAAAAAACCCAACCGTATCTTCAACCTCAACATTCTGTGCGCCTGGATTTGAAAAAGGTGGGTTAGTACCATTTAACGACGCTTGTTGTATGCTAGCGAATGTTCCACTACTATCATTATTCGTTGGGTTCCAACCAGTGGCAGATGTTGAGGCTGAGAAGTTAGTGCTTGTTGAAAGAAGAGTGTTTATGTCGTTTGATATCCAAGTAGGTTCCATCCCTTTCATGTTGGGCTCTTCAAGGTAAGCACCAGTAGACGAGTCTTTTCTCCACTCAGTAGCTTTAAAAGTTATATACAATCTTCTAGTCTTGTTAGATTTCCAAGTTCTTTCTTTACCGTTACCTCCATCATAATTGTAAATTCCACTTCCATGCTGGGAATCATACGCAGAATCCCCTTTACCAAATGACTTTACTATTTCATAAACTATCCCGTTTGGATCTTCCTTCCACCTAACCCAAGTGGTTTTAGTATGCATTAAGTTGTAGAATTTTCTCTGATCTGCAGGGTTTGCGGCTATAGAAAACCCTTCTTCGGTAGAATCTTTTATCTCAGATAAAGAAAGTTCTAAATGACTGTTTAAAACACCCGACCTATTGTTGTTGATTCCACGTCCACTGTCGCCCAACCAAGGGCCAGGTCCACCTGGAACTGTACCCCAATTTCTATCTATTTCATCTATAAAAAACGCAGGCCCTACTTTTTCTCTCCACGAACCAGCGTAGCCATACCACATTTCTTTTTGAGACCAACTGTTATCTACTCCAAAAGACTTCATATAGAACTGTTTAGCATTTGATTTAACCGTAAAGTTTTGTGTTAAATCACCAGTTCCAGTGTCTATACCGTTTAATAAAGCTCCATCTTCAGCAACCTTTACAAAAAACCTTCCTTCAAACTCTGGTCTATTATGAAAAACCTCCTGCGCTAATTCCATATCAACACCAACAGTAATACCACCAAAAACATCAGCAGTTATGTTTCTATCAAAAGTACCTCTGATTTTTAGAGCGTTATCACTAAAGCTTTTTACCCTATACCAGTCTGAACTGTCATCATTGCTAAATAACCTCATCACTAAACCAGCTTTTCCTTTTTGTACAGCCGTATTGCTAAACGGTGCACTACTACCAGAAGCAGTAACTTCAGTGCTAGTTGCTGTTATAGTAGTTCCATCTGTAGCTGATGTTGCTAGCGAAGTACGTTCCATCTTTATAAAATCAGGAGCTTCGTTTTCTATAGCAATAATTTTATATCTAGCTTTTTCCGAAACAAAATTATCTGTATCGTGTTGTTTTTTAAGTATTAAATAAGTGTTTTCGTCTACTTTGTTTCTTTCGGCAGAGGGGAAGGAGAGCCATATACCTCCGTCTTCCGCTGTATACCATCTATCTAAAGCTAAGTTGTAATATTCGTTTGAAGTTTCTTTTATAAAAAATTTGTAAGAATCTACCCAATCTGGAACAAGAGAATTATTGTGTACAAATAAATTATTGCTATCATCAGCCAAGCCTTTAGCTATGTTAAACGAGGCTTTTTCATTAGTAAAAACAGGGGTTTCTCTACCAAATTTATCTTTATAAACAATTCCAACTTGATATGTTCGTAAAGATTTTATAGAGGGAGTTCCAACATAAGCGCCGCTTGTTTCAGTTAAGTAGTTTGAAACGTCTTTAGATTTAACGTATGTTAGAATACTAACGTTGTTGTTAACATCGTAACCTTCTACATAGTTAGCGTATATTATCCTATTAGCACTTAGCTCTTGAGCTCTAGCTCTAACCGGCACATTGTCCCAAGGTCTTAAAAGTTGATTAGAAGGTACTGATGCGTATATCATTTCTGATTCAAGCTGTATACCTCCCTTAGTTATAGACGGCCAAGGTGTTTGTGGCGTTTGATGACCGAGTACCAACCATTCTGGATCAGTTGATTTTACTGTTTTTACAGTATATATGTTTGGGGAATTTGACTCTTTATATAGTATGTCTACTTCAACAACTCCTCCAGGTAGTCCGTCTGGTACAAAGTCTAATATTTTTAAAAACCTAAGTTGGTTAACCATACCTAAGTTATAAGCTTCTTTAGAATCATACTTAAAATCACCTGGTAAAAAAGCTACTTCTGAAAATGGTGAAAAGGAAGAGTACTCCCCGTCTTGGTACTTGTATCTATAAGCAAACCTAGGGAACTTAAACTCAAACAGAGCCTTAGCCTGTTCTAAACAAATAGCCCATTCCTGAGTTGGTAAAAGAGGTGTCCCGCCGTTGTCTGCGTATGGAAAAAAACCGCTCATAAAAGAAAGTACTTTAACGTGCAGTATGTCAGGTGTTCCTAGGGTGAACCCAGTTACAACTACTCTAATTTCAGACTCTATAAATATCTCTGGTTGCATTAACAGACCTGAGTCACTAGATAACAACAGTATATCACCAACAGTGAATTCAGGCATGGTACCAATCGTAAACGGGATATCTACAGAAGTACCAGATGGAAATGGTACTATTTTAAAAGTAGACGTAGAGGGAGCTCCAGGGTCGTCTAATACTTTTGTTGAAAAATTAACCGGTAGCGTAACTCCAACCACGTTTCCTCTACCGCTAATATTACTGTACATTTCTAAAGATGGAGGTGTTAACGGTGAAGGTTTAGCCACGGTAGTGTCTCGAAGTGTAATATATTTGTTGGATTGTATAGCGCCATTAGAATCAATAACAATATGCCTTGTATGAACATTTAAAGACGCGTTTGTCCCTTGTATAGAACGCTGTATATTTATTTTTTTTGGTTCAGATCTATCATCCGTCCAGAACAAAAGGTCTTCTACTATATTAATCCCAGTTATAAAGTTATTCTGTTTGAAATTTAGTATTCTCTCACTTTTGAATATTATGTCAGTACCTACTGGTATAAGTCCGGTAATGCTATTGTTATCTGTGGCTTTTGTGTAAACTCTAAACTCGTTAGAAGCAACATCATGTATTACGTAATCTACTTCTATGTAACCTATATTTTGGTGAAGTGCTCCCGTAGAGGTAATGTTAACAGTTCCGCTGTTTTCGGTTAACGTGATTGTAAACGGACCAAATACAAAAGTAGACACCAGCCGCATGCCAGGTCTAATGTTTTTGTTTTGATCGTTTTGATCAGAGAAAATAAAATAATCTACAGACGCTAGATTTCCCGCTTGGAGAGTGTGCTCAAACTTATAAACATCAACCATAACAGGCGTAGCACCAGACTGATTAGTTAACTCTATAATTACATCTTTTGTTATTTTTCCAGTTTTTTGACATGCTGTCAAGTAGTATACGTTATCTGTTTTAGAGTCCACGATAGAACCAACGGTGAAACCGCCACTAGGAGCCACGTCAAAACTTGCTTGAACATTACCTAAGACAGGTTGAACCGTACCGACGTTTGATCCCTCAGAAGTGTCAACCTCAATGTTCATCGCGTGTCTATACTCTCCATCTGGAACCAACCTTTCATCCATGTCGAGGTTCATTCTACCTTTAATGAAATTGTGTTTCAACTCTGGCATATTTAGTGTTTTATTTGTTTAGATTTACCTCTTAATACCTGAGTTAATTCTTCTATTTTAATGTTTGATAGTCTCAATTTAGCTTTTCTTGTCTCTGCAAATTTTTCTTTTTTAAACCTTGGAACAAGTGGCTGCCCAACGATGCTAGTAGAAAGCACTGCGCACGCCATACATTTGTACATAGCTTCTTCCGCAAACTTATGCACTACCATTTCGCTCTCCGTTCCTAGCCCATCGCTTATGTATTTCAGTATTAACGTTTTACCAGACATGTTAGAGCTAAAGTGTATTTTACCATTAATTTCGTCTATATAAAAAGTACCGTTTGTTTGAGCGTGCTGAGGGTCTAAACCATATCTTTCACCTGAAAGCAAGGTGTCATCAGCGCTCGTTTGCGTGGAGATGCTGCTGAACTTTTCAAGCGTTTCACTACTTGATGTCGTGCTTATCAATACGTTTGTTAAGGTAGTTGCAAGAAGGTTCGATGGATTTGAAGTTGTGAACGAGTAATTAACGGAGGGAGCAGCTGCTAATGATACTGATGTTATAGTTGTACCAACCGGAAAGTGAATACTATCTATCACCATACCTACCTCTAAAGGGTTTGTGTCGGGAGTGAATTGTTGGGACGCTACGTTTGCGGCCACTATGTCAAATCCCTGTTCGTGTATTAGGTAGTCAAAAGAGGATTGCCCTCCTGTTAAAGACGTTACTCTTACACTAAAAGGAGATTGTATTAAATCCTCGGAATACCCTAATTCATTTACGGAAAAAATATAATTCCCCTCGCTGTCTTGAGCTATCTTGCTTGGATTAGAAGTTTTAGAGGCTGGGTATATAACGTGCTCAATTCCAACATCATCAGACCAGGTTAACTTTACGTAATTAACATAGTCTTGTGGTAGTGGCATGACCAAAGAAGGTGGCAGGGTTATTTCTTGTGACTTTATAGACTTTAAAGTATCGTAGCTAAACTCTTGCAAACATCTCTGTGCATGAAACGCTATGTCAGTTCTTTTTATTTTACTTATTATTTTACCTTCTCCAACATAACCTATCATAAAGTTATTAATTATATGACCTAAAGACGTGAATTGATAACTACCTAAATCATTGCCACTATAATAATCGTGTGCCGTATCTTTTATTAATCCCATTTATTTTATACTTTTTGATTTGTTTTTATTTCTAAGTCTTTGTTCGCAGCTGTTTGTGCTAAAGCTGGTTTGTTTAACACTATCCCAGCTAACTCTAGTATTTTATAAACCAATACACTTTCTTCAGATATATGCAGTTCAAAATCTTGAGCATCTGGTGCACTAGGGTTGTACATTGCTTCTCCTAACGTTATGACATATCCCCAATTTACAGTGACTGGCGTTCTAGTGTAACTACATGCTATACCACTGTCTATTGAGTTTGCTGAAATAATTTGTAAAGCTGGGCCTATACTTTGTTGTACTGGAAAGGTAGCGTTAGGACCAACTATTCCCTCTCTTCGCATGTATAGAGGTCTGCTAGAGTTTGGTTTTGTTAGAGGTGATTGGTAGTAATCTAAAACTTCGTCAGGCATTACTTCTTGAACTTCCACCCCATCAACAAAGAAGTCTGTCGCAGTATACCATACAGTTCCAAGTTTATACATGTTGCTAGGTTCAGCAAAATAACCACCCACTTTCGTGAGAACTTCGTAGTTAATTTTAAATATACTTATTTTTTCGTTTAATGTTTTTACAATATCAGAGTATTCACTTTCATTACCAGGCGTCATTAAAGACTGTTTCTTATCAAAGAAATATTGATCAAATATAACCATTTGTGCTTGGTTAGCTAACAGATTAAACTCTTGAGGAGTTATGTATCCTCTTTGTTCTTTATTGGCTATTGCTAAAACTCTTTGATATACCGTGTCTACACTTACCATATTTATTTATTTTTTATAAGGAAACTTTTTGTTTAAAGCTTCCTTTCTTTTATTGCAACCGCAGTCTTTTTTTCCAGAAACTGTGTCAACTAATTTTTTAATCCCTGTTGCTTTTGTAATTCTTTCTATTGTATCTCCTAATCCTCTTGATCTTTTGAATTCACTTAAGTTCATTGTATTTAATTTTATTAGTATTGCAACCACCCTTTTATTGAGTGGTTGCTTTACTGTTAGGTTAATTCAATCTTTTCTCTATATTTGCGTAAATCTCCATTCCTTCATCAGTCTTAAACCAATGTGCTAAAGCAGTGTAAGGATGCTCGTCAAATGGTATTGTCATCAACTTTCTACCATTAGAACCCCACATGAAGTTTCTTTGATCAGAAGACAATCTTAATACTCCAGATTCAACTGCTTTGATACCAAAGTTTCTTAGCATTACATTCTCGTCATCCGCTAGCTCTAAGAAGAGTTTTGGATTGTTTCTTGCAAATACTAGTAAATCTCTTTTAAGCTCCTTAGAACTCAAGTTAGCAACCTCAGATCCCTTCTCAACCCTCATGATAGCTTCAGCCATATCAATATCTATGTTTCTAGCTGCGATTAACGCGTCAACTTGAATGTTCAATATATCGATCTCGTCTCCAGCTAATTCAGCCGGTTTGTACTCTTCATAGATACTACCTTTATTTGGGTGATATAAAGATAATAGTTTTTGTAAAACTGTTTTTTCCTTTGGAACAAACAAACTCCCAGCTCTAAAGATAATATGCTCTAATCTTTGGTCGCCTTTCATCTCGTCAACGAATGGAGTTTTTTGGTTTTGGCAATACTTAAGTTCTCTTTCGTACCCTTTCTCTTCATCAAAGTAATATATACCAGCTGATTTAATCAGTCTAGATAATGGTTTTTTATTACCATTTAAGTAGTAGACTCTATCTTTGATTTCCCATTCGTTAGATGGTTTTAATCTTTCTCTTGTTGGTTCTGTAGGTACAGTATCTTCAAAAAATTCTGTAACTACTTCTTCCATTGTTTCGATTTGAGGCTCTACCTCAACTTTCTCTTGTTGTTTAGCTTTTTTAGCCATAATATAATATAATAATAATTAATAAAAAATAAAGTACCGAGGCCGAAGCCCCGGTTCTTTAATATAATAATGCTTATTTCATTAACATGAAATTGTTAGCACCCTGTGTAATTAAACATCTCTCAGATAACATGTGAACTTGCATTGCGTCTAAAGCAGACGTAGCAGCTCCAACAGAACCAGTAACCCATGATTTCATTTTTCTGTCATCAGTTGCAGAAGCTCTGTATCTAACGTGTAAGAAAGGTCTCTTAAGATTCTTTCCTAATGATTGGTCATAAACAGTAGAAGTTCCAGCAGGTATAACAACTCCTCTTATAGCGTTCGCACCAGCAGCAGCGTTGATACCACCTCTTGTTGCTAAGTCATTTAAGTATCTGAAGTCAGACTTGTAAAAG
>TARA_R110000803_G_scaffold11657_2_pt1 | contig 13598 bp, 17 predicted proteins | sample TARA_R110000803 | Tara Oceans TARA_R110000803 (sample SAMEA4397772) | marine metagenome | biome: Polar Biome; feature: [SRF] surface water layer (ENVO:00010504); material: water (ENVO:00002006), including particulate matter (ENVO:01000060) such as... | depth 5 m | reverse complement strand
TTTCTTAACTTTACTTTTAATAAAAAATAATCGGAACTAAAAAAATCCCGATTATTTTCATTACGCTCCCGAGCAGAATGGCTATTCGTCGTGCAATTTTCGCTTGACCTGTAAAAAACTTTTTTAAAGGGTAGTACCTTAAATTAGAATCTTTAAACCTGTAGATTTTCGACGGAGGGATATTCGTAGGTCTCTTATGGTGATAAACTTTTTTATAAATAATCTTGTAATTTTCTTGATTCTAAAAATAAATCGGAAATTGTACGGATTGACGTGTCCGTCGGGTATGTCAATCTATCTTTTAACACAGGAGAGTAGAGGGTGAAGAAATAATTTTTTATTTCTCGTCTTATAGTTGAGATTCCGTCATAATAATTATTGTCTCGTCATTCCTCTCCTCCTGATTTATCATTCCTGAGGAGTCCGTACAGAGACCCCCGTTTAATTATAACTAATTTAATTAATTTTTTTACGACTTAATTAATCGTTGTGTGAATATTTCGTCATTTCGTATATTGTAGAAACAGACATACGAAAAATCCATATGGAAATATAGGTCTTTTTTAATGATACTTAAAATCATTAGAGAAGATAGTAAAAAGAAGGGTAATGAGTTTTATTTAATTATGATTAATTATTCGGATTTATTTAATTATACGGAGACAGAAACAGTCCCGTCAAGGTTGATATAATATATAGCGTCGGTCAAGACATAGAAATCACAGCGAGTAGCGTTGCCTCCCGTTGCCTGAGTACGCTGTGCGATAAAGTTAATAGGGAGTGAGCGGTCAGCGGTGTTAATTCCCGACTCAAGAGCGACACGCTGGAATGCCTCAAAGTCATAACCTATTGTATAGGCGGAAAGTAATGCTTTCACGACGTCAGACCCGTCTCTCGCTGTATTATCATTAAGAGTATGTTTCGCTGCGTATGCCTGTTGGTGCGAGAAGTCGCCTAACTTCCCGAATGCCTTCTGGAGTTCTACGAAGTTCTCTTCGGAGTTAGCGTCCACGTCAGTCTGAGGATAGCGTACCGAACCAATCTCAAAGCGGTAGGAGTCAAGGAAAGCGGACTGGAAGACAGAAGTATCAAAGTTATTCGCTGAACCCATTTGACCCGAATCAATAAACGAACCGAAAATACTCTTAACCGATTTAACTCGGGCGGGAAGAGTGATTGTATGAGGACCCGCTCCCGCAGGCATATCACCGACATAATGGCGATATGTCTGACCCGCTAATTGTAGGACACCAGCAGACGATTCCATAACCGCCCGAAGTCTGTCGTAGAAACCTCTATCTAAATCAATCAAGTGAGCGACATATTTACAACCCGAGATAGACCACGCAGAAGCACTATACGCTCCTTGATCAGCAGCAGTTTCTACCTGAGTCGTTCCGATTCTGTTGGCGTCGCATAAAGTGAGTTCTATAGTGAAACCGGCGTTCATCATTATCAGAGGAATATATTTATCCATATTAAGGAATCCCGAGAGTAATGGGAAGCACAACTTTTTAGAATTACCCGAAGCGAGTTTAGAAGAGTGAGCGAGTAATCCAGCGGCAGTAGGAGCATTCGTCGCCCCGTCAGCAGGGACACCAGTTGTCGTCGTACGCGAAGTACCTTTAATCTGTCCTTGGAGGGACATAGGGTAGTGAAGTTCCGACTCGGTATTTACACCGAAACCACCAGTTCCACCGACACCAGCGGGGGCGGCGATATTAAAACCCGGAGTTCCACCCGTCGCCTGTAAAGCAGAAGAACCCGCCGTATCGTAAAGTCCCATATTAGACATATTGTTTTTGACATAATCTTCGGGGCACTGATTAAGAGTCATAAGAGCATATAGACGAGCATATTCATTAATATCCTCAATCACAACGCCTCCAGATTCAATCCTAAGTCGCTGAATCCACGCAGGGGTGAATGGATTTAAAGCAAGGAAATTCGTGGCGGCGGCGTTATTAGTAATATCGCACTCAATATACGAGTGAGTAGCGTCTAACATAGAATCCGCATTAACGTCAATACGGACGATTGTAGCACCATTAGCATTAGAGAAACTCTGACCATTTACAGGCAAGAACTCACGACGATTTGAGCGGGACTCAATAGCAAGGGGTAGAACATTATCATAATTCACTTGAGGGGGACTGACTCTTTCCATTATTTTATACTTATACTTATATATTTATTTAAGATTCATTTAATTTTAGTTTTAATCCCCGTTAGATATTTCAGTAGGAACTAACTCAATAGAGAACTCTATAACAGATTGTAGATTAGCATTATCAACGACTTTAAGTCCTGTATCAATATCAAGAACTTCAACTCTTAAAGAAGTCCCCGCTGGATTAGAACATAATACGACTTGATTCAATTCATTAGAACCTGATATTCTATTGTAAGTTGTTGATTTAGAAGTAGAACCCGTACCATATAAATTAGGAACGAAGAATGCTCGTTGCTGTCTTAAACTTGCTGATTTAGTATTCATAAAACTCTGTCCCCTTAAACCTACGCCTGAAACAACAACATAGAATCCTGAAGTATCATATCCCGCTGCTGGGACTCGCTCTGCGTCAGTCTGACCTAATATATGAAAACCCGAAAACTTTAGAATTGCTAATTGAGACCCTTGGTGCTCTGGATAAGGAAAAGGAGGGATACGAATCTCAAAATCCCCGAGGTCGTCTGTGGGAGTACCTTGATCGGATTCTATAGTATAGTAATAAGTATTACGGATTCTCTCTGCGTAAGTTCTAATTTCAGACATATCTAAACTCATATTTATAATAAGAGTTATATAAAAAATAAAAGTAAGAGATTAATATTAATTTAATTAACGACGGGAGAGTTTTACAGCGTCCGCCTTAACTTGTCTCGCTCTTTCTATCTGACCTTTCGCCTGACCGCCTAATGCTTTCGTTCTACGGATTGTATCCATTGCTCCTTGAGTATCTCCTGTTCTTAATGCTGACGCTCCTGCCCTAACGATTGAGTCGCCTTCCCTTAACATATTACGACCTGCCTCTGCTCCGTCTGCGACATTTCTTACAAGTCCTATTGCGGACCTTGCGATTCCCGTAGCGGGTGCGAGTGCTTGACCTAAAATAGGTATTCGCTCAATTCCCGAAACGATTTTAGTACCTACCGAAGCGATTTTATGACCGACTCGTGCTACATTTCCTAATGCTTTCTGCCCTAAACGACTTCCTGAATGTAATGCTCCTGCTATTTTTCCACCGATACGACTGAAGAAACCCATTTTATAATATGAGTTATATTTAAATACTTAATGCCTCTTCTTGAGTAATTTTAGTTCTGGAACCTTTAGGTCTTCCTACATTTCTTGGACGACCTACTCTTTTCTTTTTTCGTTCTTCTTCTAATCTTAAGATTTCTTCTTGTTCTTCTTTTTTCTTATTAATGAAAAAGTTTTCTACTCTATTCCGAGTATCTGAATCATTAGTGCCTGTGAAAGAGTTCCCGTAATCTGTTGCGGAGTTGCCTCCTTTAGCGATATGAATAGGTTTCTCGGCGTACACGAAATCAATAGATATTGCTATCTGGAAATGTAATCCATTTAAATCAAGGATTCTATTTCTTTCGTCAGTTAATCTTATCGTGACCCCGCTTAAACTTCTTAAATCTACGAGTGATTTATGTGTTGCGTTATTAGGTGTAGAGAATATTATCCCTCCTGAATTAACATTTATAGGAAGTCTTGCTAAAATATTAGCGAATGAACCTGTCTGTGAATCCAGAGTGCCGTTAGATACTAAATTGGTTCTAATATATACTCCGTGGATTGACCCATTTAAATCAGAGACATTAGGAGAAATAGTTGTTCCTGTACTTAATATGGTTATATCTGACTTTCCGTCAAATCCCATTTCTATATAAGGATTTCCTTTATCACTCGTTTTAAACTTAAACAATAAAGAGATAGTATTACCTCCCGTATGTGATAATGAATAGGTATATTTCATAGTATCCGTAGAATAATCCATACTTAACTTGACTGCTGAACCGAAACGAGTTTCTATTTCTGCTTTAATAAACTCTGATAAAGAATATGCTGTGTAATTTCCTGCGATAATTCTTATATCATAATCCGCCGTAGTTCCTGCGGTTGTATTAGTGAAAGTAGTGGAAAGAATATCATTAACTCCGAATCGTATATTATAAAAGGAGTAAGGGATAGTTGCGGATTGTAGAGATAATAATGCTCTCTGATTAGTGGGAATCTCAATAGGTTCTCTTAAGATATAAGTGAAATATGAAGAGAGGTCATTCCCGTCTTCGTTCGTACCTAAATATCTGAATGCGTCTCTACTATCAATATACAATATTTTAGAGGGACTTGTATTTACTGGAATATTATAACTCATTCTTTATAATATACTATAGAAAATAAATCTGGAGGAATTGACTCTCCTGCGTTAAAATCCCCGATATATTTTAAACCTGTAATTTTTACCTATGGTAAAGTATAAAATGGTTAAAGGTGTTAGTGCGAATTGTGTGTCTTGTTCTCTTGCGAATGATTATCTTGTCCCGATTAATAAATGTCGTCATAGTTCTTCTCCTATATTTAATAGGACGAAGAGGTGTCTATGGCGTTCTCCTCTTCCCGAAGATATATGTGATACAATATATAAGGAGGCGATTCATAAAGAAATAATTAATAATGATACTGGTTTCTTAAGTAGATATGAATCTCTTGTACCTACAATAGAAAAGAATTATGTTTATCACCCCGAAAAAGATTTACAATATCAACAATCTAATCTTGTAGGTTCTAATTTCCTTAAATGGAAAACGAATTATAAATGTAGTAGTGAAGCGGTCAGGGTACATTACAGACAATTAAAAAGAGGAAGAAAAAGTATGAGGAAATTAATAAATGGAATTACAAGACAAAGAGTTATGACTCACTCTACATTCATTCTTAAGTATAGGGACGCTTCTCCTATTCAGCAAGGCATTAAAGATAAATTAAATAAAGTCATAAAAGAGTATAGTAAAACTGACGGGGACTTATCAGACTGGGACGAATTAGATTTCACTCATATAGAAGGTGAAGAAGAAGGTTCTAAAACTAAAAATAATATCCGTAATTTATATAGAATCCATACAGAAAGTAAATATCAAAATGAAGTATGTCCCGTAAGAATTAATAATTGTAAGAGATTAACTAAATTGTATAATTCTGAACCTGATAATAAAGTCCGAATGTGGTATTTAATGATAATGGGACAATTAGTTCATAGTAATAAATATCATACAGAGAATAAATTATCTAAAGAGTATCATTATTTAGGGACTTATGTCTCTCACAGAAGGGACTTATATGATAAGTGGAACTCTGGATTTAAATATAACAAGTATTTAGATTTCCCTCAAAATATTTATAAGTTATTAAAGTACAACGCAGAAATAAACTGGCGGGATTGTTATTCTAAATCATTTAATAGTGAATGGCGTTTAATGTTAAAGGACGACTTAAGGCAAGTCTCCCCGAAAAAACTAAAATCTCATATGAAAAAAGTATTCGTAGATTTATATGATTATCACATTAATAAACTAAACGGGAGGTCAAAACTTTAATCAGGTTTCTTTACTTGATTCCTAAATCTCTTCTCAAACTTTAATCTATTGTTCAGTTGTATCTGAGCGTTTTTCTTTTCTTTAAACTTGTTCTTACTAATAGCACCAGTTTTAAGATTCTTTATCCTGAAATGTTTTCCTTGAGTTATTATCTTATACGGCATTTATACAATAGATTAATATAAAAATCTATTTAAGTTTAAGATAAAAATATTATTCCATAGTATAAATGGCGAAGGCAGGCAGACCTAAAGGGAGTAAAAATAAACCTAAAAATCTTTATAAAGAGAAGACAGGTCGTCGTAAGCAGAATAAACCTCGTGGATTAAAAGGTACTAAAACAAGAGCACAACGAGTCTCAAGACCTACTAAAGCAAGTAGTCAAAAACAGACTAAAGCAAGAGATTCAAGAGCAGACCAGATTAGAGAAGGTCAAACTAACGAAGGGAAAAACTTTAATTTTAAATACGCAAGGGACCTCACAGAATCACAAGTAGATAAGATAATCTCTGACGCAATTAAAAGAAAGAAAGGAGCAGGTCGTCCTCCAGCGAATACTTTACAATCTTCAGGCATTAGAGACGCTTCACAATTTAGAAATCAACAGAGAGTATCGCAAGATATATTAGGAAAAAATATGTCTTTATCAAGAGACCCTTTACAAGCAAGACAAGGTTTTACGAGATATAATCAAGAACCTACAGGAAGAAGCACAGGAACAGAAAATCAAGCGGGAGGTTTAAGAGGTGGATATGGATTAAATCCTACTACAGCACAGAGGATAGAAGACATACCCATTTCATTAGATAAAAGTAAAGACCCTATCGTAGATTTAGTAGAACGATTAGAATCAGGTGGATTAGCGAATAGAAATATCGTAATCACAAGAGAAGAGATTCCAGAGTCATATCGTAATAGAAGAACATATTCCGCAAGAAGTAATCTTCGTATAGAAATAGAAGACCCTATAAAATCAGGATTAAGAAATATCGCTGAAAATAAATTAGAAGCAGAAAAAGCAAGATTATCAGCACAGAATGTCGGGGCATTAGTATCTAAAGAAAAAGAAAGAAGAGCAGAAAGAGCGTCGTCTTTAGCAGTATCTCAACAGAAAGCAAGAGATAAAGCAAGGGAAGATAAAAAAAGTAATAATCCTTATGTATCCTCAACGACTCAAGTTTCCTCAAGACCTATTTATTCCGCACCTGATAGAAGGAGTAGGTCTAAAGCACAAGGAGCGACTTTCTTTGACGACGCAGCGTCAGTAAGTTCTTCAGGTACTAATTTCTTTAGAGACAACAGACAATTAGCACAGCAACGAGTAAATAAACAGAAAGTCCTGAATAAGTTTCAGGGAGTTAAGAAAGAAATATTCGCTCCTTCTATTCCCGCTCCTCCAGAAGGATTTACTCCTGAACCCTCTTTAGCACAAGAATTAGGATTAGATAAATTAGGGTCTAAACTTCGTGATTTCGTAAGAAGACCACAATCCGCACCTCCCGCAATAGCGAAGAAAATAGAAGAACCTAAAACAAGGAAAATCGTAGTTAAACAACAGAAGGTAAGAGAAGGGAAACCACAGAAATTAAAACTCGGTGATTTAGAAGATACTCAAGACGATTTAGACGAATTAGTCAGTAAATTAAAATCTCAAGTAGAAACAGAAGAAGCATTTAGAGGAGCAAGAAGATTATATGATTCTAAACGAGAACAGAGTAGAAGAGTAAATAGGGGTAATCCGAGAACTCCTTCAGTACCACAATTCTCCGAAGACGATACTGATTTTGAGGTTTCCTCAAGTGATTTTGAGGCAGACGAAGATATAGCAGGAGCAGAGTCATTATTAGAATTATCTAAAGGTAAATATCAACCTTCTTTAGATTCAGTCCAGACAGCACGAGGAGCAACTGAAGGAATCTTACAAGGAGCATTCGCAAGGATTAACTTTCCTGACGACGAAGTAGGAGTAGCAACAGGAGACCCTATTCCTCGTACAGAACCTCACCCTATATCTCAAGATAGAACATTACAACGAGAATTAGAAGTCAGGAAAAAAGCAACAGAATTAGAAATCAGACGGGCACAAGAACAAGCGAATAGAGACGCTCTCGCAAGAGCGAATAGGGCACGAAGGGATAGACAAGGTCAATCTAATATAGATAGAGTAATAAGAGAAGTTAATAGAAAATCAGTAAGAGATAATCTTAAAGTTGTCGCTCCTCCTGATATAGTTATAGACTCCGAAAACCCTCCCTTCGCTCGTCCTCAAGAAGAAGTAGATTCACAGATAGATATAAAACAATCCTCCAGATATGGACCTCAATTTTCTACTCCAGAAAACGAACAAGAATTATCAGGAATACAAGAAAAAGAAAGAATGATTAAATTATCATTAAAGAAAAGATTCGGGATAAAAACGGGTCTTTTAAATCTGGGAAGATTCCCTCGGTCAGAAGCACCCGCTCTCGTTATGGCGGAACTCTATGATTTACAATCGGTACAGGAAATGACCTCTCAAGAACAATTAGACCTATCTACTCAAGTAGAAGAATTAGAAAGACTTTTCCAGAGAAGAAAAAGATTAGAGAATGCTCGTAAAAAATCTAAAGGTGGAAAAAAGAAGAAAAAATAAAATATATCTTATATTATAAAATGCCGAGTGAGATTGCGAAGAAAGGTTTAAAGGACGGATTATTGACTCAAAAACAATATGATAAATTACCTGTAAAACTTCTTGAGGGGATTGTCGCCTCTAAAAGAAAGAAGGGTGTGAAACCGAATAAAATGGTGAAACCTTCTGGAAAGGTTAGACAGGGTAAGCGTCGTAAGAAGGGGAAAGGAACGGGTAAGTGAAGTTGTGTAATGTGTTGTGTATCGTCAATCCCTAAAACAGAAGAAGAGAAAGAAATATCTTGGGGACAAGAAATCAAACTAACATATTTAATTTAATTTTTACGATTTTTAAGATATTTTTTTTCTAATCTATAGTATAAAATGTGGAGTTCTATACTATCAATAATCGGTGGAGTGTTTATATTTAATGGTTTATATCAAGCGGGAAAATGGTCTGAAAGAAAGAGAATGCTGGATATTATAGAGAATCCTAATATGCCTGACGAAATAAAAGTAGAGGCGAGAAATCATATGAGTAAATATAAGTTAGTTATAGAAGAAGATTCAGACCCCGATATTAATAATTCAGGAAAACATAACTAAAATAATCCGCTGAAATTATTTTCTAATCTATATTATAAAATGGTTAAAGTTAAAGATTTAGAAAACAAGTCCGACCCTACTTTAATTAAGAATCCTTTCGTATGTAATTCTGCTTTTCAGGTAAGAATGGGATTAGATAAAGACCCGCGTAGTAAAATAGGAAATACTGATTTCAGTAAAGAATGTCCTTTATCTAATGGAAATACATTAATGATAAATGAGTTAGACCCTAAATTAGAATATATGATAGGTAAAGAAACTCAAGAAAAAGATATTACTTCTTTTAGTAATATGGATTATCAAGTACCTCCCGAAATCTTAAATCAGACTTCTAAAATACAACATAAAGAAGGTCTCCCTTTAAGTTTCTTACAAGTGAAAACAGAGGAAGAAGGTTTAGAATGGTATAAAGGACATTTCCCTAAAATACCCGACGAATTACTTCCTATTATCTGTAGATATCACTGGGGAGAACCTATCACTAAAAAGTCTATTAAGAATGAAAAGAAAAAGATAAAGAAGAAGATAGATAAAGCGGGTCTCACTATGAGTAATAAAAAAGTTGAACTCAATTTTGATTAAATAATATATATCATAATATAAATGGCGAAAGCGAAGAATCCGGGGAAAAATACTAACAATTCTAAAAAGTGCTGGGTCAGAGTAAATAATCAAGGTTCTACTTATACGATATGTGGAGTACCTTCTAAAGGACCGAAGAAACCTCCCGCTGTAATAACTAAACCTATCACTTCCGAGGAGTTCACCGATATTCACGGACCTTATACAGAATTAACAGATTCAAGAAAAGCGGAGTATCACGCTCTCGCTATGAGAAGAAAAAGGTGGGAAGAAAGACAAGCGTCAATACAAGGTCAAGGATTTATTGAGGATTTCAGAGACGCTAAAAGAGACGAAAGAAAAAAGAACGCTGAAGAAAGGGAAAAGACCGCAGACGCAAGAGCGAAGGTCAGAGCAGAAAAGAAAGCAGAAGAGAAAGATAAGAAAGCAGAGAAAGGTGGTAAAAAGACAAGTAAGTTCGTCGCCCCTAAAGTTCTCACTAATAATAAAACTCTTGTGAATATCAATAAGGCACTATCTAACGCTGAAGACTCTTCAGCGGATACAAGAAATAATTTCATAATAGGAATGAATGTCGCTTTAAGAAACGACATAAATAAAATGTCCGCTAAAGACTTTCTTAAGTTTAAACAATCGGGAGGTGATAATGTTGTAATATCTATTATCAAGAAACAGACGAAGAAAGATATGAGTGATTTTATTAAGGCGAATATGGATAAGAGAAATAAAGAAGTCCAGAAGAAACTAAAAGAAAAGAAATAATAAAAAATAAATATATAAGTCATATTATAAAATGAGAAGATTCAGTTCTAAAAACAGACCAGTAATTAAAGAGGTAATCGTAGAGAAGATAGTTGAGAAAATTGTTTATGTTGAGAAACCTAAAGAAGAAGAAGAAGTTCCCGCAGAATAAAATATTTCATATAATATAAAATGAGTAATGTTCAGAATGTTTCGCGAAGTATCCACTTAAATAAAAGTCATAGTGATAGATATGATATGTCTGCTCTACGATTTAAAGGAGGAGGTTCAGTAGGTCTCGCTCCTGTAGGTCATTTTAGATTAGGAGCGTACTTTGACCGCTCTCTACAACAGAGACCTCGTGCTAAAGATATTAGAAATATCGCCAGTTGTGAGAGGTCAAGACACCAGCAGAAAAGAGACGCTACTCCTCTAATGAATCGTTCTTTCCAGTAAGAAAAAATATATATATCATATTATAAATGCCTAATAGTAAAGGAGTCCGTATCACTAAAAAATATATTCAGAAGAAGTTTAGAACAAGAGATAGATATGAAAATGAAAAAATGATTTATGAAATGAATCTCCCATATGTCCCTAAATTGATTTCTCATAATGATAAGAATATGATTCTACAGATTAAAAATCAGTGCTGTAAAACGATTGCTAAATTATCACCTATACAGAGAAAAGAATATCATTCTCGTTTAAGAGATTTATACAGACAATTCCGAACAGATACGGGGTACTATCATAATGATTTTAAACCACAGAATATCATAATTGATAATGACGATAATTTATATCTTATAGATTTTGAATCAATAGGTAAGAAAAGGATAAACTCATTAGACGAGAGTAAAAATATGTTTCATAGAAAAATTAATATATAAGATAGTATAAAGTATGAAAGTGATTATTAAAAAATCAACTAAACCTAAAAAGAAATTAATGGCGGTCTTCACTAAAGAGAATGGGAAGACTAAAACAACTCATTTCGGAGCGGGAGGTATGTCGGACTTTACTATCAATAAAGACCCTAAAAGAAAAGAACGCTATTTAAAGCGACATAAGAAAAATGAAAACTGGGATTCACCTATGACTGCTGGTGCTTTAAGTCGCTGGATTCTCTGGAATAAACCTAACCTTAAAGATTCTATAAATGATTATAAAAGAAGATTTAAATTAACTTAAAGACCTGTCTCATTCGTAGAACTAAACTCTAACTGATTAAAACATTTATGAAACATTTTTTCATACGATTTATTAATGTCTATATAAAGGAAGTGATTCCTCTTATCAAAACAATACTTTAATATCTCGTAAAAATCCTTCTGTGGGATTATAATAAGTTCGTCAAAGATAGTATCTAATTCTTTTTTATTTTTAGTATGAAAGACTATTATGTGAGAAGCGGTCTTTCTTATAGGAGCGGGAATCTTGTTATAGACTTGAGTAGTTATAATGAATGACGCTGACCCTCCCTCACCACATAAATGACGACGATTCATTAACATTTTACTTAAGAGTGTCTGTACCCCTATTTTTTTTATATCATTCACGACGTCGTCAAGAATAAATAATACTTTCTCACCTGAATCCTTTATATCATTTAACGCTCCCTCTAATATTTCTTCTGATAATTCTGTATCTACTTGGTCTTCAGGTAAATCACCGAACGGATTTTCTTTCATAGTCATTAGTGAAGGACTAAATACGAAGACTTTATCAAACTTCTTATTATATAATTTACCTCTTTTAGCGATTAGATTTAGAATTAAAGTTGTCTTCCCACTTCCGGGACGACCACATACTAACATAAAGAAGTTCAACATTCTCGGGAGAGGTAAGGGGATACTCTCGTCTATATCGTCACAAGAGAAATTAAACTTACTTAAAACGATTTTATCTTCTGGTTCAACTTCTTTAATATTCATTTTAGATTTACTCATTATTATACTATCTATTATATTTTTTATACAAACTTAAAGACGTCGCTGTATTTTAGAGGTGCGGACCTCTGTACTGGATACGAATACTCTTTATCATATCCTTCGTCGCTTGAGTAATCCGATTCACTTTCAGTTTCACTTTCTGGAGGTGGAGGTTTTTTCTTTTTTCTTGATTTCTTGATTACAACTTCTTCCTCTGAAGAACTTGAGTCTTCATAAATAATTTTCTTTTTCTTCTGTTTTTTACGAGGTTTCCTTTTTACTACAATAACCTCTTCGTCTGAAGAAGGGTCTTCTTCATAGACTACCTTATGTTTAGATTTACGAGTTGCTCCCGAAGTTGAGTAAGGTTTTATTTCATTCAGTTCTTCATTAATGACCGCCTTTTTCATAGACTCTTTTTCCTTGATTAATCTTGATTTCTCTTCTTTTTTCTTCTTGATATTCTCTGCTCTTTTCAGTTGTGCCTTCTTGAGTGCTTCTATCTGTTTCTCTGTACGAGGTTTTTTAGGTTTCTGGATAGAGTCTTTTAGTTCTTCTAACTCTTGATTATCCTCTTCGGTTATAGTTATTTCTTGAGACTCTGTAGTAATTTCTTCATTATAATCAACGCTTTCTTCATTATTTTCTTGAGTACCTTCCATTATTTATACTTAATGAAAACATATTTATTTAATGAAGTTTTTAATTTTAGATTTTAAAAATATTATCTAAAGTATAAGTAAATGATATCGGGGTCAAGTAATAATAATTTAAGAACTCTATCAGGTATGAATCCAGAGAATAATGTTGATTTACCTGCTACTGAAGACGCTGTAAGAATAGGAGGAAATAAAGGTTCTGCGGGTCAGACAATACAGAAGGACTCTAACAATAGACTTAAATGGGGATTTATTGACGATATTGAGATTCCTGATAATTCTATAACTAATGCGAAACTCGTTGATAAAACAATAGAAAATAATAAAATCAAGGACGGAACTATTGTAAATAGTCTCCTTGCTGATAATTCTATAACTAATGCGAAACTCGCTGATAAAACTATTGAGGCGGATAAAATCAAGGACGGGACTATTGTAAATAGTCTCATTACCGATAAAACTATTGAGGCGGATAAAATCAAGGACGGGACTATTGTAGGTTCATTAATGAAGTCTGATATAGGATTCACTACAACGGGAAATATATCTGCTTCTCAATTTATAGCGACTGATAAGTTCGCTCAAACGGGGACAGGAATTAATTCTTTTAATGGATTAATACAGACTCCTAAAATAACTACATTAAATCAAGAGTCAGAAGCGATTAATGTAGCGAATGGCGGAATCGTAAATATGTATCAATATACAGCGGAAGGAGGTCCCGTCACTATAAATATGAAAGGTCAAAATGGAGAAATAACTTGTGAAGATATAAATGTAAATAATCATACGGGAACAATTGACTTTAATTCTATTGATTGTAATTCTTTAAATATACCTCTCGGTCTGGCGA
>TARA_R110000803_G_scaffold88854_3_pt1 | contig 13627 bp, 14 predicted proteins | sample TARA_R110000803 | Tara Oceans TARA_R110000803 (sample SAMEA4397772) | marine metagenome | biome: Polar Biome; feature: [SRF] surface water layer (ENVO:00010504); material: water (ENVO:00002006), including particulate matter (ENVO:01000060) such as... | depth 5 m | reverse complement strand
GAGCATCAAATACATCTAATTGATTGGTTGTATTAACTTTTGCCAACGCAGTACGAGTGTAAGCAGTTGCCATATCACTCAGTCCAACTAAGAATTGGGAAGGGTCTTCCCTAAGGGCAAAAGAACGCTGTTGTGCTGCTTTAATGGCATCTACTCTCTTGTCTTCTTTACTTACCCTTGACTGAATACCCTGTATCTGCTCCTTAGTCTTTGCCTTTCTCGCCTTAGGTTGCTTCGGTTTAAATTTCGGGGGCATATTATAGTATTAATAACTATTATATTTTCTTGCGTGAGAAATCATCTTATTTTCAGAACGCATTGGAGCATCCTGACCCTGTGGATGCTTCTTATTCCAATCCATAAATCTATTAATAGGGTTATAATCTTGTTCCGAAACAAAATCTTTTATTTTTGTTATTTCATAAGGGTCGTCTTTTTCTGGTATAGTGGGTCCCGTTGGCATTTTGGATACGTTAGGTAAATTGACATTTGAGAAGGGTTCAGCATTCTTAGGGTTTTTCTCCAACTTAATAACCCCCACCAAAGTAGGATTTTTTCGGGGTGGGATAATAGGTAGAGCAGGAATTGGGATATTATTAACCCAATTGACATTCATAGTAATACAATAACATACAAAATAAAAATATAATAATAAATTTTGGGTTTTCGGTTTGGTCATCAGGTCAGTCCGTTTAGACTAAATAATAACATTGTAAATTTTTATTTGTGTTGATATCCATACAAGATATTTCGTCATTTTTTGCCTGACTTGCCTGTCTCACTGACCCCATTGTAGTTGTCTCCCTGTGCCTGATGTAATTTTATTACCATATGCCCCTTCACCACCAGCAACGAAATCATCTTCATCTTCATCTTCATCCGATACTACCACTTCATTACCCTCTCCAAAGTATTTCTGGTAATCCTCCATATCATCACTATCAATACCACTTTCACTATCGCTATCATCTTGGAGTGCCATTGATGCCATCGCCTCCTCAAGTGGGTCTTCTTCTTCTTCTTCTTCTTGGACTGCTATTACTTCACCAGTGGGTCTTCCTCTACCATCCATAACCACACCATTTGCCTGAATTGCTTTACCATCCTGAACTTTGGAACCTGGTGTATCTAATCCTGGATTTTTACCTAATGCTACCTCTGCCGCCCACTTCTTCCAAAGTGCCTCTTTCTTTGCCTTTGCTACTGCCCAATCGTGGTCAGTAGCACCATAAGGTACTCCTAAATCCCGAATCCAATGTAATTCCTTTCCCTTAAATGGTCCATTTGCCAGTTGCTTTTTTGCGTGTTCATAATCCTCATCTGCCCATTCCTGGAAACCTTCATATCGTTTTAGTTTTATTGCCATACCCTCACTTGATGCCATAAATAACGAATAAGGATTATCAATCCACATATCTTCAGGATTAATAGAACGGATATTATGTTCAGTCCAATCCCTTGTTAATTTAGTATTATCCGATGCTCTTACCAAATCTTCACCTGGTTGGTTATTAGCATCTAAGGGAGTTTGACCTGGTATTTGACCAGCACCTAATAAACGTGCTGGGGAAGCAAACTCAGCAATCTCCTGGATACGCTCAATGTTAGTCATATTGGTATTTGCTAAACGTTCATTAATCTGGTCAGCACCTCCATACATTCCACCTCTACCAAATGGTCTGAGATTAGCAGCAACTTTACCAGGACGGGTAATTCCTCTACCTTCTGCTAATGTTGCTTTCACCCTTCTTCCATCTTTCCAGATTTCATTACCATCTTCGTCTCGCCTGTACTCAAATCCCTGTGGTTGATATGCGGCAAATGATGCTGGTGCTACACCTTCAGTCGGTTCAGCAAATCCACTATCTCCCTCAAATCTACTCTTCCTATCCCAATCAATACCTACCTCTTGGTCTAAACCAGTATCCGCCATATATTTCACAAACAAATTCTCACGTTCTCCCTGTTTTATAATTTCCAGATATTCTCTCGCAAACTTTACCCTTTTCTCAATCGCAGGAACACTTGTCTTGGTTGCCCTTGACCCAGTATAATCTTTGCCTGTAATATGGTCGGTAAATCTTTCTGGCACTTGATATACCACTGAAGCACCCCCTCCATATCCAGTGTCTGAGGAATATTGGAAATATCCACCAGCGGGAAAATTAAGAATTGGTGTTGCTGGTATTCCTGCCTTTCTATCTTTAGCAGACTGCTTTTCCCACATTAAGTTCTGTTTGTCATCTACACGCTGGGTAATATCTGTTATCCAGTCCCTCTTCCACGTCTCATCAACAATTTGTCTCCCAGTCTCTTCTGCCTTTTGAGCAAATACTGGGACGCTATCATCTTGGAGTGCTTTCTCCCGAAGGTAAGGTGGAACCGAAGACATTTTATAGTAGTGCGTTAGATTTAAAAATTTATTATATATTTACTATTAAATACTAAAGATGAAGTGCCACAATAGTCATTCTAAAAAAGACCTAAGTGATATCATTATGATTTTTGATTTACCAATTAATAAAGATACTATTAAGATTAAGACAAAGAAAGATTTGGGTGAAGATATTATGATTACACTGAAAACAATGGATAATATAATACCAAATTATGATTATTATGAAATTAACAAATTAGAAGACCTTATAGATTTTCTAACTGGAGCAAAGAAAAGGAACAATATTTCATTAAAAGAAAGGGAAATCGGCATCCTTAAAGCAAAGTCCCTTATTCACTTTGTAAAGGGATGTGGTGGAACATTTGGTAATTCAGATTACACCGATATTTCACAAGTAATATCTGATGCTTGGTTTATCAAAAAGTATGCTGATGTTCCAACCTGCCGAATGTCAATTCGCCTTCTTAACGAGAGTAATATTCTTAATTTTAAGATAGAACCTGAACTATCTTATAGGGTCAAAAAGTCATTAGAAAAAAAGCAAAAGATTAAGGCAAACCAACAGGCAACTTATTCATACAAGATTGGAGAGTTTGAGATTAGGTTTGATTGATTTGTGCTTATGATAATACGCCAACGACTGGGCATTATGATACAACCTTGCTTCTTCTTTTGATACCCAAGGTCTAACCTGATTTGTAATATCAAACCCCTTTTTAATAAACTCATCATAGTAGAAACGCTCCTTTTGCCTGAGAGTTGCTCCCCTTGTATTTGCCTTTGCCCATATCGTCTTTATTTGCCATCCACAAGTGTCAAATAAATTACCATATGACTTTACCTTGCTATTTTTGTGAATGTATATTCGCTTTGCCACGTATGTTTGGTCGGTGCTACCTACATATACCTGCTTACAATAATCTTTGTTGGTGATTATATAAACTAATCCGAATTGTGTGTGGTTCTCCATTCTATTCTTATGTTGCTATCTTTTAAATAGATTTGATAAGAAATGAATAAATAAATGATTTAAAAAATAAATATGATATAATACCACTATAAGAATGGAAACAATCAAACAAAACATTATTAAATTTGGTGAAGACCGAAAACGTCCCTATGCCGAAAGTAGTATCAAGACCTATCTTGGTAATATTAGTAAATTATATGACAAAATTAAAGACCCTTTAGAAGATTTTGATGAAATGGAGAATATGGATTGGGCACTTGATGCCTTTACAATTAAGCAGGTACTTGCTCCGCTGAAACCAACTACCCAGCGTAATTATTATAATGCCCTTATTGTTGGACTATACGCTTTCCCAGGTAAAAAGTCAGATGAAATTAGACACGTGTATGAAGGGAGACGAGATATTCTAAATGCCGATTATGACAAGTCTAAGGGCGAACCTACCGAGAACCAAGCAAAGGTGCTACAATCGGTAAATAAAAATACAATTATGGATATGATTAGAAATACACTTCCGACCAAAAATACTGGGCGAATGGACGACCTTACACGACTTTTATTTCTTATTCATAGTGAATATCCCTTCCGCAATGAACTATCAAAAATTCAGGTAATCCAAGAGGAGCAATATGAGAGTGCCGACAAAACCCAGAACTACCTACTAATCTCCAAAGTTGGTAAAGGAACACGCCTACGAGACCATAACCTGACATTTAAAATGAACGATACAAAGACAGCAAAGAAATATGGGTCAAAAACTATTCCCTTAGATGTTTCCCACGTAAAGATGGAAATTCTAAAATGGTTAAAGGAAGATGTAAAAGTCCAAATGAATGACCTTTTACCAGTACCAACCTACCTCTTTACCTGGGCAACTGGTAAACCACTACTCCGCAACGACATCTCCCACCTTATGTCTAATTTTAGTAATAAACATATCGGTCATTCAGTATCAACTACCCTGATGGCAAAAATGTTTAATGATATCCCAGACGGCAATACCGCTACAAAAGAGCAAATTGATAAAGTCCAAAAAAAGGCACTGATACGAGGGCATAGTGTCCAGATTTCCGCTTCTGTGTATAATCCAAATCTGAAGTAAAAGTATTTAAAAAGACGGACGTATAAGAATATTATAACAATGAACTCAACAAGCAACACAACAATGGAATACGTAATTGGTCAGGAATACAAGATTACTGGCGGTAAATACAAAACTTATAAATCAGGTGTATTAGTGAAGTTTAGTGCGACTTACTCTACTATGAAGGTAAATCTGTCTGGGACAGAAATTAAGGAGGTAAAGGTAAAGAATTGTTATATTCATCCCAAGCATTCCAATGTGATTGAGATGCCAGATGTGTCAAATCTTATGCCAGTCCAGGGAAATCCTGATGATGTCCTTACTATGAATGACCTGACCCCAGACGAGCAAGACTTAATGGAGAAGGTTGAGGCAATGGTAAATCAACAATCTGAAACAGACATTCATATTACTGAAACTTGCGACACCACAATTACTCAGCAAGACTTTGATAATCATTGGATGAGCGAGTGCCACGTGGCACTTGCGGAGCGAGACCAAGCAGATGAAAAGGTAAACGAACAGGACGACCAGATTATTAAACTTACCAAGCGGAACAAGTATCTGGAAGAGATTGTCCGCAAACTCCTTCTACCCTAAGGGTTGATTGATAAATCAATACTTACCATAGGTAGTGATATGCCCAGTAATTTGCTGTATTCTTATTTTTGACCGCTAATGAACCATCTTTTAATTTTATTTTTGACGACCTCGCCCGATACGATTTTCTCTTTTCGGGAGATGCTGTGCCTGATTTCCAATCTTGAGCACCTGCTTGACCAAAGTGTATTAACTTTGGATTACCATTTACCCCCTTAACATATACCATATATTTCTTACCTTTACTTGTGCTTTTGACTGGTTTATAAAGGGTCTTCTTGCTCTTCTCTTGTGCCACCATAAATTTATATATAAATACAAATTAAAAAAATATCTTTAATAATAATAAATATGAGCGTTCGTATGGAAAATTTCACGATTTCAGACTTGGCACAAGCAGTTGTTCTTGGTTTAGGGGCAGTAAGTGCCCTTTTATTAGTCCTGTGGCAAAGCAGGTGCTTATGTCGTTGTCGTTTAGGTTTCTCGGACCAGTGCTATATCTTTGATTGTACCCGAGAACCACCACCGCCAGTGGTAGATGATGTAGCGGTGGAGGTAAAAGATGAAGAGAAACCTGAGAAACCTGACCGAACAAAAGGTAGAAAAGTAAAAGCAGAGGATAGGAATGTCCCAGAGACCGAACAATTAGTTCCAGAAAGGATTGATTTAGACAATGAAATGTAGGTCATCAGGTCGGTCAATTTAGTCTAATATATAACTTTGTAAATTTATTTGTTTATTTCTAATTATATAAGAGTTTAACTCAAAATCGCTCTGACCTGCCTGACCGCCTGACCCAACTTTTAGGGCGACCATATTTTAGGGCGACCACATATTTTTATTCGGTTTGTGAAAAATCCACCAACCCCCCTAAAATCTATGCCCTTACCTGGTATAACCAACCAATCGGTCCATTAGAAAAATACACAGAAAAACCAAGAAAGAATACATTTAAAAAGAAATTGATTATAAGAAACTATAAAGAAATGAACGTCGGTCAATTTTGTGATATACTGGAAGAGCGTGCTGGACAACCAATCTACCGACGGATTGTGGTGTCGGTAGATGGGAAGGGAAAGAAACACCCTCGTGGGGAGAAGAACACGATGACACCAGAGCAAATCAAGGCACATCGTGGTTATCCGAAGCAACACGAAATACCTTCCAAGGCATTCACACATTATTCCATCGCACTGAAACATCTACCAGGTGTATTCTGTGTTGATATTGATGAGAAGTCCGATAAAGTTAATAATCATCCACTTTTTCAGCGTCTTATTGGCGATGATTGCTACCGAGTTGAGACTAACAAAGGGTATCATAACTTCATCTCCATCCCTGATGCCCCTGCCTTTACCAACGAACTCAAGGTCTTTAACGACTTTGAGGGCGACCTGTTGGGTAAGGATGGGGCAACTGGTAATAATATTTGGGAGACCAAGTGCCGTATTATTGATGGTAGTTGTATTCCAGAATACTCTTGGGAAGAGTTTGTGGGATTTAGTAATATTAATGTTTCATCTCTCAACAAGATGTCCAAGAAAGAACAGAAAACCAAGGTGTTGAGGGAGAAGCGTGAGAAGTTGGAGAAGAAAGAGGCGGAGAAGGTAGATAAAGACCCAGAAGGCATTAATGTCGCAGATGCCCCATCACAGGAGATTATCCAGGGATACATTAATCGGATTAAGAATACCGATAAACACTATGACAATTGGGTTCAGATGGGTATTGCCCTTCACACTTGTTCGGGAGGTAAGGCGTGGGGTCGTAAGATGTGGTTGTCGTGGTCTATGACCGACAATCAGAAACGATGCGACCTGCCGAACTTTGAGGATGACTTGGAGACCAAGTGGGGGACGTTTAACTACCCACCATTAGCGGATGAAGAACCAAGACCTCCACTTGGTTGGAAATCACTTCGTTTCTGGGCAAATCAAGATAGTCCCCTTAATCCATACGAAGCACACTACAAAGAGGGTGGTATCAGTAAATTAGTTGCTGAGATGAACAAGGAATTATGCTTTAATTGTCAGACTGGTGAAATCATCAGGGTATTTCTTAACGTAGGCAAGCACGAGGATAATGGTTGGGGGACGTTTAAATTCCCTGCTATTAATCAGGCGTTTAAGAAATACACCTTCTACATTGAGAATGATGAAGGCAAGAAGCGGAAGGCAAATCCTGCTGACCTTTGGAACGAGTGCCTTGATAGGCGTGATGTCAAACGAATTGCCTTTGATGCTCGCCCTGATGGTAGTGCCGACCCCAACATCTTTAATATCTGGAAGGGATTTGCTATGTCCCCAGAAGAGGCAGAGGTCTATGATGAGGATGACTGCCAACCTATATTAGACCACATCTTTGACATCTGGTGTCAGGGCAATCAAGAGCACTATGATTACGTGATGAACTGGTTTTCTCATATACTCCAACTGCCTTATGTCAAGATTGGCACTTTACTGGCACTTCAGTCGGAACAAGGTGCTGGCAAGGGGATTATCTTTGAGATTATCGGTCTCATTATGGGAACATCAACATTCTCCCAGACTGCTACTATGTCAAATATTCTTGGGGACTTTAATGGTGGTATTGAGGGCAAGGTTCTTGTGGACCTTGATGAGGCATTCTGGGGTGGTGAGAAGGCACTGATGGGCAAGATGAAGAACCTTATTACAGAGAAGTCCCAGTTAATCAACAAGAAGTGTAAAGAGGCATACCAGATTGAGAATACAACCGCCTTCTGTATTACTACCAACAACGTCCTGTTTGCTGGTATTGAGAAGGGAGACAGACGGCATATGTGCCTGAAACTTGACAACAAATACGCTGGTTGCGAAACACCTGAGAGTAAGGTGTATTTTGAGGGTCTTAGAGGCACCAGCGGTAAGAAAGGTGTTCCAAAGAAGGTCTATGGAGCATTCGCCAAGGTGCTTTATACACGAGACTTAAGTGGTTTCCGTCCCAATCGTATTCCCCACACCGACCTTCAGCAAGACCAGATTGAGCGTGGTTGGGACACTACTACTCGCTGGTGGTATCATCTTCTTACTGATGGTACATTCGGTCTTCCCGACTACGAAAAGGAATACAAGAATAGTGATGGTGCTAAGAAGACCGAGTATGATGTAAGAATGGAGAACTGGGGGTTCATCAAGAATAAGGTAAATGGTAGACACGCCCAATCTAAGATTGTATCTAAGACCAAGAAACTGGTAAGATACGTCAGGGAAGATGCCCAGGGTAAGATGGATGCTGTGCCAGGTGAGACAGAGAAGGAATACATTGAGAGATGCTACACCAAATACCCTCTATGTAGTGAGATGAAGGGTATTCGTGATAAGCATAATGGTTTCATAGAGCAACAAGTTGTCTTCCAGGGCGAAGATGTCTGTGAAGAAGAGACTAATATTCATACAACATACAAGGGATATTACCCCAAGCACCTTTACGACACTTACAAGAAGGCAGTTGCTTCTGGTAGTTGTGGATATGGTAAGGCAGAGACCTATGAGAGTTGGACTAAGTCAATCAAGGTATTCTATGAACCAGACCCCAAGAGGCACGGCAAAGATGCCGATGGCAAGAGGGATACTACCTGGGAATATAAATCAATTGTGGAACTTAGGAAGTTATTTAATACGTCCCAGCAGCACAATTACATCTGGGACGAAGGGTCAGAAATTACGAGTTCTGTTGGTTCTCTTATAGAGTGTGATGGTATTGGAAATGTTCCAGATGATTACCAATTACTAATTGATGATGATGATATTTAGCGAAGCATACTACGTTTAATTACTTACCCTTGACCTTACCCTTGACCTTGCCCTTGCCCTTAATTACCTTTTTTTTGGTAGATTTTTCGGGTTCTTTATAATCCACAAAAACCTGCTTTGGTCTTACCTTTTTGTCATCCTCAACTGCCTTCTCAATCTTAAACTGGGAAATCGTAATAGGGTTGTAATCATTTGGGTCTTTACGAATTGGTGCTTGAGGTTTCGCTGGTTTTTTCTTTGCCATCTAATAAATAGATAAAATATTAAATTTAAATTTTAATATTTACCTCTAATATAAATGAGTTTGATAGTGTGTAGCAATCGCCAAGATGTTTTCAGCAAACTGGATGATGACGGAGAGACGGAGAGTGATGGACTTGCCCCTGCCAATTCCTTTACCAATCACTTCTCCAATGCTTTTAAGATACCACCGAATTCAGAGGTAGCAGTTCAGTCAGTCAAAATTGACCGAAAGAGCGTAGCAAATATTACTGGCACAAAATCATTTTCAGTCTATCTTGGACCAGAATTAACTACCTCAACATCGTATAAAGATGGTACTTCAGTTCCCATTCCAGTATCAATTCCTGGTGGAAATTACGGCATTACCCAATTAGGTAAGGAACTTACTAATGCTATGAAATTAGATGCTATGGATTATCACCCAGATTTTTTTGGTGGAACAAGTGTAAAACCTTCTTTTGTTGCTGGTGGTGGATTTTCGGGATGGAATTTTAATACTGCCACGATAGGAGACCAAACAGCAACCAATACAATAAGTTCCCTTCTCCATTGGCACGACCTTTCAGGGGGCGTAATTGACCCAGGCAACTACTCCCAGGTATATACTTCGTCTCCTGGCACTGACCCCTTCCTGACTATTACCAAACACGAACAAGGAGAAGGAGACTACACGATTGGTCAGGGTCCGATTACCGCTGGAATACAAAGTCTGGTATCTCAACCACTATCTTTATCCAGAGGGGAATTTATATTCTCACCCTTTCAGACCGCTACTGACCCCCAAGCATATTGGGAATGTGGATTAACCCGACCACTTACGCAGGAAAATCTAACTCCAGATTGGACAGCAAACTTAGACCAAGCATTTGTTTTGACCGCTGGTTCTTCCGTCCCAGTTGGATTTATGGATTATAAACTAACCTGGGCGGAAGACGACACCAACGCAGATAAATACACCCTGTTCATAGAACAGGCAATTAACGATGGTGGAACATTTAAGATGACGGAAGTTAAATATTATGGTATCGCATCGCCTGGAACTCTACTCAATACACAACTTACCCAAGATAATTGTGCTGGGCAGATTAATGCTTCCCTGGCAGCAACTCGTTATGTCAAGTTTAAATTCGTTGCCGAAGGCGAAAATCTGGTGCTATGGGCATTCGGAGGAGGTAAGAATGACCCGACTGGCACTTGGGTAAAAATTGTAGATAGCACGCAGTCAAAGGCACTTACCCAGGCAGATAGTGGTTTAAATGTCCCCACATCGTTTAAACCTATCAATCCAAACTGCTGGAACCTTTACCCTAAAATCGGTATGATTGCTGAGGATGATTATATTGATATTAATAAATGGGGTGGTAGGACTGCCTCTGGTATTTACCCAGGTGAAGAAATAATTACACCAGCGTCAGGTTCAGGAACACCATTAGACCCTTTCATAGTAGAAGAAAGTATTGTTTATTATGGTACTTCATTATGGGCAAATTCTTGGGGAGAATATGACCCAACTAATCCACACTGGGTTCATAAATATAATGCCGTCCAACAGATTGATACCCAATGTATCGGTAATAGTGTTGCTGGTAGTGCCACCTATGTCAGAAAATTAATGATTGCGTCAAATGAAACGCCTAATCTGGTAGTAGCAATATTACCGCAATCGGATGGTAAGAAAAGTATATCTGAAAAGAATATTTATTCCTCCCGATTAGCAAACTCGGCAAATTTACTCGGATTTCCAGGTCAGACTGAAGTAGTAAATCTGGAACAAGGAACATTAACCGATTTAGGGGGTACAGCAATTACCAGTGGTACAGCAGCAAAATGGAAAGTTTATTCTAATATTGCTCCAATATTCTCAACCCAAACAGCATTCATCAAAATTCCTACTTTAACTCACGAGAGTTTAAATATGGCAAAGGGTTTACCATCCAAGATACTTTACCAAATCCCCCGATTTAGTAATTCAGGTAAGGAATATGGTAATTTATATTTTGAGGCAAACGAGAAAACATACCTGAAACTCCGTAATGCTACCGAACTTAATATTAATGAACTTCAGATTGATATTGTAAATATTGATGAAACATATGTAAGGGATTTGGAAGGGCAAACTTCAGTGGTTCTTCATTTCCGCCAATCAAGATAGAAAAATAGAGAATTATTCTTCTATAATTTTTCTATTTATCTATATTAAAATACCAAATGAGTGATGCTGAAATTGATATTAAAATGCCCGATGAGGAACTACCCGAACCAGGTGATTATCCCCCTTCAGGGGGTAATGCCTACGGCAAACAACCTTCCGACCCATTAGCGGAGCAAGATTATGATAGTCCAGATGAAGATGCTGATGAGGAACCTGTATTATCTGTAAAAGAAATAGTGCCAGATGAAGAAGTATTTTTAGACCCTCCGCCACAGGCGGCACCCAAAAAGGAAAAGGTAAAGAAACCCAGGAAACCCCCTTCTGAAAAGCAATTAGCACATCTCGCTAAAATTAGAGTGAAAGCACTGGAAGCAAAAAAAGCAAAGCAAGCACCTAAAAAAGTTGTAAAGGCACAAGCAGATGATGATTATGAGGTGGTAGAGGAACCAAAAGAGGTAAATAAAGTAGGGCAGAAAACTATTAAGGCAAATGGTTCTCTGGTAAATCTATCTCAAGATGATTTAAGACAATTACAATACGAAGCAATACACGGATACGATACTATGCGAAAAAAGCGAAAGGAAGAAAAGAAAGTTAGAGTGGCAAAGGAACAACACGATAAAAAGGTCTATTCTACCATATCCAAAGCAATCAATCCATCTGCGGACGACGCTTGGGGCGTATGTTTCCAATAGGAAATACAAATAAAATCATCTATAATAAATTTAGGTCATTGAGGCAGTCTGTTTAGTCAATTAAATAACATTGTAAATTTTTTAATTGTATAGACTTTATTAAGGATTTTTCCTCAAAATTACCCTGACCTGCCTGACCCTCTGACCCAAATATTCCTCTATCTAAAATGTATGTTTATTTCTCTATTTTATTTTTCTATTTGTCTATAATAAATGAGTAAGGATATTACTTCAGGCAAATCATCGGGTGGCGGAGCAAACCCAAGTCAAGATTATTCAGATTTCCCATCGGTTCTTAAAGTACAAGACCCTCCACAGGAGAAGATTAAACCCCTTCATCCTAATCTACCCCAACCACCAGCATTATTGTTAATGATTTCCCCTATTCGCACAGGTAAATCTACCATAATTTCCAACCTGCTATTAAACTCCCATTTCTATGGTCAGGATTACTTTGATGAGGTAATGTGTATTTCCCCGACAATCTACAATGATAAAACGTCCAGATTTCTAAAGAAGGCATTTGACTGCTACGACGGATACAACGACCAGTTAATCATAGATTTAATAAAAAAGCAAGAGGGATACGCAGATAATATGGATGAAAGACCTGAGGTAGCATTAATTCTGGACGATATCCTTGGAACAGTACGACGTGAAGCACACGTAAATCATTTAGCATCAAGATTTCGCCATTATGGGATAAGATTACTATTAATGAGTTGCCAGAATTACAGGTCAGTCAGTCCAGTCATTCGGTCCAATGCCACCAATATGATTATTGGTTCACCATTTCCCAATATGAAAGAACTGGGCAAGATTGCTGAAGAACTGGGCGACCAATTTGGAGGGTATGATAATTTCCTAAAAATATACTACACCGCGACACCTGAGAAATATGATTTCCTTTATTTAGACCTACAATCCAATCCTCCCTTGGCATACAAGAACTTTGAGAAGGTAATTGCTCAGGGTGGTCAGCACAGAGTGGTAGAAGATGCCGACCTTAATATGGGCACTCCATTAAAGACCCCTGAAGTGCCAAAGACAGAGGTAGAGAAAGAGGTAAAAAAGAAGTCCAAAATTAAAAAGTAATGTATTGATATAAATGTCGGATTTTGGAGAAAGCAATGCCATAAGCAACTCAAATAATCTTATTAATAGTCAATCCCAGAGGGCAACTGACGCTCGTGTATATAATCAACAGCAGTTAAGCAGTTATCAGGCGGCGGCAAATACTGGTAAATCAGATGCCACTGAGAAGAAGGCAGAGAACGAGGGTATATTAGGAACTACTGGTGTATCATCAGTAGTATCAACAGGGAAAACTATTACTGCTATCAGAGCACAAGGTCTTGGTAGTTATATTAAGGCACAACCTGGTTTGGCAAAAGCAAATCTACAATCATTTACCAATACTGCCAAGACTGCCTTTGGTCAAGGAACAGCAGAAGCAAGTGTTGGTGGAGTGAGGGCGGGTGCGGCACCCTTATTTAGTGATGGACCAGGGGCAGGTCGTCCAATGTCGGCAGTAATGACGAGACGAGCAGGGGCACTTGGTGCTGGTACAACAGCAACAGCAGGAGCGGATAGTGGGGCATTAAGAGCAGCAGGGGCAAATGGTGAAGAAGGGGGTGGATTAGTAGCAAGTTTCGCTAAAAATGTATTAGGTAAAGTTGGTGGTCTTGGAGCGGAGCAAGCGGGTGCTTTGG
>TARA_R110000803_G_scaffold13218_3_pt1 | contig 13659 bp, 18 predicted proteins | sample TARA_R110000803 | Tara Oceans TARA_R110000803 (sample SAMEA4397772) | marine metagenome | biome: Polar Biome; feature: [SRF] surface water layer (ENVO:00010504); material: water (ENVO:00002006), including particulate matter (ENVO:01000060) such as... | depth 5 m | reverse complement strand
TTAGGTTTATCAACACCAATCTCACTCGTAATCTTTTTAAGGTCATCCCCTAATTTTTGGTTGTCAAATTCAGATTCTTGTTTATCACCAAAAGCGTTACCCATACCACCAAAAAAGTTTTCATGAACTTTCTCTAGGTTTTTCTCGGAAGCTTTAAGTCCGTATTTTTCATTACTATAATAATCAGGGAATTCAGTTAAATGGTCTAAAACAATTTCTTTAGCAACACCAACCTTATCTGTGTGTTCCATTTCAACCTCTAAACCAATCTCTATTTCTTTTTGTATATCCTTAATATCAACACTATGTTTTTTAGCTATATCCTCAGGTGTTAATTTATCACCCTTACCACCAACAACTTGTTCCTCAGATTCAACCTTAATATCTTTAACACCACCCTTACTTAGTTCGGACTTAAATGTTTTATTCATGTTAGTCCTAGCTGAAGATACGTCACCACCTTTTAATGTGGGTGATGGCATCGATTTATTTATGATTTGACTATCGGACGACTCATTTAATAGTTCATAAGAATCAAGACCAATAACCAAGTTTAAACTGGAACCATTATCCCACTCAACACCAACAATACCCACACCGGTATTAATAAATTTAACAGTACCCTCAGTACCAGATTCTATCGGGTGTGGGTCATTAGGCATATCAACTAATTTAATCCTATCCCCTACTTGAACATCTCTACGGACACTACTAGCCCAATTAAAATCATCACTCATTATGATACGTTTTCTAAATTGTTAGACCAAAAGTTTCTTCTAACCCAAAATGTTTTAAACACTTGGATTAAGACTTTTTGGGTTATTTTAGCAACCTCTTTTTTGGTTTTCTTATCACTACCTAATTGTTTAATCACTATTTTTTCAATAACATCCTTTAAGTCAGAACTTTTCAATTTCTTCTCAAACTCGTCCTTAAATATACCTTTGATTTCGGTTTTATCAGTTGTTGATAATTCCTCTTTCAACACTTTTCTTATTAATGATTTCATTATCTCGTTTATATATAAATAGTTGTGTAAACGAAAAAAGGTAGGTTATTCACCTACCTCTGTCTCGTTAAAGTCTAATTATTTTCTAGTGTTTCTAGGTTTCTTAGATTCTTTAATAGTTTCCTCTTTTTTAACCCTCTTCACAATGTTCTCTAATAAAGAAACGAATTGTTCTTCAGTGTATCTTACTACTTTTTTTGCCATGGTTTTTTTGTTTTTAATCTGTTATTATAATAATCTATTAATAAATATGTTACCATAAACAAAAAAACCACCAATCGGTGGGTTTTAATTTATTATTTTAAAATAACTTTACGTTCAATCATTTCGGATATGGACTTACTCAATAACTCATTAACATCTTGGTAATCCTTAATTAAATTACCTTCAATCATAATCTGTGGGACAAATTCAGAACCACCCATGTCTTCTAGTTTTTTCCACATCTTTTCATTACCTTCCATATCAACGTTTTCATATCTAATCCCTAGTTCACCTAGTTTACCTTTAAATTCCTCACAAGCTGGACAACCCTTAATCGAGAACACGGTTAATTGTTTATTACTGTTTTGGTTAATATCTTCTAATAACCTTTTAATTTGTGGATTATTTTGATTCATGGTATCTATTTTTTTAATATTAATGTTAATATCGGTAATACAATACTACCAGTGATACCCAAAAACTTAAACCTTTTTTGTTTTTTAATTTCAACTTTTTGTTCGTCAATAATAGTTAAATTATTCTTATTAACTTTTTCTAATTTACCCACCATAGTCTCCAAATTAATTTTCTCAGTGGTTAGGTTTTTAATTAATTCTAGTTTTAACTGTATTTTATGGTTTTGTAAACTATCACGTTTCTGATACTCTAATAATAAACTATCGGAATATTGGTAGTTTAAAACATCCTCTAACAAAGTTTTAGCATCTAAATACGATATAACAACCATAGTATCACCATAATCATTAATGTAGGTTTGAACCCTATTTGGTTTTATTGTTAAGGTATTTTGTGAGTTCCCTCTGAACACCACTAAGACCAAGACTATCAACAAAAGTATAAATTTGTTTTTTGTCATTTTTTAAATCATTAATTTTTTTATTATTTCTAACCAAATCACACTCAACCTGAATTAATTTTTCTTTAGTCAGTAAATTACGTTTATCCAATTCGGTGTTCACTTTTTTTAAACTATCAACATCTAATAGTAATGTTCTGTTTTCCATCTTTAGTTTATCCACGATAATGGTACTATCTTCAGGTCTTAACCATACACTAACGATTAACCCTAATGATAATACAACGATTAAAACTATTTTAATATCTAACTTCATTAGAAATCACCACCGTTATCTAATTCATCACCAGAACCCATACCATCTGAAGATGGTCCACCAGTTAAACGACTTGACCATTCCTCACTCCAAATATCGTAGTAAGCTCTAACATTTTTTATAACCTCTAACATATCATCAGTTAATTGTAGTGTATCGTCTTCCTCGGTACCAATAAAACACCCAACCTTATCATCTAAGGTATATGTCCATGTAATACCTTCTCTAACTAATTTACCTGACCATGTAACAGTCTTTGTGAATACTTTAATTTTTTCAAATTCAACCAGTTGTGTTACCTTACCTTTAAACGAGTTTTCCTCATCTCTTTGTTCATCAGGTGATATATCTTGACCTTGTTCTTCGTCACCTAACTCACCATCAACTGGGTAACTATCCTCAATAATAAAACCAGGTTTAAGATAAGATTCTAAAAGTTGTTTTTTATTACTTTCTTTAGGTGTTATGTCAGACATCTCAGTTAATTTAATGGACTGACCACTTTCTTTCATGTTTCTAATTTTATTCAAAAAATCTCTTTCATTCATTTTACTCATATTTTTTACAAATCATTAAACGTTATCATATCAAAAGCTGGATTAATATCAGTAACCTCCTGATAATAATTACTTCTAAATGTTATACCTTCATAAATATCCACATCTTCGTTAAATACTGTATTACCTATACATTGTTTTTTAATATTATGTTCGTCACATAATTTATCGGTTAGGTTTTTTAGTGATATTATTTGTTCGTTAGTATATTTATCCCACGTTTGTTTATTACGCCATTTTTGGTTAGTGACATCATCTAACATATAACTATGCCCCAACCAATCATAATAACGACCATTTGGTTCGTCTTTAACCAACCAACCAACATTCTCTAAAACAATTGGTATTACAAAGGGTGATATATCGTGTAATGTTATAAAATCACTATAATACTTTGGGTTATAGTGTTCATAAATGGTACCATCTTTACGTATCGTATAAGCGGCCGTTTTTTTACATTGTCCATTACCCCGATTAACCCAAGAATCGTAGTGATACATGTCCTTCCTAGTTGTATCACTAATCACTATCTGAGTTTTAGTGTATTCAGATTGGTGGTAATTATTCTTAGGTAGTTTGTATGTCTCGGAATCGATTATCATCTTTTTCTATAAACTAAGGCTTTAACACCATCTTTATCCCTAAAAACTTTTCTACCATCACCTAAATCTTCAATAACACCATCTTTAGGTGTTTCACCAGGTTCCACCAACATGTCCTCCAATTTATCAAACTCAATAACATCCTCAAGGTCTTTATTCATAACCTCATCTAATTGGTCATCATCATCATCATCTTCCTCTTCCTCTTCATATGGTCCACCCACATCACTTGCCACAGTTGGTTCTGATGATTTACTGTCTTCTCTTAATTTTTTAATATGTGACCATATACCTTTAACTTTGTCTTGGTTTGGTCTAACCCTTGTGTTTGGTTCTTCTAAAACGGTATCTATTTTATCTTCGTCGTTATCTTGGTCGGTCTTGGTCGGTACTTCGTCGGTCTTAGGTTTTTCATACTTAACGTAGAAGTGTAATGCTGTTAACGATATTAAAGGTAACAAACCACCCTCCAATAATGACAACCACCTTTTATGTGGGATAACGTCCGTTGATTCCGTACCCACCATCTCAAATAATGGACCTGTTAACTCAACCCACTTCTGAAATGTGTTTGAAACTTCGTCTATATGAACGTATGAATAAAATATGTTACCAATTATTTGTATTAGGGTTACAATACCGAACATGAACCAAACACCACCTTTAATTTTCTTTGTAGCGGCGATTAACGAGGTCATAGCACCAATCTCAATTGATATGGATAGGAATATGGCCCAATTATGTGGGTTAGACATACTATACCAACTAATAACGTGTGATATTGATATGACCGCCACTAGTAATATAGGGATTAAGAACATAGTTCTAACCCAATCAATATTTTTTAATTTATTCATGATTATTTTCTGTGTTTATTAATATCGATGTTGTTGTGTAATTCCTCAAACTTAAGTCTAACATTTAGGTTTTGTGGACTTCTTAGTTCGTCATCCATGAAATCTAAAATAAGTTCCTTTTCTCTATCAGAACCAACTTTAACACCTTCGTCAAACGAGTTAACCTTCACAACGGTTAAAGAATCTGTGTACTTAACAACCTGTTTTTGTAATTTACCTACCGTAACCGACTTAGAACAAGAACGGAAAAAGAAGATAATTAGTAAGGACATTAACACATACACCTTATACTTTTTCACCAACTCTAAAAATTTTTTCATAGTTTCTTTTTTATATAAATATTATTTTATATAAAAATAGTCATTTATTATATTAAAGTGTAGTGATACCCATATATAGGTGTAATAAAAAACCCCCACCGAAGTAGAGGTTTAGTGTTGTAGTTGTTGGTTCTTACCCTACCAACTCGTTCAATCCATCAACGAATTTCTTCATACCAACTGTTGCTGGTTCTTTGATGTAATTAATATCCTTAACCCTATGGTCTAATATGGTTGTTGGATTAGGGTCAATGAAGAATACTTCAGCTTTACCCATGTTTTTATTATGTGGTATTCTAACCGAACCTAACATTTGAGTTGTGTATTCGATGAATAGTGTTGTCCCTATAATTAATAAGGTATCACATTCACCAATCGCTTCATAAGCCTCAATCACATTATTAGGGTATTCACCAAACCAAACAACGTGTGGTCTTAGTTGTGAACCCATTTCACACTTTTGACCGATTACCGTTGGTTCGTATCCACAATTATAGGTTAACTTAGGGTCTAGACCACTTTGTGACTTTGTTAATTCACCATGTAAGTGGTAAACTTTAGTTGACCCAGCTCTTTCGTGAAGGTCATCAACATTTTGTGTTACAATTGTAACATCATGGTCTTTTTCTAACTCAGCAATTAACTTATGAGCGTCATTAGGTTCAACTTCTGATAATTGTTTACGTCTAGTGTTATAAAACTCTAACACAAGTTCCCTATCCTTTTTCCATCCCGCGGGTGTAGCGACATCTTCCACATTATACTCCTCCCAAGTTCCACCTGAATCTCTGAATGTGTCAATCCCACTCTCTTTTGAGACACCCGCCCCAGTAAAAACTACTATTTTCATTTTAACTTTATTATTTATACATGAAATCAAAAAGATTACCGTTATTGTTTTTTAATTTCCTAAATGCCTTCTCCTTGACCTGTCTAATACGTTCTTTTGTTAAACCATACTCTGAACCAATTTGTTCTAAGGTCATAGGACTTCCATCAATACCGAAATACATCTCAACAATACGTCTTTCCCTATCCGTTAATACAGATAATGTTTTATTTAGTTCAATTTTTAACCTATCATCATTATATGTGTCTTCATCAGGTCTACCAAACGAGTCATCAGCAATAACATCTAACACCTCGTCGCCATCTTCATTAATTTTATCATTTAATGAACCACATGTTGGGTGTTGTAATAATTTAAGGTCTAGAATATTTCCTCTATCATCCATTAAGACATCCTCAGTTGTTGGTTTTCTACCATGGATTTGTTCAAATTTAGTAATCTCCTTTTTTAACTTGGATATTTGATTGGTGATATTAACTGGTAACCTAACAGTTCTTGAATTGTCGTTAAGTGATTGGATTATGGATTGTCTAACCCACCATACCGCGTAAGATATGAATTTAAACCCTCTTGTTACGTCGAATTTATGTGCGGCCTTAATAAGACCGTAATTACCCTCATTAATTAAATCAGAAAGGGGTAACCCTTGATTTTGGTACTCTTTTGCGATTGAAACAACGAATCTTAGATTAGCTGTTACTAACTTTTCTGTAGCTTTTTGGTCTCCTTGAGCGACCAATTTAGCCACCTCAGCTTCCTCATCAGTTGAAATCATGTCAATGTGTCTTACATCTTTAAGGTATTTAGTTACTGAATCCTCTGATGTGTCAATAAAACGTTTTGTGTTTACCATGTTTTTTTATTTATTTATTTACCGAATATTAAACTATTTTTCTTCCCTCTTCTACTTTTAATAACAACCTCAGGTTTTTCTTCCTTTTTTGGTATGTCAACTTTTGGTTCTTCATCTAAAACTTTTTCAGGTTCAGGTTTTTTAACCGTTTCTTTTGGTTTACGTGTCCTAGTTGTTTTAGGTTTCACTTTTGGTTTATTTTCTTCGATTTCTTTTTCTATACGTTTTCGTTTCAACATGTAGAAGTCATCAATTTTACCATTGTTCGTGTATGGGAGATTACGTATGTTGTTTAGTAGTACATCGATGTAACCTTGTTTACTAACCCGTTCTTTAGAACCCTTTCTTAACTCCTCAATGTCAGATTCTAACTTATTCAAACTATCCTCAATCGTTTGGGACATAACCCTAACCCTCATAGTTATTAGGTCCCTCGGTACAGTAACACCATACCAATCAACACGTTCACCGTTAGTTATGATTTCCTTATATTCCTCAAAAGTCATTAATTATGTGTTTTTGTTATTAAATAGTGTGTTCTCTACAAATATACAAAATTAATCCTAATTGGCCAAATATTTATTTTTGTGAATCTAAAATTTCTAACTCATTTTTAGTTAGACAAGACCTGTCGTAACCATTTCTAGATAATTTTTCTAAGATTTCATTAACTGTTGAATACTCCTCAACGGATTTTTGGTTACTTCCGGCTTTAGATTTACCATTACTAACACCACCCCTAGTTCTTTTAGGTTTTTCAATAAAAGTCTTATCAATTAAATTTTGTGCTTCAGGGAATAAACCTGTATAATATTTGGTAGGTAAGTTGACTCCGTAATTATCAACATTGGTTATGTCGAATAATAAAAAGGCTGGTCTATGGACTAATTTTTCGTGTATTTCTACTGTACTATACGGACTGTAAAAAGTACCTAAAAATAATACTTTACTATCCACGAAATCAATTCCGTGTTCACTATCAGCAATATCATTTAAATCCTTCTCAATCCCCTTCGATGTACCAATTATGATAATCATGTAACGATTCATTTCATCCATAGTTTCCCTTTTTTATATAAATATGTGGTTATAAAGATAAGTATTTTTATGACAAAGTCAAAGTGGATACATCATCTATTTTATTTATTGTGATAATGTTCCTACCCCAATCCTTAACCAATGGGTTGTGACTTATTATGAATATGTTTGGGAACATCTCTGAACACTTTTGGAAAAAGTCACCGATATACTCCAAATTAACATTAGCCACTTTACCAAATACCTCATCGAAAACCATAATGTTTGGTTTTGGTAAACAACTAACCTTAGACATAACACATCTTAAAGCTAAAGATGAAATTGTTTTCTCTAACCCACTACCCTCATTGATTGGGTACTCAATGTTCTTTTCAACGTTTTGTAGTAAAAATTCAACCTCCTGTTTTTCGTTAATATCAACACGTAACTTAAACGGAACAACCTCAGATAATAACCTATCCAGTTCATTGTTAATCATTGGTGTAACTGTTTTCATGATTAACTTAACAATACCGTTTTTACCCATCATCCTAATGTAGATGTCAAAGATTATCTTAACCTCCTCCTCAACTTTTATGGTTTCAATTAATTCTTCGTGTTTTTTAATGTTTTCCTTTAACACCTCAATCTTAGACGTACTTCTAGTTATTGAATTATCGTAACCACTTTTATCACTGTTTAGTGTTTGTAATTTGGATGTGTAACCTAATATTTTAGTATCTAATTCCTTATTTTTCTCAATATTCTCAATATTACTCTCATATTTCTTTTTAAGGGATTTTTGTTCCTTAAGGTTAAGTCTCATATTATCCAACTCTAACTTGATTTTATCAATCATTATGGAGTGTTTATAATATTCGTCAGCCTTTTTCTTAATACCGTCTAAACCGTCTATTAGGTCGTTTTTTACCTTAATTTCAGAATCAACCGTTGTTATACTATCTTTTAACACCAAAACCTTTTTTTTGTTTTCTTCAATCTCATCAGTGTGGTCAACATCAGCTAAAGCTTGTTTACAGGTTGGACAAAATTCACCTTCCTCTAAATCTTTAATTAATTTTTCAGTTCGTTTTATCTCAGATTCGTAACCCGATTTTTTTGTTTGTAGTTTCCTCTCTTCTTTAATTAACTCATCGTGTTTATCCTCGTCATATTCAATGTCCGTCATACCCTCAAACTCTTTGGTTAATTTAATTAATTTTTCATTAATTTTAACCCCTTTATCTGTGATATCATTAATACTGGTTTCAATATCATCAATCCTTAAACTAATAACATCCTTATCGATTTCTTTTTTTTGACTAATGAAACCCTCTTTAAGTTCAGTTGTATCTAATATTTTTTGTTTAATAACAACCAAGTTATCCTCATTAACTTCTATGTTGGCTTCTTCGGTTTCAATATCTTCATTAAACCCTTGGATATCGACCTTTAGTTGTTCGGTGTTGTATTGGTCTGTCTTTAACCCCTTAGACCACTTAGTCTTCATCTCCTTACAGATGTTTTCTTTATCCTCAATCACCTCTAAACCAATGAATCTAGATAATGTACGTCCTTTTTCGGTAGCTTTAGCTTTAATGATATCCTCAATGTTATCAGCATCAGCTATAATAGTTAAAAGGAAGTCATCAACCGTACCAATAGATTTTTTAATTAAATCATCAGTCTCACGTCTTTGTTCACCCTCTAAATTCTCTATTGAACCGTCTGGTAATATTCTATGGAAGTTAAGGTCTGTTTTGGTTGTGTATTCAGTACCACTTCTTTTTAATTTTCTAGTGACAACCCTCTCGATAATATAATCCATACCATCAATAGTGACAATACCTTTAACTTTAACCTCATCACAGTCCCTAAATTTATTGAACATTTTGATAGCTGTGGTACCTTTTGTTGTTGTGTTAAAGAAAAGGAATAATAGTAAATCTAAGGTTAGTGTGGTTTTACCACCCATATTTTCAGGGATGGAATCTACAATAGTAATCCCCTCTAACTCACGAAATGATAATTTATTATTATCACCGAAAGATAAGAAGTTACTCCACTCTAATTCTTTTATAAACCAGTTTCTATATCGATAATCAACTTCCCGTTCTTGTGATAATTTATCGTTAACTTTTTTATCTAAAGTTAAAATACGTTCATAATCTACATCAACGTTATTCACATCCAACCACTCCTTAAATAGTTTTCTCTGGTAGTTTGGGTCCATGACGTTATCTGACATAGTCATCTCAACATCGGTACCATCAATCTCAACCTTTTTAGGTCTAAATATTACTTGTACGTTGTTATTAGCATATTTCTCACTGAAATATGAAGCAACACGTTTTTGTCTTTCTTTTGTATAGTTTTCTTGATTGTCTTCCCAAATAACACGTAATTTCGCCTTACTCGGTATATCCACTTTTTTTAATGTCTTAGCCATAAACTGATTTTTACATTAATAATAGATAAAATCAGTGACTTAATAAAGTGTTAATTAGTGGTTTTTAGATGTTCTTTTGATTGTCTTTTTCCCTCAATATAACCAAGTGATACACCAACAGAATGTGTTTTGATAAACAGGTCCATTATCATCTTTTCATCATCTTTTGGTAATTTAGTGATAATCTCGTGAATTTTGGAGTCGATGTAGTCGTATCCAGTTACTTTTTTCATAATTAAAAGGGTTTTATTATAAGTATATTACTCACCGTATAAGTCATTATCTCTTTCATCTTTTGACACCCAATTAATAGAACTTTTGGGTTTTTCTTCTGGTAGTTTAATCTCTTTTTTGATGTATTTTGGTTTTTTCTTCTCTTCTTCTAATTGTTTTTGTAACACATGAATTTCGTCACATTTAGTAATGTACTCTTTTTCCCATAAATCACTTTGTTTTTGTTTTCTAGTTGTGTCACCCTTCAGACGTTTAGTTAGACCCTTTAATTGTAAAACTTCTTCCCCTAAATCGGAAATTTTCCGATTAAGGCTGTCAATTTCAACAACATGTTCTTTTTGTAGATTGTTTATTGTCTCGTCATCGGTCACATAAACCTCTTTCTCAACAGTGACCTCTTTAATCGTTTCTACGGGGACTTCTTTGATTACCTGAACTTCCTTTATCACCTCAACAGGAACCTCTTTCACAACCTCTTTAATTACCTCAACAATCTTTTCAACTTCACGTATCTCAACAGATGGTTCACCAGGTGATGTTCCGTATTTTTCAACGGAATACCCCTGTCTAACCATTTTTTCAATAAAACCATCAATATTGGGTATGTCGTTAAGTCTACAGTACTCCCATATCTCGTCTTTAAGTTTTTTACTAATCATTAGTTTAATTCTGATACAATGTGAACCCTATCAGAGGCTCTTGTTATAGCAACGTACATTGCTTGTGACTTCTCCACGTTATCAATCATACCAACTTCTAAAATATCATCCTCAACCACGATAACAGTACCATATGTACTACCTTGTGATTTATGTGATGTTAGAGTATAAGCGTAATCAATATTAGCGAACTTATTTCTCATGTTCCAAGCGTTCCTTAAAGCTCTAGTCCTAATAACACCGAATGGAGATTTTTTAGCTATATCAAACAACTCCGAAACGTGTTTATTCCAAGCCACCCTACTAACTTCAGATAAGACATCAATAGTCTCAGTTTTCTCACCATCTGAAACACGAATTTTATAACCGTGGTATTCACCGTAAAAAGTTGTTTCCTTGATATGTTTAACACTAACTTCAGTTGAATTCTCCATGATGACAGCATCACCTTTAAAGTAGTTATCATTAAAGATTAATAGGTCACCCAATTCATATTCCTTAGGTGTTTCATATATCATATTCCTAATAAACCAATTTATGGATTTTTTGGTTTTATTCCTATATACAATAACTTTCACCAAGTTTGGGTCATTGGTTTTATTGGTATCCAAAAACAATTGTTTATTATCTTGTAATACTTTATCAATGTCACGACTAAATACCAATTGGTCTGACGATACCCTAGCTGTTATCGGAACAGGGTCCTCATCTTCACCATTATTAACAACCGAATTCTCCCAATAATAATCGGAATAAGGCAATATTTCACTATCCTCAGATTGTCTTACCCTATTAATCAATTTAACTTTATTAGGTCCAAGGAAAATAGGACTAGGTGTCCCGTTTGATGGGTCATTCTGTTCCCTAATTGGGGGTAGTTGTCCAATGTCACCTATGAATATAACTTTAGCTTTTGGTTTCTTACTATCCATAATGTGGATTAAAGCTTCCTCATTAATCATGGATGCCTCATCCACAATGATAATATCAGCCCATCTAATAGGTGGTTTCTTTTTTTGGAATGCTTTTGTGAATTTACCGGTCTCTAAATTAAGAGACATACCCAATAAACCAGCAACACTGTGTGAAGCTAAACCTATTGGTGCTTCAACAGAACCATCCATCATTTTATCCCACAACACTTTTTTAGCTTTATGTGATAACGCACAGATTTCAATCCTTTTTTTGGTGATAAATGGTTCCAAAACCTTAGATATAATGGTTGTTTTACCAGTACCAGCTTTCCCCTCTAAAACCATCCATTCATCAGGGTTACCCTTTTTAAGGAACTCTGTAATTTCTTTTACAGCTAACCTTTGTTCATCATTTATTGGTTCAATTGTTCCCTTATCTGTTATTACGTTTTCTACCATTATTGTGTATCTAAATTATTTAATATTCTATCTTTTGTGATGTTAACGAACTCTAGTTCCTTCTCGATTAAAATATAATCACGATTAAGGTTTTTACAAGCCACCCCAGTTGTTCCAGACCCACAAACATTATCCAAAACTAGGTCACCTTCATCCGTATACGTTTTTATCAAATACTCACACAACAATAAAGGTTTCTGTGTTGAATGTAGGTTTAATTTTTGTTTATCACTAGCAAACTCTTGAATAGACCTAGGGTATCTTTCAGTGGAGTCGTAATCACGGAAATTATCCGATTTACCATATATCTCACCAGTACTAGTATTCCTTTTATGGTGTGCTGTGGACACTTTCCTTTTATGTCCTTGGGTTTTTTGTGGATTGTACTTGGGTGGTTTTTTATAAAACACTAGTATATTTTCGTGTGATTTCATGGGCATTCTCTTAGCGTTTAGATGTCCAGTTGCTTGTGTCTTCTCCCAAATCCATTCATACTTCAACATTTTTAAGTTAGATGACCCCAACACCTTATCAAACGGTGTTTGTGCGAATAAAACAATAGCACCATTATCTTTAATGATACGATTATAATGTTCCCATAATCGACTTAAGTCAATAACACTATCCCATTTACAATTGGTTGTCCCATATGGTAAATCAGCCAATATCATATCAACTGATTTATCTGGGATTCCATCCATCAATTCTAAACAATCACCATGGTAAACCCCATTCAAATCCATTAGACTAATTTTTCATTTTCTAATTCAACAACGTCGATTGAATTTACCTTAAATGTATAGAAACCATAGTCAGTTGTCAACCTAATTAATTCATGTTCCTTTGTATTGACATCCCAAACAACATATCCGTGGTCATATGGGTCCTCACCAAAGTCCTGTTGTAACATTGACGATGGTTGTACGATTGGTGTTCCGTGGTAATCCATAACTTGGTGTTTGTGTATATCACCACACATTACCATATCACAACCCTCAAAAATGGATATATCCTGACCATCTTCAAACTCAAAACCAATATTAGTTTTTAATCCAACCAATGGGTCGTGGTAAAGACCAATATAAATTTTATCATCACCGTATTTTTGTTTAGATTCCTCAATCTCAGGTCGTTTAGAACCTTCCATGTGACCATATACACACCACACAACGTTGTTATCTTCATAACACCCAGTATGTTTAAGGAATTTTAATTCGGGGTTGTTTAACGTACTAATAATAGGTGATAAAGCATCCATCCTATCCATGTTGTTTGCTAGGAAATCGTGATTACCCAATATAACAACAGTTTCACAGATATCACAACACTTATTGAATAACCAAGTTACGATATCAATTAATTCAGGTGTCATCTGATTTTTAGAATGAACAATATCACCAGCGATAACAATCCTAACCTCTTCACGTTTTAGATTGTTGTTAGACATATGTTCTTTAACACTTGTAAAGAATTTAACAAATTGTTCCCTGTATTCATCATGTCTTTTATAAAGTCTTATGTGTAAATCAGCACAGTGATACA
>TARA_R110000803_G_scaffold206241_1_pt1 | contig 13672 bp, 23 predicted proteins | sample TARA_R110000803 | Tara Oceans TARA_R110000803 (sample SAMEA4397772) | marine metagenome | biome: Polar Biome; feature: [SRF] surface water layer (ENVO:00010504); material: water (ENVO:00002006), including particulate matter (ENVO:01000060) such as... | depth 5 m | reverse complement strand
TACATTGAAATTTCCACCTAATATGGCAGAAGAATTACCACTATAATTAATATTATTATTTATACCACCTAATATTGCAGAATAATCACCATAAACACCAGTATTTGTACCACCAGTAATAGTAAAATGTGTAAAAGCAGTACTACCACTTGCAATTGACCCTACACCACCACCATGTGAATTATCACCACTTGCAATTGTACCACTACCTTGAGAATATGAATTAGTCCCACTTGCAACTGTACCACTACCTTGAGAATGTGAATTATCCCCACTTGCAACTGTGGTACTACCTTGCGCATGTGAAAAGTCTCCACTAGCAACTGTGGTAGTACCTTGTGCATTTGAACCAATACCACTAGCTATTGTACTTTTATTTTGTGCATGTGATTGGTTACCACTAGCCACAGTTTCACTCCCTTCAGCAAATGATGCTATACCACTTGATAAAGTATTAAGACCAAAAGCAGTTGATATTGCCGTTGTAGCTGATACAGAACTACCAATAGCAAAAGAATAAATACCACTTGCTAAATTAGAACTCCCAAAAGCAATTGATAATAAACCTGATGCGGTAGAACCACTATGTTGTAAATTATCATGCACTGTTATAGGAGAACAACCATATAAATTTGTAATATATAAATCAGTTATACAAGTTGCTGAAGTGTTACCTGTAAATGTACTTCCACTAGAAGAGACTTGCCACTCCGCATCTCCATCTAAACCTACTTGTGTTAGTACATACCCAATAGTCCCTAAAGATGCACCATTTGTAATTGTTATTTTATTTGTTGTTAATCTACCATCTACAGTTGCATCTTCTTTTGAAGATATATAATCTAATGGGCCTTTATAGTCTAAAGTTCCCGCAGAAAAATTTTCTTGTGTTGCCGTTGTAAATCCACTATATAAAGTTGTTGCGGTTGTTGTTGATATATCTGCAACATTAAAAAATGAATATGTTACACTATACCCAGTATATTGTGTACCAATATTATAATCACCTGTCATACCTGTTTGAGTTAAAGTCCAATAAGGTCCAACAATTTGTGTATTTGCACTAAAAATTGTTATAGGTAAAGTTAATCCTGAAGTAGTTCCCGAAAATAAAGGGTTAGTCCATGTTGTTGCACTATAACCACTAAATAACACATTATAGTTAGGTGATAAAATATTTGACACATCAAATAATGTTGTACCAGTATTCCCACTAAAAACTGCATTTTCTGAAGATATAACACCTAAAGATACTGTTGTTGCAGTATTAACACCACTAGGGTATCCACTAAAAGGTATACCCACTTCTATCTTACCATCAAAAGTGGCAGTTTCACCTGTTATAATTTTAGATTGTCTGGCTAAATCTAATAAGGTTGTAAATTTATTTATAGGCATATTTCTATTTTAAAATAAATATTTGATATTCTACTATATTTATATAAAAAAACTTTTATTATGAATAAAAAATTTAAAAAGTCTGATATTAATAAATATTTAAAAAGAAAAAAACTAAAAAAAGGGTTAATAAATGAATTAATAGATACAAATGGTTCATTAATTAAACAAAATAATAATTATAAACAAAGTGTAAATTTTATAAAATCAAAAAAAACTACTGATGATTTTGTTAGAAACTCTACACAAGGTCCAGAGGCATATTTTATATATGGTGGACCATATTATGGTGTAAATTACACATATATTGTTAATGAAGAAGACGATCTTCTTGATGGTGACAATTTAGAAGAAGAAAAAGATGATAATCTTTATAGTGAGGGAAAAGATAATATGAAATCATTAGTAGATGAAATTATTAGAAATAAAAAAAATAATGTAGGTATGGTTAAAAGAAGAAATGAACAAGATATAATGGTAGACAAAGTAGAAATACCTGATATTAGTGAATTAAAAACTGTATATGAGAAACCTATGGTTATTAGAAAATTAAATGTTTTATTGGATATTATTAATAAAGAAAATATTAAAGGTGAAGAATTAACAATCTTATTAAATCATTTATTAGATAATGTTGATATTTATAGTATTAATGATGAAGGAAGAGAATTATTAGGTGATAAAATTAAATATGAAGAAGAACAATAAAGGTGGGAATAGTGATTTACATGGTAAGAAATGGAAATGTCCAAAATATATTATGGATACGATAAAAGATGCGGTGAATAAATATGAAAAAAATGGTAAAAAGAAAAAAACAGAAGGGTATAAGAGAGGGAAGGGTCTTATAGAGGATAATGAGATAGAATACAAACACATGAAACGTATTAAAAACTGGTTTGATAAGTTTGAAGGTACACATAATGATATTGAATATAAACTTAATGGTGGAAAAACTATGCATAATTGGGTTGATTCAACGTTAAATAAGGAGAGGTTGGCATTAGAGGGACCCAAGAAGGTAAAAAGTGAAACTGGTTTGGCAAATCAATTTCTTAAACAACATAATAAAGATAATAATAAAATAAATAAAAATTCTTTGAAAATTAGGATACCTAAAATAAGTAAAGATGTGAGTGGTCAAATATGGAGAGGTAAACCTATTTATGAAGAAATAAAAAGAATGAAAAAATTAATAACTTATAAATCTAAAATATAAAAAATTATGGCAAAGACAAAATTGGAATTATTAGGTGATCATTTTAGAGTTGAAAATGTTATCAAAAACACTTATTTAAATAGTGATGGTAAACAATATGGTGCAACACATAAAAATGCATTATCTGATGGTGATATAAAAGGTAAGGGTACTGGTGGTAACGCAGAAAGTTTAAATTCTGTTAACGGTGGTGGTATCGAAGACATTGAAAAGAGAAATGAATTAATTTCTAAAAATGAATCTAAATATGGTGCGACTATTGGACCTAATGGATATGGACCTAATAAACCATATTTCCCTAATTACATACTTGATAATAATTAATATATTATATGGAACTTTACAATTTGGCAAAGAGTCTTATACTTGAAGTGGCAGGTAGAGGTACTATTATGGATTGTATGATTCGTAGAGAGAGAAAGGATAGAAAAACAGGTGATACTATAAAATATTATAATATTGCAGAAGTTTTTTATGATGATGGTGAAGATCCTGGTGGGAAGGGTAGAAGGTGGATTGAAATATACGGGTATGGTGTTTCAAAGGCAGGGAATGACATAATAAGAGTGTATCAAATCGGTGGTGATACGAAAACAATTAAACCAGGGTGGAAAACATTTAGAAGTGATAGAATGAATGGGTTAAGAAAACTGGCAGGAGAATTTACTACACCAAGACCTTTATTTAGACCTGATGGTGATAAAGATATGGTAAGAATATATAAAATTATAAAATTTGATTAAATTATGAGTACTAAAAATAGATTAACAGAAATTTTAAGTAGGTCTAAGGCGATAATGAATAAGACTGAACATGAATATGGTTCTACATCAAATGGTGGGGAAGTAAATTCTTATAAAGAAAAAGAAATACCTAATTTAAGTGAAAACTACATTAAAAATAATAGTAAAAATGTAACTAGTAGTGTTGCACCTAAAAATGGTCGTTATAGAAATCTTGAGAATTCAAAAATGCCTGATTTTATAAAAAAGGCGATGATAGAAAACCCTATAGACATCCCTGATACACCTTTCCAGGCTTTTGAATTGGAGGATGTGTCTGATTTAGTTAATGAAACACAAAAAAAACCTAAACAAAGTATAAGTGAAAATAAAAATAGAAAAACGATTAACGCAAAACTTATTAGAAAAATAGTTAAAGAAGAAATGGAAGAGGTTGTAAGAGGTGTTATTGAAGAATATTTAGACAAATCTTTAGTTACTGAGGATATACAAATTAAAGTAGGTGGGACAACATTTTCAGGTAAATTAAGACCTTTACCTCAAAAAAGAAGAAAAAAAAACCAACTATAAAGGGATAATTAAATAATAGGTAATACGTTTGATTTCTAAAACTGTAACATTAGTAGGAAGTTATGAAAATAAAAATAACAAAAAAACAATATAATAAACTTTTAAATGAAATGCGGTTTGACAGTAAGTCAACTGGGTTATTTAGTGGTGAAGAGCCTGTACAACTAAAACCAATTAAAAGTGAGAAAGAAAAAAACGATGGTAAGTCTGATAAAGAACATTCAACTTCGCCAATTAAGGTAAAGGGTTATAAATCGAAAAAAAGAAAAAGTAAAAAAAATGAATCAGTAAACATTAATAGAATGTTAATTACTGAAAGTAAAACAATTATTAGTGAAAGTTTAAAGTACCATATAGATAATCAAATTTCTTTAGTTGAAAACATATATAGGTATGGTAGTGAAGGGTATTTTAATTTAATTAATGAGATTAGAAGTCTGTATAGTAATGATAAAGTAGATTTATCTTATATAGATGAAGATTTAATTAAAACAGATATAGGTAAGAAAGTAATCTTTGAGGGTAAGGTTGTTTGGTTAGATATACCAATGAAAGACAATGTGGTGTTAACAGAAGCAAAGTTTAAAGGTAAGACAGTTAAATTAAGTTCACCCAAAAGAAGTTCTTCTGGTGGTAAAGCATATAAAGTTTATGTAAGTGGATGTGTTAAAAAAACAAAAAATAACCCATCGGGAGTTAAACAAATTAGGTTTGGTAGTGGTGGGTTAAAGGCTAAACTTACTCAACCAGATAGAAAAAAAGCATATGATGCTAGACATGGTTGTTCTAAGGGTAAACATAATGATAAATGTATGGCAGGATATTGGTCTTGTAGACTTCCAAGATACGCTAAGAAATTAGGGTTATCTGGTGGTGGTACTTGGTGGTAAAAAAAACATGAAAAAAGTTAGATTAACAGAAAAACATTTAGAGAATTATGAGATGTAAAAATTGTAATTGGAGTTGGGATAATGAAAAGGGTGATACAAATCCTTATTTGTGTCATAAGTGTGGTTATGATTCTTATTTAGATAAGTTTGATATGGATTCTTTAAAAAAATGGGAGGAAGATAATAATTACCCATTTAAAGAATATGTGGAAGAGGGTTACCATGTAAGAACATTCTCAAAAGACATAGACGATATGAAACTTATTTGGCACCGAGATAAGGAAGACAGGTTGGTAGAATCTGTAGATGAAACTGATTGGATGATTCAGATAGATAACGAGATACCAAAGGTGTTGTCAGAAAAAATATTCATACCTAAAGGTGTTTTTCATAGAGTAATAAAGGGAACTGATGATGTAACAGTAAAAGTAAAAAAGTTAAATAGTAAAATAAATCCTTTACCTTAAAAAAGAAGAAAAAAAAACCAACTATAAAAGTATTTATATAGTTGGTAAAATGTTTTATTTAATTGTATTATCTAACTTTTTAAATCAGACACCTTTTTAAAATTTTCCCCCCAATTATTTACAATGAAAATATAGTTATCATAAGTTGATGTGCAACAAACTACGTTAAACCCACCCTTTATTAAAACATTAAAACCTTGTTTTTGTATATCCCCTGTTTTATAACAATAAGGAAAGTACTTTCTTTTGTTTTTATCGTCATTATATCTTTTCTTCTCTTCAATACATATTCTGGCACCTTTATAGTTTGTTGGTCCAATGTATCTCACATTAATATTTCTATAATTTTGAATATCACTTAAATTTTTCATAATTTTTTATTTTAAAAAGTTAGTATTTGGTTTCATTTCTTACTCAGAAGGTAGGTTGTTATTTATTCTATATCACAACCCTCATAATGTTCTTTAAAGATTTTCTTTGCAATTTTTCTGATTTCCTCTTTAGTGGTATTTTCTTCCCAAGTGTATCCAAAGTCAATAATACAAGTCTCACTTAGTTCTATTACGTGTTCATTTTCCATCTCATCATCAATCCAAAGAATAAACTCTAAATGGTCCATGTCGATGTCAATACTCTTTAGATAATGATAAGTTAAATCAGGTCCTTCTAATTCAAAAGGGTTAGGACCAAGTACCATAGGATTTTCAATGTGTCTCATTTTATTAAAATTTAAAAAGTTATATAATTAATTCTGTATTTTTATTAAGTTTATTGATTATTTTTGATGCCACAAGGTCTTTGACTTGAATACACATAGATACCTGCAATTCTATATTCAGAAATTAATCTTTTTAATTCCGTTCTAAACTCTCTAAATGTTTTAAAATCTTTAGGGTTTAATTCATCAACAGTTTCAATTCCGTAATTTGTTTTTAGATTTAAGTATTTCATTTTTTTTATTTTTAAAATTTAAGAAGGAAGTTTTTATCTTTGATTTGTTGTGTCAATATTATTATCAGTCTTGTGATCGGGTTTTGGGTAATTATTTTTATTATATAATTTCCTTAAAAAAATACTGAAATATTTATCGTTTAACAATATTTTTTCTTGTACGGATCTTTTTTTATCTTTTTCATTTTTCATGTTTTTTTATTTTTAAAAATTTATTAATAATTTTTTGATTACTTAACCCTACTTTTAATCCATCTATTCTCTTTCTTTCGTCAGGGTTTAATTCAATAATCTTAGTTTTTATTATTTTTTTCATAATTACATTGGTTTATTATTAACTATTTTTTTCCTTTTGAGTTATATTTTAAGTGTTTTATACTTTTAAAAAACATTTTTCACTTAATAACTTATAACCTCTAATACAAATATATGATATTTTTTTATAAAAAATAATTTTTAGTTAATTATTTTTTATAATCACCTCTAATTTGCCTTCGGATGGCATGTAGTAACCCAACTAAAAAGAATGTTACATAATATAAGACAACAAACCCTATGACTGTACCAATGATTACTCCAAGAACAATTAAAAGTGTTTTCATTTTTCTAATGTATTTTGTTTCTTTAAAAGACTATAAATTGCCTGATCAACCTCATATTTCATATCACTATAGTCCCCTGTGTAGTCAGATGACAGTTGTTCCCTAAGGTCAACTAATGTTTGTAGGATTATCACCTCATGTTCAGTCATTATTTAATTATTGATTGTTTGTTCTATTATTCGTAATCTTTTATTTTGATTTTGTACTACTTCCTCCAAAATATCTAAATTTATTAATTCACCTTTAGAAATCACACCATTTTCTTTTTTAACGGTTAAACCATTAATTAAGTTTAAATTGTGGTTTAACTGTACTTTTAATTTATAAGATTTTTTTATATTTCTAAACATATCACTTATTTTTTATTTTTTTAATGAATAATATTTTTAAATTGTCAATTCGTTTTTCCAATTTTACAAATTGTAAACAAGTTAATAAAATAACTAATACGCAACAATATTGTTGCCTAATAGGTAAATTATGTATATCTAAAAAAAGATAAACTGGTAACCCATAAAATAATATATAAACAAATGTGTCAATTATCATTGTTTTCATAACTATAATTTTGCAATTTCTAAGGTTAGGTCAATTAACTCTTCAAATGTAATGAATGTAATCACTTCAGTTACAAAAGTTTTATCTGCCTCTTCATAATTATCTTCATACTGAGTATAATTACCAATATTAATATTTTTATTTTTTTTATAAACATTAATCATAACACTTGGTTTTAACCAGTTATCATTTTTATCAAATAAGGCGACTTCATAGTCATTAGGGGTTGAACTATATGAACCACCACCTTGAATAATAGAAATATTATAACCATTTGGTAATTTTAAAGTTCCTCTATTTGGTTCTTTAAAAGTGTAATTAGGAACAGTATGTTCTTTACCTTTTTTTAGTAAGTTTTGTATATCTGTATTTACAATGGGTGGAATATCACCTATGTATTGATTGAATACATCATAACTATTATCTAAAAAGAATGAAAATATCACATCATTATCTTGTTTTTGTATTGTAATGTCACATTTCTCTTTTACTTCATTTAATTTTTCAACATCGTATTTTTTTAGTATCGCTATCATAATATTATAAAGTTTTATTAAAAATAAACTAATTATTTATATCAATACAAATATATAAAGTTTTTTTATTAAAAAGAATTTTTAGTTAATATTTAAAAAAATAATTTTAATCTTATATTTAAATAAAAAAAAATTTATGGATAAAATTAAAGTTTTAGTAGTTCCAAGTGACAGAACAGGTGTTTCTTATTTTAGATCAACAATACCACATATAAAATTAGAAGAATATTACCCTTCAGAATTCCACATTGATATTGATTACGAACCAGAATTACATAATGATAGTTTTTTAAGTCAATATGATATAATTCATTATCATAGGACTTTGGGTGATTATGAACAATTGCCTGGGGTATTAGAAAGATGTGATAAATTAGGTATTATAACAATAATGGACATTGACGATCATTGGTCACCTGGACCTGATCACCCTGCGTGGGAAATTATAAAAAAACATGAACTTGACAGGAAAATATTAAACAATATAAAAGTTTCTAGGAATATTATAACTACGACACCTTTTTTTAAAAAAGAGATAAATAGATATAATAAAAATGTTTATATTTTACCAAACGCAATAGACACTAATGAGAAACAATATCAAAGTAATCCAGAAAAAAGTGAAAGAATAAGAATAGGGTGGCTTGGTGGATCATCACATTTAAAAGATTTAGAAATACTTAAAGGTTTAGTTTCTAAATTCAAAAGAGATGGTTTAATAGATAAAATACAATTTGTATTGTGTGGTTATGATATAAGGGGTACTTTAACTATTATAGATAGTAAAACTGGTGAACAAAAACAAAGACCTATTAAACCTATTGAATCTGTATGGTATCAATATGAAAAAATATTTACAGATGATTATAGTGTTCTTAGTGAAGAGTATAAAAAGTTTTTATTAACTTTTGAAAATAAAGAATATGTAGGTGTGGAGAATGAACCTTATAGAAGAGTATGGACAAAACCAATTACTTCATACGCATCCAACTATAACTTATTCGATATATCACTTTCTCCGTTGAAAGAAAGTGATTTTAACAAAGTTAAATCACAACTTAAGGTAATTGAGGCAGGTTTCCATAAGAAGGCCTTAATTGCCCAAAATTTTGGACCGTATCAAATTGATATTAATAATGTTTATGAAAAAGGTGGTGAAATTAATGAAGATGGTAATGGATTTTTAATTGACACTAAAAAGAATCGTAAATTTTGGTACAATCATTTAAAGAAATTGATATTAAATCCGGATTTAATTAAAAAGATGGGTGAAAATCTATATAATACTGTTAATGGGACATATGATATGAAGTCTGTTTGTGGAAATAGAAGAAAACTTTATAAAAAATTAATTTCTAAAAAAAAATCAAAGGAAGTTGATTTTGTAAATTAATTTTTATATTCTTATCTTTATTAATTAATTAAAAAAAATATTATGGTAGAATTAAAAGATAAAGTTTTAAAGAATAAAGAAAAGTTTTTAGAAACTAATGAAAAATATGGCGTATTAAGTGTAGAATTACTAAAATATTTAGGTGAGGATTTATTTACTGCCCCGGCATCTAATATGGAATCTATGTATAACGCAAATCCTGGTGGTTTAGTGGATTACATCCTTACGGTAACTAAATACGGGATTAATTTAAATTCTATTTTACCAACTAAATTACAGGTTGACGTAGAAACTATTATTAAAGTTTGTTTTTTACATCAAATTGGGAAAACGTTTCTTTTTAATTTTTGTACATCAGAGTGGCATAGAAATAATTTAGGTAAAAATTATGAATATAATGAAGAATTGATTTCTATGAGAGTTTCTGAACGTTCTATATACTATTGTATGGATAATAATGTAAAATTAACAGAGGAAGAATATCAGGCGATAATAAATTATGATAAAGGTGATGATGATAAACAATCAAAATGGTATGGGACTATTTTATCTTCTTTATTAAAACAGGCCAATGACTTGGCGATAATAGAATGTAAAAACATAAAAAATGGGTGATTTAGATAAGGAATTGGAGGACATAAAAAACATTGTTAATCAACTTGGTAATTTTAATGATTTATATAATGTAAAAGATTTTGATGTAAACACTTTGTTTAATAAAGAAGAATTTGAACTTAGAATTGATACAAATTTTGTTAATAATTCTAATAATCCTGATCCAGAGTATAAGAAAAAAGGTGATAGTGGTTTTGATTTAAGGGTAAATATCCCAGAACCAATCACTTTAAAATCATTAGAAAGAGTTTTAATACCAACAGGGTTACACTTTGAACTATCACCTAATACGGAATTACAAGTTAGACCTAGAAGTGGTATGGCGTTAAAATATGGTATTACTGTTTTAAACACGCCAGGGACTGTTGATGAAGGATATAGGGGTGAAGTAAAAATTATAGTAGTTAACTTAAGTAATGAAGAATACACTATAGAACCTGGGGAAAGAATCGCCCAAGGGGTTATCCAACATGTTGTAGGACAAAATATTTCAAAATTAATAAAAGTTGAAAAAATATCTGAAACCGAAAGGGGTGAATCAGGTTTTGGGTCAACGGGTAAAAAATAAAAATCATGAATAAAGAACTTGAAACTAATAGAGGAAAAATAAAAGAAGGTTATGAGGTTATAATTGGTAGACTTAAAGACTTGAGTGACAAAATAGAGGGTATTGAAATCACTAGTGATATGAAATTACTGATGAAAATAGATAAAAAATATATTTTAAGTTTAATAAGAGAATATCCTGATAACCAAGAATTAGGTGAACAATTAAGAATATATTACAATAGTTTAATTTATAAAAATGATTAGTGTAGTCTTTTCAACAAGAGAGAATAATGAAAAACATATAGAACACATTAAAAGTACTTGTGGTGTTCACAAGATGGAAGTGATACAATATGTTAACGATGGCGAATACTCATTAACTGAATTATATAATAAGGCATTAACAGAAACCACTAATAATATAGTGGTTTTTTGTCATGATGACATATTGTTTGAAACCAAAAATTGGGGAAGGAAAATTTTAAAACATTTTAAAAGAAACCCTGATTATGGTATAATTGGTATCGCAGGATCTAGAGAATTACCTTCTTCTGGTAAATGGTGGGAAAACCCTTCACATATGTATGGACAAGTTTATCACCAACATGAAGGAAAAAGATGGTTATCAAAATACTCTGATAGGAAACCTGGGTTTATAGATAATGTTGTTTTAGTTGATGGTTTGTTTTTTTGTGTTAATAAAAATACAATTAAAACTAATTTCGATGAAGATGTTAAAGGGTTTCATTTTTATGACGTAGATTTTTGTTTTAGGAATTATAATGAAGGTGTAAAAATTGGTGTTACTTCAGATATTGATGTAACACATTTATCCTATTGGTCAAACAAATGAAAAATGGGAAGAGAATAGAAAAATATTTTCAGAAAAATATAAAGATATTTTACCAATAAAATCAAAAAAAGAATTTGGTAAAAACAATAAAATGAAAGTTTTAATAGGTTGTTTATATTTTAACAATTATACCGGTTCTGAATTACATATTTATGAATTGGCGAAAGAACTAACCAAAAATAATTGTGATGTTCATATTGTTTCACAGTTAGGACCTAAAATGGTTAAACGTATAGAGAAATATGGTGTTAAATGTTTTTCTCTACAAGAACCACCTGGATTTAAATTAGGTGATGGTAAATGGGGATTAAATACTCCAAATGGTGTGATACCATCTGAAAAAGGAAAGTTATATAAGGTTTTAGATATAAAATATGATGTATTACACATTAATCATAAACCAATTGGTGAACATCTATTAAAACTTTACCCTAATATCCCTGCGGTTAATACAGTACATTCTGAAGTTATACCTAATTTAGAAGAACCTGTGATCCATGAAAATGTTAAAAAATATATCGCCATTAGAGAAAGTATTTCTGATTATATATGTGATGGTTGGGATATTCCAATTGATAAGGTAAGTGTTATATTAAACCCCATAGATAGTGAAAGATTTAAAAACTATGGTGTTACAAATAAAGAAATTACATTATTTGTTGGTACTATTGACTATTTAAGAAGAAATACTATTTTTAATTTAGTTGACTACACTAAAGAAAACGATAAAGAATTATGGTTGGTTGGTGAAAATAAATCAAATTACATTAATGAAGTTATTGGTGACCATGTTAAATATTTCCCCCCAACATGGGATGTTGAAAAATATGTGAAACAATGTTCTGAAACCGCCAGTATTCTTATGGGTAGAACAACTATTGAAGGGTGGTTATGTGGTAAACCTGGGTGGATATATGAAATAGATAGTAGTGGTAATATATTAAATAAAGAAAAACATGATGTCCCCTTTGATGTTGATAAATTTAAATCAGAAAATATTACTAATAACATAATAAAAGAATATGAATCTATTATATAAATTATTATGAAAATAAAAAATAAATTTATAATTGTTATACCTTTATATAACGCAAAAGATTTAATTGAACAATGTTTAATGTCAATTTTTACTCAAACCTTTGATGATTTAGGTGTCATTATTAGAGATGATATGTCAATAGATGGGACAGATAAAATAGTTAAAACCCTATTAGGGATTGAAAATGATATGTCAAAAACTAATTTTATGGGTAAAGATGTTTTATATATAAGAAACACTAAAAAATTATATCCAGTTGGCAATACTTATGAAAGTGTTATTAAACATGTGGATAATGACAATGCAATTATTGGTGTTGTAGATGGTGATGATATGTTAAGTGATAGAAAATCCATTGAAAAAATTTATAAAATTTATGAAGATAATCCTAATAAATGGTTAGTATGGTCACAACATAGAAATTCTAATGGTAGTAAAGGTCAATCTAAGTCATTACCATCAGATGAAGTAATATATAATAATAGAAATTATTGGTCAGTTACACATTTTAGAACTTCACATATAAAATTATACTATAAACTAAGTAAAGTTGACTTATTAGATCCTTTCATCGAAGATAGTTATTTTACATTTTCAGGTGATGCGGCATTTTTATACCCTTTTATTGAAATGTGTGGTAATGAACATTCTTATTTTTTAAATGAAACGTTGTATCATTACAATAATGATTTACCAAGTAACGAACATCATAAAAATTTATCTAATGCAATAAAATATGGTAGATATATTAAAGAAAATGGAAAAAAATATTCACAAATAAGGTCATTATGAAAAATCAATTATTTATATTCTCAAAAAACAGGGCATGTCAGTTACACCTATTATTAGAAAGTATAGAGAAAAATTCTAATAACATTTTTGACTCAATTATTGTAATCTACACATTTTCTAATAAAGATTATTTTAATGGTTATCAAAAACTTATTTCTAGGTTTCCTGGTGTTAGTTTTATTGTGGAGGATAATTTCCATACTACTACAATAAATAATATTAATTCTTTGTTTGAGTTTACCACTTTTATGGTAGATGATAATGTTTTTTATAAGAAAATAGATTTAACACAAGAGAAAATATTAAGTGTGTTTGACAATAGAGAGAAACCTATATCATGTTTTTCATTAAGGTTAGGGTTAAATTGCAATTACTCACATCCTGGTAACTTATCATATAAATTAGGTAACCATGAAAAAATAGGTAATTTTAACTATGTTAATATTAGAGAACAGAAAGGTGATTTCGCATATCCATTATCCGTTGATGGTCATATA
>TARA_R110000803_G_scaffold108490_1_pt1 | contig 13682 bp, 7 predicted proteins | sample TARA_R110000803 | Tara Oceans TARA_R110000803 (sample SAMEA4397772) | marine metagenome | biome: Polar Biome; feature: [SRF] surface water layer (ENVO:00010504); material: water (ENVO:00002006), including particulate matter (ENVO:01000060) such as... | depth 5 m | reverse complement strand
AGGTTAATAATTGGATCAGTTGCTAAATTACTATCTTGATCGATATAGCTAACTTGGTAAATGTTCTGCTTAACATCTGGATCAGCAGTAAAACATACTGTTACCCCTGGAGTTAAATTAACTCCATCTGAAAAATATCCATTTTTTCCATTAACATTGCTAAACGCATCTGTTTCTTCTGTGTCGACTATACTAACAGGAGTTTGGCTAGTGATTCCCATGTTAAAGAGTCGCAAGCCAGCATCAAATTCAATAATAGGACGCTTTGCTCTAGAAGTATCGTCGATTACTAGAGTAAAGTTATTGTAAGCTGCTGTAGCCGCAAGTACAGAGCGGTGGAACCACCTGTTTCCGCGGCTCCAAGCATTGTTGTCCAAACATGCTCGATTAATAATAATATAGTCTTGTACAGTAGGACTATTTAATGAAGCTTCAAATCCGCCAACATCAAAGTTCTCTGAATCATAAGGTTCGTTTTCAGTTACAGCATATGTCTCAGGGGTAGTTAAATCAGTTTCCCTAATTAACTTGATACTAGTACCAACCCCCTCTACGTAAAAAACAGTATTTTGAAAAGTATCTGGGGTAACACTATTATCAAATTCAACTTTAAGTCCATTTGTAAATGCTACGCCATTAGGGCTAGTATATGTTTCTCTGCCTATAACGTCCTGCTCAATATCAATACTTGCACTATCACCTTGATCAACAAGGATAATTTTACCAAATCTATTTGCATCTTTTCCGTCTTGATAAAAGAACACATCTTGACTAGCAGTAATAGGTGGGATTAACTCAAGTTGTCCAGTTGCATTTTTCCAAAGTTGCTTGTTAGCATAAACATTACCTTGTTTAACTCTTACTTTGTTGCCAGCTGTAATATCTTTAAGATATGATAATTCAATAATACCATCACTAACTGTAATATTAAAGACGTGGTATCTTTGAGCAAATGATACTTCTGAATTAGTAGTAGCATCGTAGGTTCCGTCACTGCCTTCAGTTTCCCCACTGTCATAGTCGTGTCTGTCATACAGGCCGCCAGCAATCCAATCTGTCTCGACTAAACTTTGGTTAGCAAAAACCAGTGTCTTTCCATCAAGTTCAGTTAATCCGTCGATACCGGTTGCATGGTCTTGTAGGAAAACACTTAGTAACTTATTGTGTATATCGTTATATGATAAGTCTGTTGCAAGATCAACATCTGCGTCAACAGTCATACTTGTAAAAATATCCTGGGCGTCTTTGTAAGGGACACGCCAAGTAATAGTTCCGTCATCTTCACCGTTGTTAACTGTGCCAACAACATCCCTAGTACTAATGTTCTTCTGAGAAGAACTTAGTCCAGTAACGCCTATCTCTGTCTGTATCCAAAAGGGAACACCATCTTGATCGACTTTAAAAGTATATTCTCCACCACGGGCTAGATATAGTACTGGGTTAGGGGTAGTAGTAGCATCATCAAACCTATAGTTTAATCCTCCAGTATCAACTGATAAAGTTCTTTCATCAAATGGACCTTCGTCATAACCAACTGTGTCGTATTCAATTTGTGCATATGTTGTTCCTTCTCTAAGTACAGTAAAGTCTTGAGTTGTATCAATAGTACCTGCAAGAACTTGCACACTGTCCGGTCCACCTGGCAACCAAAAATATTCACCATAATTAATTAACTTATCTAAGTCAACATATCCACTCCAGTTGTAATACTGTTGTCTATAAAGATTATCTTGGTTTTCTGTTGGTCCGTTGTTATACCTAATAGTATTTAAAGCATCGTTAATACTACTAACACTCTGGACTGTACCGCTAGCGTCTTCGTAAACTACCCCAGGCTCAAGTTGGTAATTTTGTCTAAAAGCTGAGGTTTCAACTAGATAGTTGTCTCCCTTCTGAAAATTCTCAGCACTCTTCCTGCCAATAAATCCATTAACTCTTATTTTGTTATCTTCACTAATTAATTGGTCAAGGGTAGCATTTAAAAATTTCTTGTTTTTACTAGTGCGAAATACTTCAGGTAATAACTGTTGTGTTTTTCTTATTGCCATTAGTAACCATACCCTCCGGAACTTGATCCACTACTTGAACTGCTAGATGAGCTTGAGCTACTTGACGAACTTGCACTACTTGCACTACTTGCAGTGCCTGTTGATGCAGTTGTAGTATTTGTTGTTGTCTCTAATGCTGTAGAACTTCCAGTGCTACTAACACTTTCAATGGTTGTAATGCCACTGGTAGTATTTACAACATTTCCAGATGCTTGTAATTGCGCAGCGGTAATAACATCAATTATATCAACATCGTTAACTGTTGCTGCACTAATAAAAATTTCATCTCTGTTACTAGCAATCTGATACAAACTACCAAATCCGCTGGTGCTAGACTTAGGAACAATTATTACACTAAGAACATTAGGAGTTAATGCATTATGCAAATACGCACCGAGTTCACTGAAGTAGAATGTGTCGCCAAAGTCCCAGTTTGATATTGCAAAGTAGTTATTGGTTTCTTCAACAATACGTGCTTTAATTTCATTGTCACTTACTAGTGTTGCAGTATTTTTTACTACTTTAAATGTTGCTTGTAATTCTGCATCCGCCTTATCACCAAATAATGGTCGATATCTGATACTATTGAATACCATGGCGTCACTAACACTCTTATAGTTTTCTAGATCGCCATAAGCATCTCTTAGTTCGCTAGTGCTTGGCTTAGATGGCTTGGTTACTGTGCCTGTTAAATCAGTAATCCAGTTTCTATAGTCAGTGTCATAAACTTTTGTTAACAAGAACAAGTCAATAATATTGCTTGGGCTCGGGTCAATGCGTCTGTCATTGGGACTATTGTGTGTATATTGGAACAACAGATTATCTCTGCCAGTTTTAGTTATGTAATCTGTTGTCTGTGTTATTGTTTTTACGTTAACACTGTTAACTGACAAGATATAGAAACTACCAGTACTAGACGCATAAAATATCTGACCGTTACTGAAAGTGTCCTTGACTGCGGTAATACCAGTTAACGATGTATATCCGCTTTCAACTTTAGTTCGTTCTACTGGCTCAAATCTAGTATATCCGCTGTTATCTAAATATGTCTTATAAAAAACAACTTTAGTTGATGTATCAGGTGCTACTACCACATCAAATACATCAGGGTCATCAATGACTCCGTCACTGTCTTGATCTGGGAACGTTACTTTAATACGCTCTGTTAAAATATATCCATCGTCTTCAATTACAGTGCTATCAACATTCATAATGTAATCTTGTCCAAATGCTGTATTGGAATCAGGCAGGCTGTTAACTTTAAGCATAACAATCTTATCTTTAATAGTTTTTCCTGTTCTTGGATCAAAGATTTTTAAGTCTTTGTCAAAGTAAAAACGTGTTTCAAGGAAACTTTCAAATATATACTCTAAACTTCTGTGCTTAACTGTAGTTGTTTCGCCATCGTTAGTAAACAAGAACAACCAACTAGCGTCTTGATTAGTTCCAGTTGTATCACCAGCATACTGTAAACTAAATGTAGTGCTTTGGTTAAGGTTAACACCTGAAATAATAACCCATGCCTGTGTGTCTATATCATATCTAATACCAAATGTTTTGTAGTTGCTAATATTATCAATGAGTGTCTGTCTAATAGTACTTGTAAAACTAGTATTCCAAGGATAGATAATCTCGTCTAACTTAGCAGTATTTGGGATAACCTCAGTAAGTGTTACTGGGCCAACTCCGCTGTCTAGATTTCCTGCTCCTAGGTTAGCTCCGTCATTAACAACATTACTGCAACTAGCCCAGATGTAACTTTTAGTGTTAAGCGAACCAACTGTACCAAGTACTAAATTATTGTTTACATCAAAAACATAACCTGATGGTGCAGAGAACTTAGCAAGAGTTCCTTCTTTAAAGTATTTTAAGTCACTACTAGTAAAACTTGCTACAGACTGTGGATTTAAAGTAGCATTTTTAAGATATCCAGTACAAACTCCTGTACCAATAGTTGTTTGATTCCAAGTAATACTTAGACTACTTACATCAATGTTCTCGTAATTTTTTAGGAAGTAGTGATACATTGGGTTTGCTTGCATCACACTCTCGACTCTTGTTGCTAACGTGTTGCTAATATCACTGTCAGTAATAAAAGTAAAACTAAACGTTGGTATGGTATCTTCTTTGTAGAAGATACCGTCCTCTGCAAAGATATTAGTTGAACTATACTTTCCAGTAGTGTCCCTAACATCCAAGTAACGGCTAACACCACTACTAGTTCTGTTAACAGCTTTACTTTTAATAATATTGTTATAACTTGTAAACGGATAAATTTGATAGTCTTCGCCAGTAACCATACGATCCTGTGTATAGTATTGCTGTTGTGCCCTAGCCTTAACATCGTTTAAGTTTTCTCTTGCACTAGCGTTTGCTACAGTCTGTTTTAGACTCATGTTAACTGATAGTGTTTCAATTTGTGAACTGTGACTTACGTATGGAATACTTAACGTAACAGCGTTCATGTCTTCTGGACTAATTTTATATGTAAACCCGTTGCCTACACGGAAGTAAACTCTAAAGTTTCCTTTAGGGATGTTTGAAAATACTCCGTCGCCAAATACAAGGCTAATTCTATCTGCACTTCGGCTTTGGACGCTGTACAGTGTTTTGATGTCTTTGTTAAGACTATTAAAGATAGCATTGTTTCCAGTAATAGCAGGAATTTTAGCCCAGAGAGTTTTTTCTGTGCCGTTGCTGTCCAGTTCATATAACCACACATCGTTATTGTCAACGCCGTTAACATCTATTTCAACAACACGGTTTGGCAACGCTTCATCAACATTAAAATCCAGTGTCTGTAACGTGCCTTGTTTAAAGTAAAAGAAGAATCCAGTGTTAACACTGTTAAATCCGCGTGTGTCGTTTCTATAGATTGTATTGATAGTACTACCCGGTTTAGGTGCAATTTCATACAAATAATCTGTGCCACTAAAAGTTCCGTTAACAATTTCAAAAGGAAACTCCTGTGCGCTTACATCGTTTCTAAAGTCGTAAACTGGAATAGAGTTAGGAACTGTACTAATATTATATTCTTGTATTTGTATCCCGCCTACAGTAGTTTTAAGAGCAGGATTACCAAATCGCTGTGTCTTAACCATGCTAGCGTTCATAATGGTAGTAAACTGTTCTAGGAAGTCTGGATTTGTTTCATCGCCCCAAAAAATCTCTGTATTTTCAAGATTATTACTGTTACTATCTAGAATAATTTCAGTTGTAGATACACTATCAATTTTAAGCAGTCCTCGTGAAATCTGACTACGTTTAGGGAAGTAGTTAAGCATTTTAGCAAGACGGAGAATACTATCTCTACGCTCTGCTGTTTCAAGGAAGTTTTCTCTAGCGTTTAAGTCTGTTCTAAAACTCAAACTCTGTGCAACATAAGCAATCATATCAATGAGTGCTACGTACTCACTAGACTCAATGTAATCATTAAAATCTTCTGGATAGTAGTTGCGCAAATAGTCAACCATGCTTTTACGGATAGTCTGGAAATCATAGCTCTGGAAGTCAATTTCCTTAAATGACTCGTAAACTTTTGTCCAGTCTTCAGTGGCAAAGAGATTGCTTGATCGTGTTGTATTGGCCATAGATTCACCTTCCTATAATCGTATTTATTGCTGTAATAAACTACTACTATTAAAGGCTAGCTTACTGTGCCGTCTTGTCTGTTAAAATTAATAATTAAACTTTCACTTTGATTAGATTGTACGTATAATAAGTTTATTTGTGCTTGGAGTCCGTTTTCGTACTCTTCGATAACAAGTTGTTGTAAAGAAACACGGGGATCTTGTGCAATAGTTGATGTAACTTCCTCAAGAAGCAAGTTTTTTACCTCTTCTGTTAATGGTTCCATAACTAAATCTAATACTCCGCTACCATATCCTGGCACTCCAACTTTTTCACCTTTGCGTATAGCAAAAGCATTTAACAAATCACGTTTAACTAACTCTGAGTCTACTACTTTAGTAGATGAAAAATTTCCTTGTAGTGTGCTAAAACCTCTATACATAGTCATTGCTGTTCCTCCTTACCACGAATTATCTAATTCTTCTTGATAATTATTGTCATACCAGTTATTTGTGTATCCCAAATTATCTCTAGTGCCTACCATGCTAGCAGCAGATACTCCTTTTTGGTACCATGATGTTAATTCTTTAATCATACCATCAGCACTAGCTATATTTACTGTTCCAATAATTGGTTTGGGGTCAATAGTTCTACCTTCTCGAAAGTCGCCTGCAACTTCTGCATTAGTAGCACGGGTAACCATAACCATTCCAGCAATATCTTCTTCAGCATCATCATCTTGAATAGCGCCAGATAATACTGCATTTTGATAATCATCAACAATATCTGTTAAAAATATATCTTCTTGAATATTGCCAGCACCAAGAAAAGACTGTAACCCATCAATACCTAGTTTGTTAGTCCACATTCTTGGATTATCAAGTTCTCCGTTAAAAAACGTTTCTGGTCTAACAAATCCATTGTTAACTAGCGATATTGTATCTGCACCGTATTTCCCAACTGCTTTAGTTATTGGATCAACAAACGATAATAATCCTCCAGACCCTACTTTTTCTACAGTGGCCGCTGCTAAATTTTTAATTACACCACTGGACAATTTTTCTACATTAATATTAACATCGAGCTGTTTTAAGATAGATGCTGGAGAAACGCTTTCTTTATTTGTTAATGCTTTAATTAGCGAAAGTCCAGAGCTAGGTGTTTTAACTGATTGTTTTAATTTGTCAAGAATAACAGTTCCACTTGTAGGTATATTGCCAACTTGGACAGAGCGTAATACTGATTCCTGGGTAGTGGTTTTATGATCAGCGAAAGGCTCATGAGTTGGCACACGGTCTACTGTAGTTTGAAGTGTTGCAGTAGCTTCCCAAAATCCTTTTCCATTGCGGGTAGTGTCTGGCTTAGTACTTTTAATTGCGGCTTTTTGCTTGGCGGCTCCGCCAGCAAATCCGTTTAACGATATACAACCAGCCTGAAGACCCATGTCTCCACCTGCTTTAATTCCTACTTTAGATCCATCTATATTTAAAGCTGAGCCACTCTTAATATCAATGCTCTTAGCTCCAAACATCTGTGCTTGTCCGTCACTGTACATGTGAGCTAACATACCGCCTTCTAATTGCAGTGTCCTTCCGGCTACTATTTGAATATTGTTCCCGGCATGCATCTTAATACTAGAGTCAGCATGCATATTAATATTTCTACTTCTTAGGTTAATGTTAGATCTACTATAAATGTCAAGTTGTCCTTCAGCATCCATTTGCACCCAGGATGTTCCCTTGCTGTTTCCAATATAAATTATATCTTCTGTGTCATGCAGTAATATCTGGTGTCCAGCAGCAGTTTTAAATCTTATTAAGTTGTTGTTACCCTCAATATCACCATCGTCCATTACAAGACTGTGGCCGTGTTTCCTTGCCACTCTTCCTTCAACTGCATCTGCGTCAGATTTAGATAAGTCAGCATTGTTTTTTAACTTACTGATAAGACTAGTATTATCTTTAAGATCACGCCCAGTTTTGTCAACACGTCGTCCTTTAGTTGTAATACCAAACAATTCACTTGGTGATTCGCGCATATAGTTACTGCTGGTTAGTCCACGAATCTCGTCTTGATCTATACCCTGTGTTTTTAGTATGCTGTGTGTATAAAAGTCAAACGCTCTCTTAGGCTTTAAATAATTTTCGTTACCGGGTTTGTCTGTTTTGAAATCGATGTCGTTAAACTCGCCGCCTGGTGCTTTAGTTCCTCTAATCTGTCCTGGTTGTGTAGTAATATTTTCAGTAAACGCAGGCTCTGGTAAACTTTGCATTATATAGGTATCAGGAGCGCAAGCAAACCAAAACCCATCCTGGTTTCTACCTTCTGGAAAGAAGCATAACACTTTAGTTCCTATATCAGGACACGGGTAAACCATACCAGAGGTGTTCTTTGTTACGAGAGTATTATCACCAGACCCTTGAACTTCTGTTCTGCTATAGAAAGGAGTGCAATATCTTACTTGGCGCCACTGTGACCGGCCCTTGGGTCCACTAGCAGTTCCATCATCAAAAGTAGGAACCAATACACTTAGGTTTCCCATGCTTGCAGGGTGAGAATTAACCTTAACTATACCAATAACAATACCTTTCTCTTCCCTGACCCCTTTAATGTCTTGGGTTTTAAAGTCAACATCACCACCTTTAGATGAACTTGCAAAATCTTTAGCTGTTGCCATTACTATTCCTCAAATATATCTGCTGTATCATTGTTGTTAATAATTCTGCCGTCGTCTTGAATTTGTCTAAATGAATCAATTTCTTCACCTATACCTTCTTCAAATCTACCCTGATCTATTTCATCAGCCAATCTTTGTATTCTACCTGCCTGCATTCCAGTAACCAAACTCTCGCCTACTGAAGATAACAGGGAAGATCCCTGGCTAATTAATGCTTCAAAAGGATTTTTACCAGACACTACACTTAAAAATAAAGACTCGGATAAATTTTCAATAAAAGATCTTCTTGTGTTGTCTTCTGTAATTTTAATGCTTTCTACGCTTCTGCCTATCTTTCCATTAATCGGTTGCATTTTTTCTCTTATTGCATCTACTCTTTGAGTAAACATTCCACCACTAAAGGACGATTCAGTTGAAATAACACGGTAAACACCACTAAACTCACTAGTAGTATACGTTCCTTTGCTGTAAGGGTCAACAAGTCCAGTGAGTTCGTCATAGTCTGACGGTGTCTTTAAATTTAATTGGATGTAGGGCGGGGTTAAGTCATAGTTAATAGTACCATCATCTAAAAACGGTTTATTATGCGCTTTATTACGATTTCCTTGTGGTTGATGGAATGCATCACCAACTGGCAAGAAAGAAGGGTCACCTAGAATAGCTAAGTTAATTTGAATCATATCAGCACCATCGTACATTAAGTTACTCATTAAATCCTTGCTTCGTTTCTTTGTAACAGTTGTGTCATTAATAATTCCTTGCCCTTGCTTGCTCTGTGGAACAGACTTGCTCATGGGAGCTAGGTTAGATTTGTCTTTGTCTCCTTCAGGAATACCAGTACCTATAGTGTGTGCTTGGTAGTAAGCTGCATCAAATTGCAGGATTAAATCGGTAATCTCGGTATTTAACCCACTAAAGATATAGTCGTACATCTTGTGTACACCTATGCCTTTGGGTTTAGTCTTTGGCGCCCAGGGAAAATCACTGTAATACATTCCGTGAACCATCAAGGTCCACTTTACATGAAATTTATATCTTCCCTGTTTCTTATCCCAGCCAATATAATCAACAATTTGTGGTACAACTTTAAACCATTTAATAGTTTTGTTTTCTGACGTCTGTCTTCCTGTCGGCTGTTGGAAATCATTATCAATGCCGTTAGCCGCGTCGATATTACTGTCAATATATTCACTTGCTACAACAATATAATTTATTAAAGATACTACATTTGTTCCAGCATTTATTTTAAATAAGTTAGTCGTTGAATCTAAGTTAACTTGTCCTTTAATCCCAGCCGCTGCTTGCTTGTATACTTTGTTAGTCTTTTGTGGAGTATTAAGAGCATCAAATTTTGCACCAACTAACTTAGCGTTATTAATTTCTGGAGCAATTTCAAAACTCCACTTTTCAGCAATCTCTGCACTTGGTTGTTGCGTTTTGCCATCTTTGTCAGTAGTTGGTTTTGTTTGATTTACAAAGAATCGGTTTACTGCATCAGTTAAAGTTGCTGCTGATTCTCCTAGAGTTGTTTTTTTAATTGTAGTGCCTTCGTCTTCAGCAAGCTCTTCATCATATATTGTTTCTGTTTCATAGTTAACTTGTTGGGCGGTGCCACCAAAAATATCATTCACTGTGCCTGCACTGACTTGTATATTGATAGGAATAGTACTAGTCATCGAACTAAACACATCTTGATGGAAAGGAATTGCGTTTATTTTATAAATTGTTCCAGAGCTTTCAAGTTTAAATTTTAAATCTGTTATTCTTATAGGGATATACTTAGGTTTAATAGCTCCGACTACCTCCTCGCCAGTATCGTCGTACCCTTTAAAGGTAATCTCTAACAAGTACGGAGTTCTAATATAGTTTTCCTCTTCTTGAAGAGAATTTTTTGCTTCTGTTTTTAACCGTTCAATAAGTGTTATCCCCATTGGTTCAGTAATATCAAAACTAATACTAACAGCATTTGTATTAGTAGTTCTAGTATTAGGGCTAATTCCAAGGTTAGTCATTTGTAGGTTATCAATAAAAAAATCTATATCAAAATTCTCGCCGCCATCGGAACTAACACCGCCACTTCTCATAATTAGTCGTTTGGGAATCTGGGCTACGCTTTTGGGTGCTTTCATTAACTTTACATACTCTGCAGGTTGCAGCATATAGAGCGCAATATTGTATGTATGAGAGGCATAATCACTAAGTTGGTTTGGCAGTGGATCAATACTAATCGAATCAAAATTTGGACTTAATCCATCGGCGGCGCTGTTATTCCTAGCATTAGCAGCCATAGCTGATCCGCCAGCAGACATAATATTTTCAGAATTTGTTGGTGCAGCAACTTGCCCGTCCGTTACGGGTGCCCTAAAGTCTTCTGGTTCTGGGCCGTCCATTCCTGCGGAGAAAACTCCGCCAGTATCTGATCTTGGAGGTTCTGGGCCGTCCATTCCTGCGTAGAAAACTCCGCTGGTTGCTTGATAGTTTAAAACTCCGCTGTTGACGGAGTTTGGCCCTGCTTGTTGATCAATACGGCGGCGTTCTGTTGCAGTTAAGGAAGTATTAGTAACCCCTGCAGCTGGCGTGGCTGGAGATGTGAAGATATCAGGATCTGCAGGTGTAGGGTTGTTTGTTATCCCTAATTTTTGTCTAGGAGTTCTATTGTGAGATTGCAACAACCCGTTTTCATCTTCAAAATAAGTGCCAGATTGGGCCACAACTTGTTCATATACGTCTGGCGGGATGTCACTAACTGGCTTACCAATATATTGGCTAGGAAATCGGCGTGCCATATTAGATTCCTAGTACTGTAGAGAGTGTCGCCTGTTTAGGAATATAGATTTTTTTACCTACACGAAAATCCCATATTGAATCTTCAATAGCGTTGGGGTTTCTAACCGCAAAAACCCACCACAGTCCTTCATTATTGTACAAATCATATGCCAAGAGATCAGGCCTATACTCATATGTTGCATTGATAGTAAACAGAACATCATCAGCATGACTTGGAATAGGTCTGGGTTCATAAATGTCTAAATAATCTCCCTGCATTCTTGTCTGTGCATATGGGCTATCTTGTCTGTATTCTGCGGCCATTATGGCATGCCTCCTCTGCCGTTTGCTTTACCAATTAAATCACCTTTAGCATATTTTTTAAGGCTAAATCTAGCTTGTGCAGATCTGCTGATAACTGGCAACAAGGTAACGTTTATGTTAATTAGACTAGGAACCCTAGTTGTTGCATCAATGCCCCCGCCGCCTGATGCAACACGAGCATTAATGTAATCAATCTGTCCTTCAAAATCTTGACTAGTATTTGCAATTACTACTGGAACGCTGTTAAACATATGAGGACCGTGAGCACTGAATCGCAACACAGGCGGGGGTGTCCCGCGATTTGTGTCTTGACCAAAGAAACTCTTGGTGGCACTTTTTAAGAAATGCAATACGCTTAGTAAGTAGGCAGCTTCTGTCGGAGTATTAGCAGTAAATTGTCCAACGCAGGTTATCTGTTCTACAGTGCTTTGACCATAACTTTGACTTTGATAGTTATTATGAATAGTTTGGTTCCCTGTATATGCGGCACTATATGAAACGTTTATGTTAGGAGTATAAGGCCACACTATCCCATCAGTTGCAATAAGAGGACGCAACAAACTATTACCTGGATCTCTATATAAGATAGACCCGCTTTGTGGACTTAATGCTAGTCGTGCGCGGGTATCAACATTACTACCAAATCTTGAAGTTGCAATTATACCATCAACATTCCTGCTATTTTCGCCTCCAGGATTTAATTGACTATTAATTAACCGGTTAGCTTGCGCACCAAGAAAACTTTTTGCTAGCTTAGATACTGCTCCGTCGCCAGGAATAGCTTTATTAAGCCCTTGCTCAACTAACCCACCCACGCCAAAGTTTGATCCTGTTGCGTTGGTAGTGACTGCTTTAATAACATTATTAAAATTAAAAGCCATATATTACATTCCTAGATTGCTATTTGTATTTATTGGCTATATAATAGTAGCATATATTAAAGGAGTCAGTATGAGAAAGCGTAAATATCTTAGTAATCGAGACATACTATCAGAGATTCACAAGAGCAAAACAAAATATTGCAGTTATCTTGATGAAAGTCATAACCAATTTGATATTATTTTGCCCAATATTGAACGCATTAATATTAGAACTGTCGCACAGGCTAAACGAAATCGTGCAGACCGTATTGCTAGAAACAATTATGAGGAAACTTATATGAGTGGCAATACGTCAGTAAAACAAGCTGAATTTTTAATTGATTGGAAAAAAGTGCCAAAAACAGACTTGATCTTTAGAATTATGACGTTTGATCATGTTCCATTGCAACCAGGCAGGAAGAAAACACCTAAAACAGTTGCAGACCATCATACACAATGCAATTTTCCTCCGTTTCAGCACTGGAAGTTTGACGAGAACGATGAATTAATTTGTGTAGGCAAAAGTCACTGGGAGGGTGGATTGCAAAACGGGAATTTTAGTAAAACACATGGCTCTATGACAGATAAACTTGCCATGATGTTTATAAAACTAGTTGAACGATATGCAAGTCGAAGTAACTGGCGTGGATACACTTATAACGACGAAATGCAGGGAGCAGGATTGCTTCAACTAAGTCGAATTGGGTTACAGTTTGACGAAAGCAAGAGTGATAATCCGTTTGCTTACTATACTGCGGCTGTCACTAATAGTTTTACTAGGGTATTAAACCTTGAGAAAAAAGGCCAGCGTATTCGTGATGATATTCTAGAACACAATGGATTAAATCCAAGTTACACCAGACAGAGCGAAAATCAAGATAAGATGAAAGCTCTAGCAGACTTGGATAAATTATCTCCTCCTAAAGTAACTACAGTTGAAGTAAAACAAAAAACATGAACTTATTTAAAAAAGCGATATTCTTTACAGATATTCACTTTGGATTAAAATCAAATAGCCGCACACACAACCAAGATTGTTTAGATTTTGTAGAATTTGTTATTAAAACTGGCAAAGCGCAAAACTGTGAAACTTGTGTGTTTTTGGGCGATTGGCATAATAATCGTGCTAGCCTTCAGATTGGCACACTAAACTATAGTGTACAAGCTATTGATAAACTTAGTGCGGCGTTTGATCAAATCATCTTTATACCTGGTAACCACGACGAGCATTACCGTGACACTCGAGAGATGAACAGTGTTGTCTGGGCAAAGAAGTATGAAAACCTTAGACTGTTTGACGAGATTACAACTGTTGATGATGTTTGCATTACACCCTGGCTAGTTGGCGACGAGCATAAAAAGATCAAGAAGGTCGAAGCCAAATATATGTTTGGACACTTTGAACTTCCTAGTTTCTATATGAACGCCATGGTGCAA
>TARA_R110000803_G_scaffold15315_2_pt1 | contig 13686 bp, 17 predicted proteins | sample TARA_R110000803 | Tara Oceans TARA_R110000803 (sample SAMEA4397772) | marine metagenome | biome: Polar Biome; feature: [SRF] surface water layer (ENVO:00010504); material: water (ENVO:00002006), including particulate matter (ENVO:01000060) such as... | depth 5 m | reverse complement strand
CTAATGTATATATTACATTATCGGCTATTTTAAGAAGTGATAATAGAATAATATATGGCGGGTTATATGATTATAATACCGGTGCTTGGATTGCGAATACGAGAACTCGTTTCTGCTATAATGATGAGAACGACCAGGATTTTGGGATGATTCACTGGTTTATGACTGGATTAACAGCCGGAACTACTTATTATATATCTCCTTATTTTAGAGGCAATTCTTATCCGATTTATATAATCGGGGGCAGCACTCTTGTCGACGGCAATGCTCCTATTGTAATGAGGATTTATGATGGTGGAAATAATGTTACTATTTATTAGATTCTTACATAAACTAAAATATTGTTACATTATCTAAAAAAATATCTAAATATAAGTAAAACAATGGAAGAGATAGATAACGAATTAGAAACTAAATCAATTGAAAGGGATGAAGTGAATATTGAAGTAGTTGATGAAGGAGATTTTGATAAAGAACCAGAACCTTCTATAGTTCCTAAAAAATCTAAAAAGGTACGAAGTGCTGCACAAATTGCTGCCTTTGAAAAAGCCAAAATTAAAAGACAAGAAAATATAAAATTAAAAAAAGAGCAAAAAGCCCAAGAAAAAGAAAATAAAAAAAATCTTAAACTTAAATTTAAAGAAGAATTAAATTCTCCAAAAGCAATTGAACCTAGATCCAAAACACCTCCATTAGTCAGACCAAAATCCAGTGTACAAAAAGAACCGATTCAGTCCTCTAATCCAAGAGAACAAGTAATACAAAATCATTATTATTATTATGGAGTTCCACCACCTCAACAAGAAATTCATTATAATAAATCTGATAAAAAAAAGAAGAAAAAGAAACCCATCGTGCAATCAAGTAGTAGTGAAGAAGAAGAAGAAGAAGAACACCCAGTATTCAGTCCACCTCCGCGTGCTCCATCACCATCCCATGAGCCGCAGTCTTATAAAGAACTTCAAAATTATCAAGAACCACAACAAGTACAGCAAACAAGACCTAAGCCTACATTAAAATTCGCATACGCATAAAAGTTAAGGAATTATTGATAAGTAATTACAGAAAATAATATATTAATTATATTATATGACTAAAATAGAAGAAAGAGAGTTTGAAAAAAAAATAGTTGTTAGTGGTCAAAAATTTAGTTGCGATGATGTAGATTGTAGTATTCCGAAGCCACTACCTCAAAAAGGAGGATTTGCTATGCTTTTATGTGGCAGACCAGGATTTGGTAAGACTTCTTTAATATTATCACTCGTAGCACGGCAAGGAAAAGCATTCAACAAAAAATTCGATAGAGTGTTCGTATTTAGTCCAAGCATGATTACTATGGAGGATGACCCTTTTGAGTTAATTCCAGAAGAGCAGAAGTTTGAAGAAGCAACATTAGAAACTATTGATGAAGTATTAGAAACCATAAAAGATAGTGGAGAAAAAGTATTAATTATATTTGATGATGTAATTTGTGATATTAAAGGTAAGGGTAAAGCAGCAGTAGAGAATAAATTACAAAAGATATTTTTTAATCGTAGACACTTATGCGGTTATGGTGGTTCTTGTAGTATTATGGCAACTAGTCAGACCTACAATAAAATTGATGCTAAATTAAGAAAAACTTGCAGTCACCTCGTATTGTATAAACCACAGAAGCGTGAAGTAGAGAATGTGTATGATGATATGATACAAATACCTAAAAAAGAATTTACTGATGTCTTAAATTATATTTATGATAAAAAACATAATTTCGCATATATAGATTCAACTCAACCAGATAATAGAATGATACACAAAAATTTTAATCAATTAATTATTAGTAGTCCTAATATACAGACTGATTTTTCTATGGATTAATTTCTGGTTCTGGTTCTGAGCTTAATTGCTCTTTTTTTTTATCAACAAGTTTATTTCCGTTATCTTTATTTTCTTTATTATCATCATCATCAGAAAAATCTAATGGTTCTCTTATACATTCTATAATACCACAACATAATTTAATATTTTTACACCTACTCTTAAATATCACTAATAAAGTACTTCCTACAGCTGCGGCACAAATAGTAATAAAATTACTGTAATCATTAGGGGTCCATAAATCAAATCCAGTTAATTGTTCATTACTCTCGCTCATTATCTTATATATTATATTTTAATTTATTTTTTCAGATTCTTCCTCAATAGATTCATCATCAATAATCTCTTTTAAATCTTTAACTGGAATCATGTAATGTTGGATACAATTCGTTCCTGTAAATCTCACTTTAAATTCTTGGTCTTCTTTTAATTCCATCTCATAAATTTTATCAGTAAATACAAAAACAAAAAAGACTCTAAAACCATCATCTATTCTACATAAACCTTCATTAACTTTTGAAGCAGTTATTATAGTGTCCTCGTATTGAGTTGATTTAATCCTTCTACCTTTTATTTCTACAATTTTTTTTGCTTCATCATCTTTAAAATCTAAAATATCATAAATATCATTATCATTCCTTTTAAAATTACACTCAAAATATTTATTTATTTTAGGTAATGTGTCGTCTTCTATTTGTCTACCTAAATCCCACAGTTTTTTATTGAATTCAAAAGGCATCTTATATATTATACCAAATAAAAAAAAATTGAATAAAAAACAAGTGAAATAAAATAAATCAATATATATATAATGAGTTATTCAATTAATGGAAAAATACCAAATCCAAATTTAGTTAGATTTTTAAGTGATAGATCAACACTTATGAATAGGTATGATGATGTTGCTATATTAAGACAGAATTTATTGAATTATCAGAGAGTTAAAGTTCCTCCTAATGAATTAATTGTAAAAAAATTAAAGAAAAAAGCACGAGGACTTAAAAAGACAAAAAATTTAAGAGGAGAAATAGGACAAAATTTAAGACAACAGAGAAGATTTGAAAAAGGTGAGAAAAGAAATAAACCAGAACAAGAACCTCGTATTGTAGGAGATCCGATTCAAGCAGCAGCTGGTCCTGGTATTGCGTTTGACCCTGAAACAGAACAAGCGAAAATCCGAGCACAATTACAAATAGCACAAGGTAATAATAATGTAGAATTACAGAGAATACAAGTAGCAGCAGCACAATTAGATTTAAATAGAGAATTAGCAAGAAGACAAGAAAGAGAAGCAGCAAGAGATAGAGCATTACAAGGTAGAAGATTAGGATTAGAAGATGATAGAGGAAGATTAGCAGCAGCACAAGAAGACCAACGAATTGCTCAAGAAGACGAAAAAATACGACAAATATTAGATAGACATAGAGCGGATGATGAAAGATATAGAGATTTACAAGTGGAGAGAGAGAATGAAAGAGAAAGAGACAAAGCAATTAGAGATAGAGATATAGTAGAACAGAGAAGAGTTAGAAGAGAAGCAGTAGCAGAAGATAGAAGAAGACAAGCAGCAGAACAAGAAGCAAGACAGCAAGAAGTAGAAGCACAGATACAAGGTCAAATACAAGGACAAACAATTAGAAGAAGTGCCGAAATAGAACAACAAGAAGAACGGAATCAATTTGAATTAGCAAGAGGTCAACAAGAAAGAGATGAAAGAACAAGAACAGAAGAAGCACGAAGATTACAATTAGAAACATTAGAAAGAAGAAGGGATGAACAGATTGATGTATTACAATCAGAATCAAGATTAAATAGACAAGAAGTAGATAGACGAATTAGTGAAGTAGATAGAGAAAGAGAACAAAGACAACAACAACGAGAGGCTGAATATTTACAGAGAGGACTTCATGAGATAGACGGTTTAATTAGTAGAAGATTATCAGAAGCAGAAGATAGATTAAGAAGAAATATTCCAGACCCTGTTCCAGAGAGACCACCACAAGTTATAGTATTACAACCGCCTCCATCAGCACCAACACCAGCACCTACAGCACCAGAACCAGCACCAGCACCAGCACCCCAAAGACAAGATTTAAGTCAAGAAATATCAGATACTATTAGACAGCAATTAGCTGGTGTGAGACCACCATCACCTGCTCGTGCTCAAGAAATAGAACCTCCTCCTCCTCCGCTGTCTACTGGAGTCTCAACTGGAGTCTCAACTGGAGTCTCAACTGGATTAGCTACTCCAGTACCAGAAAGTGAAAGTGGAGGAGGGTCTCCAAGAGAACCAGATTTAACAGCATCCAGTTTAGATAGACAATTTGCTGGAGATACACAAGCAGTACAAGAACAAGTAGCAGAAGAGGCTGGTGTAGCAAGTAGAGGAATTGACGAATTAGATGAATCTGTAGAAGCACCAGCAGAAGAAGGAGGTGGAATATTAGAAACTATTGCTACTGGTGGTAGAGATTTATTCGATAGAGCAGCTGGGGTTTATGAAGATTTAACTAGACCAGCGATTGGAGAACAAACTGGTGGACAATTAAGAACTGGAACTGGAGAATTAGTTTTAGGATTAGGTCAAGAAATAGAAGATGAAATACAAGGATTTAAACAAGGAGATAGTGTAAATTATTCAGGTGCCGGTGATACTAGAAAGAATGGAACAATAAAAGAATTAAAAGGGTCTTTTGCTGTAATAGATATAGGTGATAGAACCACAAGAGTGCCGTATAGTAAATTAAAAAAAGGAACAGCATTCCAGCCTCCACAAGAACCAGAACCTCAATCAGAAGATCTAAGAACGACAAATTTTCAAGGAAGACAAGTTCCAGGAGAAAGAACGACAAGTTTTAGAGGACGAGAGGTTCCAGCAGAATTAGGAGAAAGATTTCAACCACCTTCTAGACAAGTTAGTCCAGCTCGTCGGCGTCCAGTGTCTCCTACTCAAGTAGCATTATTTAGTGATTTACAAGGTGCGGAAAGAGGTAATCCTACACCAGCAATTAAAAAAGAAACAGAAAAAGAAAAAGCATCAAGAGAATATAAAGAATCACTTAGAACACTCGCTGGTGTAAAAAGATATAAAACACGAGAACCGAAATTTCCTGGCGAGATAGTGGCGCCACAAAGAGCAGCAGAGTACACACGACTAGGTGGAGATAGAGAAGTTGCTAGATTACAAAAAGAAGCCGACCGCAAAAAAGAACAATTAGAAAGTATAGATAGAAATATTAAATTTGGTCTTGCTGATAGTTCTGGAAGATTTACTGGTGGTAGTAAAAGAAAATCAAAAATAGAAACATTAGAAGAAGGTGGAAGTAGTGGAGCACCACCATTAACTACTGGTGGATTATTAGAAGAAACAGAAGGCACTGGTGTAGGACAGTCACAAGTTAGAAATAATTATCAAGAATATCAATCATTAAAATCAGAATTAGATACTTTTAAAGGAGCTGGTGGATCAAGAGTTAGAGGCGGAGGTACTGGTTCAAGAGGTATTCCTTATACTATAACTAATATAAGTGATAGAAATTTAAAAAAATTAGGACCTGGAGAAACAGTTAATATTCAATCTGTATTAGGTAATGATAATATTAGATATTTTACATCACAAACAAGAGGAGATGACCCAACTAATTTAAGTAGTGCCGAATTATATAGATTATTAAGAGAAGGTAAAATTAGAATATCAAAAATCAGATAAATATCTAAATAATAATATTATGCCGATTACAATTAAAGTGGTAGAAGCACAACCAAAAACAAAAAAAAGATTTACAGCAATATTTAGATTACATAAAGGAGGTAAAGTTATTAAAGTTACACACTTCGGACAAATAGGTGGTAAAACTTATATTGATGAAGGTAATAAAGAAAAAAGAAAAAATTATATAGCAAGGCATGAAGTAAGAGAGAAAAAGTTTTATACAGATCCTTATCGTGCCTCTACACTCAGTAGATTTATTACTTGGGGAAATAATAAAAATCTAAAAAAAAATATAGAAGATTATAAAAAAAAGTTTAATCTTGCATAAATTATAAAGAATGCCGACTGGAAAATCATACAGCTCTAAATCTAATGAAGAAAAAATTAAAGCAGCACATAAAGCTGGAAAAATAACTACCAAGCAGATGGATAAACTACCAGAAGCACTATTAATGGCTATTGTTAAGAAAGGAGATAAAAAAGGAGGATTTAAAGAAACACGCAAAAAGACAGGAAAATCAAAAGGTAAAGCAGGAAGACCGAAAAAAGGTTCAAAGGTTAAAGTTGAAGAATAATTATCTATTATATATATATAGATGGATTACAAAACTAAAAACGATATTAAAAAATCAAGAAATATTTTGATTAAATCTAATGACCCCAGATTTAATTTTGGATTCCATAAAGAAGATGATATAGATAATTTTCATAAACTACCAGATATAATTACAATGGACCAGTATGATTATAGTATTAAAAGAGATAATGGAGATGAGTCTACTCTACCTGGTTTAGTTAGTATTAGTGAAGCAGCAGCAGCACAAGATTTAGAAAGTTTAGCGAATTTTTATAGGGAAAAATTTCCGTCTCTACCTGATGAATATCATGGTATATTGGCTCGTTATTCTACTGGTACACTTATGACTAAGAAAGAAACAAAAAACGCTCTTAAAAAATTAGATAAAAAACCAGATAGAGAAACACCTATAGGATTAGAAATTAGACACGGTAAATTTTCATTAGATATGGATTAGGTCTAATTAAAACTTTTTTATAATATATTTTTTTAATTATATAATATTTATTTATTATATAATGACTACATTAGAAGAAGCGAAAAAACGAGGACCAGAAAGACACTTAACTAATGCGATGAATTTTGCTGGACCAGGCACTTTTTATTCTGCTAGAATGAAAGGTAGTGATTTTTATGAAAATTTAATGAAAGAAGCTGGTCGTAAAGTTGTAGGAACTAATCCGTACAATGTTCCAATTAATAAATTAGATGCTTGTGCACAAAAACACGATAAAGTATATAATAATAAAAACGCTACAGGATCTGAAGTACAGACTGCAGATAGAGTATTCCAAGATTGTATTAGTAAAATTAAAGTGAGTGATGGAATACAACAGACACTATTAGCGAAAGCAGCAGTCGTAGGTTTTGATGCGAAATTGGCAGCAGAAAATACTGGTGTTGTGAGAAAAGGTAGTTTATCAGATGGTGGAGATAAACAGAGTGCGATAGGTAAGAAAGTCAGTGGTGCGATTGGTCTAGGTAAAAAAGCTGGGTCTTTAATTAGAAAAGGTATTAAGAGAACAGCATTAGGTTAATATATATATATATATAATGTTTGTTTATTTATTTTGGAATGGTTTATATTTATCTAAATTCAAATATAAAACAAAAGAGGGATTATTATTATTAGGAAAAAATTTTGTAGAAGAAAATATAAGAAGTGGTAAAACTATAAAGTTACAGATATTAGTTTATAAAAATTATTTAAATACTATATACGAAAGAAAAAAGAATAAACAAGGTATTAGAAAATCGGATCACCAAATAGTATTATATAGCATGATGGCTTTAATAGTATTAAAACAAATAGAATTAGAAGATGATATCAATAACGGATTATTTTTTGCTCCAAAAAAGAAATCAAAACGCTCTTTTTAATTATTTTAATATAATATATATTATAATTAATGTTAGCACAATACGCAGAAACAGAAACGCCAGCAAGTAGAGTTATATATATAAATAGTAAAGATGCTACAAATATTTTTGGAGGAAATCAGAGTGATTTTGATTTTACTTTAGATGAACCGATTGTGGTTCCAGACCATCACACTATTTTAATGAGTGTATATAGTGCCGAAATACCTTATAGTTTTTATAATTTTCAAGATGGAAAAAATACCAGATTAGATTATCAAATAACTGCACAAGGTACACCAGCTACTTATGATGCGAATGGTGTTTTTGCTGGAGGCTTCCAGACTTTAATACTACCACAGGGTAATTATACAGCAACTGAATTGGCTAATTATATAGAAAATAATGTATTTGCTCCTGGACCAGTATTTCCATTAAAAGTTAGATATGATTCTATAAGCATGAAGTTTAAATTTTCTTGTAAAGTAAAATCTTATAGAGTCACATTAGGATTAAAGAATGGAGCAGCAACAGGGACCGTTGAATCGCCAGGTGATGATATGAATGAAGAATTAGGATTTGATTTTTTTAATATACAAGGAGATCCTTTTGTAGAACTTAATATAGCAGCGAATCAATGGGGGTATGGATATACTAACGCTACTGTAGGAGGTGGTGGAGTTCCAATTGCTGGATTAGGTACAGATACTGGTGTGGGTGGACCTTTTTTTGTGGAGACTTTTTTATTTGGAGATGATGTAGCAGATTTAACGAATAGTATTAGAAGTTTATTTATAAGAACTAATTTGTCTACAACGAGTATTTTAGACTCACACATAGGAGGTGGATTTAGTAATATATTATGTCGTGTTCCAATTAATACAGAACCAGGTGGTATTATAAATATTGAACCAGTTAATGGAGATGTACATAAATTATTATTAAAAATAAAAGCAATTACTAATATAAGTATAAGACTCACGGATCAAAAAAATACTACGATGAATTTGAATGGATTAAATTTTGATATATCATTAAAATTAGATTTTATGGAAAATAAAGATTTAGAAATTCCAAAAACTTTAAGAAATCAATTATCAGAATTTAAAGAGGAACAAGCCGAAAAACTAAAATTAAAACAAATAGATAAAAAGAATAAAAAATAAATACTTATAATTATAAAGTAATGAGTTTTTTCTCTAGATTAGGTTCAAAAATAACACACGCTGGTAATTCAATTGGTAAAAAAGCAGGAGCACTTGCTAGAAAAGGAGTTAAAGTAGTCGCTGAGAACGCAGCTCAAGTTGCTACTGTTGCTAATTCAGTTAGTAAAGTCTCAGGTGCACTTGCTACAGGTGCGGCAATGGTTGGTTTAGAACCAGTCGCTGCTGGTCTCGCAGCAGTTAGTGCTGGAGCCAAAGGTGTTAGTAAAGTTGCAGATGTAGCAGGAGGTGCTGCTAGGGGTATGGTTAATGCTAGTGATGCCGTTCGACATGGCGGTCAGGCAATAGATAAATTAAGAAAAGGAAATATAAGTGGAGCAATTGCTTCTGCTGATGTTGCTGCGAAATTTGGTTCAGCAGCAGCAACAAGGGCTGGAACTTTTAGAAAAGAAATACAACGCCCAAAATAAAATATAATATTATTTTATAAAAAAATATAATAAATTTTAATACAAATTATTATTATCTACAATAATAATAATGAGTGAAATATTTATAGGTTGTATGTGTTTTGTGATTGGATGTTTTTTTAGTGAATGTTGTGATAAATATAAGAATAAGAAAATAAAAGAAAATATTGAAAAATAAAATAATATATATAATATATAAGATAATGAGTGATTCAATTAATTCTGTTAATGTATTAAGTGTTGACGAAGAAAGAAGAAAATTCAGAGTAATACTCGGTTTTACTGGTACTGGTGCCGGTGGTAATCCAGCGAGAACTAAAACAGAAGGACAATTTACAGTTAATCTACCTCCTCCTATTGCTATTGCTAATAGTGACCAATTTGATAATTGTGTTATTAAAGTTGATAGTTTTACTGCTATCGCTGACCCTGCTATTGTTACTCCTACTTGGAGATTTTCAGGAGGTGTTTTAAAAGTTCCTGCTATAGAAATTAGAGGTAATTTACCTAGTAGTAATGTATTAAGTATTGACAGTGATGCTGGTGGACAATTCGGAGATATTGGTATTGGCACAACTGTTAATCAAGGATTCGCTCAATTACTACCTCTCCAAATTGTTAATGTTGGTGATACTGCTTCCTTTACTCCAGCTCCTGGCGGTTTTGCTGCTACTGCTATTGGTTCAGGTGTTGCAGCTTCTGATGCCGTATTATGTGGTAATCCTTTTGGAAAAGATTTAACTATAAGATTTACGACACCAGTGATAGAGCGTGGTTCTAATGTTTGGATTAGTCAAGTAGGTGCTGCTCTGGATGTTGGATATTATTCCTTACAATTATCAATAGAACTAATACCTAATAAAATCTAAAAAAATTAGTTTTTAGATTTAAAATAAAATATAAATTAAAGTATAAAAAGATGGAAGAAACTAGTTTTGCTGTTATGCCTAAGAATGCCGATTTTACATCGATTCTCCCCTTGGCTGTAGAAAGTCGTAGTCGTCGTCGTACCTTCTTTCCAGTTAATGGACAGAGTTTTACGAGTAGTGGAAACAATATTATAAGAGTTGATATATCGGCCCAAGCCTTTTTGGATCCCAAGCATTCGTTTTTAAGATTTGATTTTACCAACAATTCTGGACAATCACTTGGTTTTGATTTTGGTGGTGGTCATGGAATCATCGAAAGGCTTCGTATAGAACAAGCAGGCAATGTTTTATCTGATGTGAATAATTATAATAAATTGATGAGCGCTATTATTCTGCCTTGTCAAGGTGGAGTCGACTCTGTTGCTCATCGTTCTCTGACTGAGGGTGTGTCATTCCTTAATGCTCAGGCCAATGGTAATTCAACCGTACCAGCTCCTAATGGAGAATTAAGTGGAGCCACGATGAATACTCCATCCTCGTCGAATGGTTTAGTTGCTGCTGGTTCCACTTATACCTTCTGTATACCATTGATGAATGGCCTTATCGGTACTACACAGGACAAGATGGTACCACTTCAGCTTTTAGGAAGTTCGCCCCTGACCATTGAAATTCAGCTCGCTCCACTGTTAGATATTGGTTCTTTTGCTGTTGCTGCTCCAGCTGCTGGCACAAATTACACTATCTCTAATGTTAGATATATTGCTCAGTTAGTTGAAGTCGGACCGGAAGTTGATGCTAATTTAAGAATGGTCCAAGAATTATCTGGAGGCAGATTAGTTATGAATGGTGTTGACTACACACACTTTTCTGGAAATATTCCAGCTGCGGTGACTGGTAATCAGGTCATTAATGTTCCAGCTCGTAGAAAATCATTAAAAAGTATGTTTTTCGTTGGTGCTTCTAAATCGTATGCTGCCGCAGGTGCTGGTGGTGCTGAACAAAATTTTGTGTATAATTTGTCTTATGGAGGTAATTTTAATATGACTAATTACCAGCTCAAAATCGGATCAATTTTATTTCCACCGACACCCACCGACTGCCAATTCGGTGGAGCTGCTGGTGCCGCATTAGTTCGTGCTGAAGCAGTGTCGGAACTTGCTAAGTGTTTTGGCACTCTTGGGTCCGCACACGGAACTGGTTCATTATCTACTATTAACACTTTTGTTGCTGGTTGTGATGTTGCTAATATGACTGTTCCTCAGGCTGTTGGTAATCCTTACAATAGTCTTCAGTTCTCGCCATTCGGAATTGACCTTGAAAGTTTCCAAAGAACGGCAATCGAATTATTTTCCTCCGGTTCGTGTGAAGGCCTCAATTCCTTCGCAAGTCCTATTAATAATACGCCAATCGCGTGTTGTTAATAGGGCAACATTCCTACTTGACGGGAACCTCCTAAAACTTTATCTACAATCTTATTTGAGAAATCTTATAAGAGACCAGAGTTAATTGCTCTTCTCGTGTAACAAAGATAAAGATAGAAACTATTATTATCCAGCAGACAACTGGACCTCTATATATTGCTGTGTATAGAGTTAATAGTGAAAAGTGGACAATCCGCAGATGAGAACCTAACCTCGATATGATAGAGAATGGTTCCGTTTCAGAGACTTTACGGGAATGGTGTTGAGGAGATTATCAATCTCCAATGATACATTAAGTTATAGTCCGTCCTATAATGAAAGTTATGGGGTTACTCGCGGGAGTAAATACCGCTGATGCTTCACTACCAATATCTTTAATAGTTAATATTGGTGCTGCTAATGCTGAAGCAATTGCTGTTGATGCGTATGTGTCGTATGATAGTTTATACTTTATTGATGAAACCGGTACTATTAGAGTGTCGATGTAAATAATTAAAAAACTAATATTTTTAATCTAATTTTTTTTATCTATTATAAAATATAAATATAATGGAAAGAAGTGTGCCAAGTTCAATAGATTATTCTAATGTTTTACCTCAAGCAATACCAGCAATTGCTCGTAGGAGGAAGTTTTATCCTCAGAATGGAACCAGTTTTAATTTTGCTGGATCTCGTGAAATCAGAATTGAAATAGGGTCTGTAAATTCACTCATGGATGCTAGTCACAGTTATTTTGAATTTACAATAGAAAATACTGGTGCTCAGACCTTTGGAATAGATATGGGTGGAGGAAATTGTATGTTTAAGTCGATGAGGGTGGAACAAGGTGGACGAGTTTTGACCGAAATACAAGAATATAATATTTTACATTCTGGTATTTTAAATCCTACACAAGACTCTTTTGATGGACAAGTCACAAGTAGTATTATAAATTTACAGAGGGCTTTTAATGGTGTGGGTGCTGGTCCTGCTGCTATTACAGCAACTGCTGCGGTCGGTCAAGACTCAACTGTTTATGGTAATGTAAGACATAATTCAGACACTATGTTGTCTGCAGCTGGAGGTGCTGCTCCAAGTTATACATTCAGTATTCCATTAATGACTGGATTATTTACACAAGATAAATTAATTCCTCTTCCTCTTGTAGCCTCTCACTCGCCGATTACAATTGTGTACGAAATAGATAATTCTGCTAATGTTGGTGTATGGGGAGCTGCTCCAGGAGCTGGAGATTTAAGTATTATTAATGCTGCGATCAATGCACAGCTGATTGAAGTCGGTCGTGATGCTCTTGACCAAATTAGAAGTGTTAGAGATATGAGTGGTGGACAACTTGCTATATCCGGACAGGATTTTGAATATAGCTCCGACCAAATACCAGTAGCAACTGTAGGAGATTTTATAGCACGACTACCAGCACGAAAGAGGTCAATAAAATCATTACTTTTTAATATTCAATCTAGTACATTCGCTAATGGCGGTGCTGGTATGGCGGCAGATAATGTATATAATTTATCTTATGCTGGTTGTGCTAATATGGAGTCTTACCAGCTTAAAGTAGGTGGAATGGTTTTTCCACCTACGGCAATTTCAGCATTCCAGGCTCAGGGTGTTGCGGTTGAGGGAGAGTTAAACAGAGGTGAGTGTGTCATGGAACTCGCAAAAGCACTCGGAACTTTAGCATTCAGAAATCCAACCGGTCGTCTTAATACACTCACTTATGGTGTCGCAGGTAATGGTATTTCAGGTATTACTAACGGAGACACTGGAGATGGTGCTGGTAATACAATTGCTCCAGGTACTAATGAAGTGATGGTCGCTTGTCCATTCGGTTTAGACCTTGAGGCCTACCAACATACGGCCATTCAGTCAGGAATTGATACACAAACATTATCTCAGGAAAGTAATCTTATTCTTAGTATTGGACCTGGTGGAGGTGGTATTATTGGGTCTGGTCTTCAGCCTAAAACCATTAATATGTATGTTCTTTATGACCAACATTATTATTTCGGAATGGACGGAATGATTACATTCAGTAATTAGTGATTTTATTAACTAAATAGTAGTAAAATTAATAAATATAAAAAACGACAAAAAACGACAATTAAATTAAATTAATTTGAAATTATATTAATTAAATATAAAAATCCGATAAAAGATGAATAAATACGAAAAAGGAAAAATCTACAAATTAATTGATAATACTAATGGTAATATTTATATTGGTTCTACTATACAATCATTAGCAAATAGAAAAT